>WNFI01019293.1_pt4 | contig 12252 bp, 12 predicted proteins | sample 5400471 | NCBI WGS metagenome assembly WNFI01 (sample SAMN13153348, study PRJNA577476) | soil metagenome | isolation source: 100 cm saprolite on Douglas fir-dominated hillslope | place: USA:California | collected 2013-09-17 | reverse complement strand
CTCCGCCATGTGCTGATCGCGTATCTGCTGCATCTCCACCGCGATTTCCGCCTGCATCTGCTCCATACGGTCTTTCATATGCAAGATTGCCTCGACGCCGGCCAGATTCACCCCCAGGTCGCGCATCAGGCTGCGGATATGCATCACGCGCTCGATATCGCGATCGGAGTAAAGGCGCGGGCTGTGTGGACTGCTGCCTTTGCGCGCGGGCGCGATCAAGCCCAGGCGCTCGTAGTGGCGCAGAGTCTGTTCGTGTACTTCGGCCCGTTGTGCCGCGACGCTGATTACATACCATGCTCCATCGCCTATCTCAGCCACGATGTACCTCCTTGTGCCCTCTTACAGACACTATGAATGCACTTCAGTGCTTCGACCTCGCATGCGCGCCAGTTGCTCAAACAAATCCCGTTCCTCGCTGGTCAATTGCGTGGGTAGCACGACTTTGACACGGGCAAACAGGGTGCCGTTCCCGCTGCCGCGCAGACGTGGCATGCCCTTGCCGCTCAGGCTGAACTTGCGCCCGTTCTGCGTCTCTGGCGGAATGGTCAGGACGAGCTTGCGCCCATCGGGCAGGGGCACGGGCACCTCGCCGCCGAGCATGGCCGTGAGGAGATCTACCTCGATCTCAGTCGAGAGATCATCGCCCTGGCGCTCAAACTGTGGATCTGGCTTGACGCTAATCACCAGGTAGAGGTCGCCGCGCGGGCCACCGCCGATGCCGGGCTGTCCCTCGCCAGCGACGCGGATCTTCGAGCCATTGTTGACGCCCGCTGGAATTTTGATCTGAATGCGCTTGGTGTTAGCTATCATTCCCTGGCCGCCGCAAGTGGTACAGGGACGACCGCCAACCTCGCCAGTGCCTCGACAGGTTGGACATACCTCGGTCGATTGAATATTGAAGGTTCTGGACCCGCCAACATAGGCTTCTTGCAGGGTCACTTCGACCGGCTGCTCAATATTATCGCCGACGCGCTTGCGCAGGTTCTCATAGCCTCGCGTCGTGCCGCCCACACCACCGCTCGTGCTCGACCTGCCAAACAGAGTTTCAAAAAAGTCAGAGAAGTTCGAGCCTGTGTCGAAATCCGACGCCGCAGAACGGTAGGTGCGGCTATAGGTGCCAGCACCAGCGCCGCGTCGGCTGTTGAACTGAGGACCAAACTGCTCCTGCCAGTTGGGGCCCAGGGTGTCGTACTTCTTGCGCTTCTCAGCATCAGAGAGCACCTCGTAGGCCTCATTGATCTCCTTAAATTTCTCCTCCGCCTTTTTGTCGCCAGGATTCACATCAGGATGATATTTGCGGGCCAGCTTGCGAAAAGCCTTCTTGACCTCGTCGGTTGTGGCCCCTTTTGCGACGCCAAGCACTTTGTAATAGTCTTTATAATCCATTCCTGGCTCCTCCGTGAGGCTCCCTTTCCTCTGGCAGCCTCACACCTTCAGTCATTGTCTTGCCTGTTAGCCCTGATTGCCAGAGCTTACCTTCACGCGCGCGGGCCGCAAGGTTTCGTCGCCCATCTTATAGCCCTTGAGCACTTCCTCAATAATCGTCCCCTCTGGCTGGCCGCTATTCTCCACCGCCTCAACTGCCTCGTGTACATACGGGTTAAAAACCTCACCAAGCGAGGTCACTGGCGTCAGACCCTCAACACGCATGACCTCGTTCAATTGCCAGATCAACATACGCAGGGTATGCTGCAAGGCCTGCTTGTCCATGGTCTCCTGGTAGACGAGGGCGCGATCAACGTTATCCATGACATCGAGAATTTTCAGGATCAGTGCTTTTTTCTCGCGCGCGACGCGGTCAATCGAGAGGCGCTCCTGGCGTTTGCGAAAATTATCCATCTCGGCGCGTTCCCGCACATATTTATTCCAGTTCTCCGCAGCCTCTTGCTGGGCCTGGGCTAATTGTGCTTCCAGTTCGGCGATCCGCTGGGCCTCGGCTGACGCCTCTCCATTCATCTGTGTCTGCTCATTCTGTTTCATCTGCTGTTCTTGTATCTCCTGAGGTTCTTCCATTTTTCATCTATCTCCTTGGCTCTCGTTCTCTTCTGATGAGAAAAAAACTGCTCGTAGACGGAGTTTTATGACCCCTTTAGTATAAACTTTGAGTATAGGACTGTCAAGTATTTGCCCTTTTTGGGTTTCCCATCCTCGGTAGAATCCCAAGGTTTGCGGCACTTGCAAAGATTTTGCTGTGATATTACCATCGTGGGTATCCCTGGGATAATATTCTCAACCCTTTTCTTCAGAGTTATCCAGGTGCCAACGGGATAAAAACGGGGTCGAACGCATTAGGGGACGACTGGTGCATGGTCTTCTCCGCCTACCGCCATGGTGATCTGCTGATTGGCGCGGAGATGCAGGCCCCATCAGAGCAGCAGGTCTTTACCGATGCCGAGAATATCCTCGATAAGGGTTGAGTTATGCATCTCTTTTGTCAGGAGCTTAATACTCATCTTCGATAACTAAATCGCGCTCGGCCCATTGTTCGCCGCGTTCGAGGAGGATGGGACCGAAGAGATCTGGCTGGGTCACGACAATGCGGGCGTGCTTCCAGAGTTCGAGCACGGCCAGGAAGGTGACGATGACTACAAAGCGTGAGTTCTCGCCCTCGAGGATCTCCGTGAGGTAGATAGTGGTGCGTTCGTTGAGAATTTCGCGGATCTCAGCGATACGCTGGCCGACGCGCACGCGGGCCAGGGGCATGAGATCTTCTCCATCAGCCTCGTCGCGCGCGCTTAGTTCGAGCAGGCGCGTGAAGGCGCGGGCCAGCGAACTGGCTTCGAGGCCAGTAAGTACGGGTGGGGTCCAGGCGAGTTGGGCCTCAATGCCGCCGAGTAGCCCGGAACGTCCGTGTGTTTGCAGGCCCTGCTCCTCGCGCTGGCGCAGATAACTGGCGATCTCTTTGGCGAGTTTGTATTCCATCAGGTGCGCGCGCAACTCCTCTGCCATAGCCGCCGCATTCTCCATCTCGGAATTCGTCTCCTCTTTTGTGCTGTGCGGCAGCAGGCTCTGAGATTTAATAAAGAGCAGGCGTGTGGCGATCGAGACGAAGGCGGCCATATTAGCCAGGGGCATTTCATCTGGCTGGTCCTGCCACTGGCGTAAATACGCGATATACTGGTCGGTCACGGCGAGCAGGGAGATGGTGGTAATCTCCATCTGGCGTTTCTCGATCAGGTGTAGGAGCAGATCGAGCGGGCCTTCAAAGACGGGCAGGCGCACGACGTAGCGTGTCTGCTCGCTGCTCTCATTTGACAGGGTAGATGCGTTTTCGTCAGGGGTCGCTTCAGTTTGGTCAAGCATAGTCAGGAAGCCTCATCAACAAAGTGCAACTCCGCCAGTTCAGGGCTATCGGGCCGGTGATGCATACGAATATAGTGTACCGTGCGCTCGCTCAGGCCGGTTCCGGCGGCGAGGTCAGCGCCAACCTCGGCGTGCCACCAGGCATAGCTCAGGGCTTGTCGCCAGTTTGGCAAACGCCTGCCCTCGACCGGATAGGCGGTCAGGCGCGTGACAAGATGCGGAGCGCAGCGCTTGCCAAGCACAATCACTGGCCGTGTCCAGAAGGGCACGCGGCCCGCGGCCTTGCCCACATCGTGCAAGAGCGCCGCCGCCAGCAGCTCAGGGTCGCTTTGGCCACGCGCTTGCAGGCCTCGACAGACACGCAGCGAGTGGCGCTGGTCGGCGGGCGCCATGCTTGCGAACAAGCGGAGCGCGGCAGATGGCAGGTGTTCCGCCACCTCCTGACGTTCCCGCGTGGATAGCGGAGTGACGAAGCCAAGCTGCTGGCGTACCTGCCCAAGACGATAGACTAGTGTATGTACCGGGTGGTTCATGGAAAGAAACATCTAAAAAAAGTACAATCGGTAAACATCGGTTAAAACATAGCCAGAGACCAGCGAGATCAGGTTCAATACGCCCTGAAGCAGGAAAAGCGGTAGATGGAACAGAAAAAAACCACTGGTGTTGCTCAGTTGTCCCAGGAAAGGCAGGACAAAGATGAGCACAATGATGATCAGCGGACCAAATTGCGCGGATTTAGCAAATTTGAGCGCCTGGCGGCTGGGCAGAAGCGTATAGAGAATCTGGTAGCCATCCAGTGGGTAGAGCGGCAGGATATTGAACAGCCCCAGCGTAATATTCGCGGCAGCGAAGACCGTCACAAACTGCACCACGCGTATACTAAAAGCGTTTGTAAGGAGCGTGGCGGGCAGAAAACGTATCAGGAGAGCTACCACCAGGCCAAGCGCCAGGCTCGTCACAATTCCGGCCAGGGAAACCAGCAGCGTGCCGCCATTAGGGCCGCCGCGCAGCTTCCAGGGATCGGTTTTGACGGGTTTGCCCCAGCCAAGGCCGATGGGGCCTATGGCTACTGCCTGGAAAGCCAGGATCACGCAGAGCAGTGTGCCCAGGGGATCGAGATGCGCGCGCAGGCTCAGGCTCTGGCGGCCCTGCGTGCGCGGCGTGGTATCGCCCAGCAGTGAGGCAGTCAGAGCGTGCGCGTATTCATGGATAATCACTGCGAGCAAGAAACTGACAATGATCATGAATGCCAGTACGACATTTATCGCCATAGTGTTCTTCCTTATTGATTGGGAACAGTGGCCAAACCCCTTCATAAAAAGGCTGCCCTATACATCGATCTCCATGCCTTCATAGGCGGAATATGTCGAGGCGAAACGTGTGCGCGCCTCCTCTTGCAGAGCGTCAAGCTTCGCGTCATCATGGGTTGGCTCGTGGTGGAACAGCACGAGCTTGCCCACATGGGCCAGATTGGCCGCCTCCGTCGCCATGTCCGTCGAGCTATGACCAAACCCCTGCCTGGTTTCGCGATACTCGTCAGGCGCATATTGCGCGTCGTGGATCAACACATCCGCGCCTTCGACAAATGCCAGAAAAGCTGGGTCGCACCGTTCGCGCCATTCCACATCGGTCGCGAAGACCAGCCGTCGTCCGGCGTACTCAATCCGATAGACCGCCGCGCCATTCAGGGGATGGCTGCTGGTCAAATGGACGAGTACGCGCACCTCATCGACGTCTGCCTGCGGTTGCTCAGCTTCGAGTACTGGCCTCTGCTGCTCTGCGCGCCAGATTACTTGCTCCTTGCCGCTCAGCGTGTGGAAGACGCGCCGCGAAGGTAAGCGACGCATATCTACTGGAAAATACGGTGGAGACATCAGTGGGGTTACAAGTTGTTCAACATCCAGCCCGGCCAGGCGAGGCGCGAAAAACTCGATCCGCGCGATGCCGCTGCCCGCGTCCAGGATCAAGGTGTGCGCGCCGACCTCGACCTCAACGCACGTAGTATTGCCGCCATAGCGCACAGTCTGCGGCCCTGGCGTTGGATAGCTGCCGCGAACCCCCCAAAAGCGTACCCGAAACCGCGTCGTCTCGCTCGTCATTTTTGTCTCCTGCAAATACCTGGGAAATGATGATGTGTGATTGCATTTCATTATAGCGTGCCGGGCAAGCATTGAAAAGCTCGGACTGCTTTGCATCTATGATACAATGGGGGCCATTGCGAATATCCACGCGCGGCGAGGCGCGACCCATAGCATTCGGAGGCAAGTTTATGAGCAAACAACAGTCCCCACTGACACGTTTTCCATATATACTCGGCGGCCTACTGGCCCTCGCCCTGCTCCTGATCGGCTGCGGCGGCAGTACATCTGCTGCTCCTTCCGCGCAGTCGTTGATTAAAAACGCGCAGGCCGCGATCGGCAAAGTGACTGCCTATCATTTTAATCTGAAAGCGCAGAATATAGGCACCGGCGGCTCGTTGCCTATCCAGAGCGCGGATGGCGACATTGTAGTGCCCGATAAGCTCCAGGCCAATGCCAACGTGGTTTTCGGCGGCGCGACTGTGCAGGCGCAGTTAATCGCGATCGGCAGCAATCAGTATATCAACGTGCTGGGTGGCTGGCAACAGGCCAGTGGACTGCTCGACCCGCGCGTACTCTCTGATCCGCAGACCGGCGTGGCGGCGATCCTGGGCCATTTGCAGAACCCCAGCACACCGAGCGATTCCAGCAGCAATGGCACGCCCTGCTGGAGCATTTCCGGTAAACTCGACGCCAGCTATCTAGCCGGAATCACCGGCGGTGGCGCGCCCGCGGGCACGATGGATGATGTAACGACCTGCATTGGCAAAAGCGATAACCTGCCCTATCTGATCGTGATCAAAGGCATCGCGGCCAAGGGCGATACAACGCAGACAACGCGCACATTCACGCTCTCGAAATTCAACGAATCAGTGACGATTAACGCGCCGAAAACCTCTAGCACACCCAGGAGCAGTGTGCTGAGCACATCTATGCCGTAGTGCAACGAGGAGGATGCCCCGCCCCACCGCAGGACGCACACAAGGAGCGTCCGTACTATGGACGGGGTTGGTTGGTGGGGCAAGATGGTCGCGTGAAATGTACCGAAAAAATTGCCCTGCTTGTTCCTGTTACGCGGCAATGATGCCATTGTACAAGTGCCCCGTCCATAGTAGGGACGCTGCTTGACCGCGTCCGGGGTGGGGTGGTGATGGGCCATCGGCGTGTGTCCCATCGTTCTCGATGTTGGTGTTTGCTACGTGTAAATATGGAGAGTTGGTATCTGTCTCCGGCCCAAGATAGAGGGGTGAGAATCATGTACAGCCAGGCTCCACAGAAAACGCCAGCAGCCGCTACCGGCGATACGCCGGGCAAGAGCGGCGGCTCGCTGGCTCTGCTGGCCATGGTCGCGGCATGCGGCGCTGTTTTCCTGACTGCCCTGGACCAGACGGTGGTCGTGACCGCCCTGCCCAATATCATCAATGACCTGCAAGTTCCGCTGCAACAACTGGATCGCGCCGCCTGGATTATCAGCGCCTACCTGCTGGGCTACGTTATCGCCATGCCGCTGATGGGGCGTATCTCGGACCTTTATGGGCGGCGGCTGGTCTTTGTGATCTGTTTGAGCATCTTTGGCGCGGCCTCGCTCTTCTGTGGTCTGGCAACGATCCTGGGCAATACGGTAGATATTACATTTCTTCAACATTTCGGCATCAACGTGAGCGCGCCAGGTACGCTTGGCGATCCATCAATGCTCCAGCCGGGATTGGTCTGGCTGGTGGCTGCGCGTTTTGTGCAGGCGGCGGGCGGAGGCGCGATTATCCCGGTGGCGATGGCCGTGGCGGGCGACTACTACGGTCAACGGCAGCGCGCCCTGGCTCTGGGACTTGTCGGAATGGTCACGGAGGCTGGCGGTGTGTTGGGTCCGCTTTATGGCGCGGCCATCGTGCAGGCTTTCTCCTGGCATATGATCTTCTACCTCAACGTGCCGCTGGTCCTCATCTTGATCGTTCTGATCGTGCTCCTGATCAAACCACGCGTCAAAGAAGTATCGACATTCACCGCAAAGACCTCGCGGCGCATCGACCTGCCCGGCACGCTGCTCCTGGGAGCCTCGCTGACTTGTCTCAGCCTGGGTCTTTCGCAAGAAGCGGTTATTGGTACCGCATCGCTGGGTAGCACAACTGGCGCAACGCCCATGCAGAACAATCCAGTGCTCATCGCGCTTGCCATTGTACTCTTCGTGGCCTTTGCCGCGCTGGAAATTTTTGGTGAGTGGCGTGTGAAACGGGATGCTGGCAGGACCTTACCGATTATCGAACCGTCGCTCTTCGGCAGCCGCGCCTTCTCTGCCAGCTCGCTGGTCAGCCTGCTGGTGGGCGCGGCGCTGATCATCGCTATGGCCGATATCCCATTATTTATCGCGACCGTACAGAATGGTAGCGCGCTGGATAGTGGCCTGGCTCTGCTACGTCTGACCGTGATGATCCCCGTTGGCGCGGCGCTCGGCGGCTGGCTCTGCGCGCGCATCACCTGCCGACTCACTGCGCTACTTGGACTGATCGCCGCCGTTCTGGGCTTCTGGCTCATGCATCTCTGGCCGATCCAGGTGAATCTGGCCCAGATGACCGCCAGTACGCTGATCTGTGGCCTGGGCTTCGGGCTGGTCATCGCGCCCATTAGCACCACCGCCATCAACGCTGTGCGCAACTCCCAGATGGGCATGGCAGCCTCGATCGTCACGGTCCTGCGCATGACCGGCATGATCCTGGGGCTGGCCGCGCTGACCTCGTGGGGGCTGAGTCGCTTCTACAGTGTGGTGAGCTCATTCAAAGCGCCTGCAGGCATGACGCCACTCAGCCCTGGCTTCGCGGCCTACGAGGCCCATATCGCCACGATCGCGGCACACGATGTCTTCACTTCCATCTTTCTGGCCGCTGGTGTATTATGTCTTGTGGCGCTGCTGCCCGCTTGCCTGCTGGAGGGGCGCAAAGCTTCGCCGTATACGGTTGTACGCGCTCGCGCAGTACCTGAGGATGAGCAATAAAACAAGGAGTGTTTGTGCATGAGCAACAAGAACGATCGGCCAGGAAATAGTTCGGATGACGCGTATGAGCAGGATGCTCCTCGCACTTTTCGCGATTCCTACCTGAACGCGGCCAACCCAAATCGATCTCGCTCACGCTCAAACGACACTTCGCAAAGTAGCGTGCCGGAGACGCCAGATCGCGCTGGCAAGCGCGCGCATCCTGCTCGCCAATCGCGCGAGGAGGTCTACGCGCGTTTGCGACGGCGGCCACACCAGCCCATCTATACACGCGACCAGGAGGAGACACGCGCCAAACCGCCGACGCCAGCCAGCCAGCCGGGGCGTCCAGCCTCACGCCGCGAGCCGGTTGACGAGTATCCCTACCAGCAGCCTGCTCCTCCCAGAACGCCGCGAGTCTCTTATGGAACCGCGTCCACCGGTTCAGTTCGCCCTGGCCAACGCGCAGCCGAGCGATATACTGAGTATGATGAATACGACGAGCACGAAATCGTTCAGGCGCGCAGGCGGCGACCTGCGCCAGAACACAGGCGCAAACCCACACGTGGCAGGCGCGTCTTTTCCACCCTCCTCACCGGTTGCCTGGGCGGTCTGCTCACGCTGATCGTGGTCGCGGCTGTGATCTTCTTTCTCGTAATCCATAACACACCACTGGGGCAGAGCCTTAACCTTGGCAAAACGATTTATACGCAGCCCAAACCGGTCATACAGGCGCTCACACTCGGCGGCGCGACCCAGCTGATCGTCAAAAATCAGGCTGGCAACGTCTCAGTCAACGTTGACCCGAACGCCAGCGACGCCAGCATGACCAGCCTCAAGAAGGTCCAGGCCAGCAGCCAGAGCGACGCGAACAGCCAGTACAACGGCATCACGATTACCACCAAACCGATCAGCCAGGGTGGCGATCCGGCCTGCACAGCCAGCAGTTGTCTGCTGATTACCACAACCATCCCTGCCACGAGTAGCGGCGGCCTGCTTGGCGGCAGCGGCGGCGATTCAATCGATCTCGCCATCACCTTGCCCGCCAGCTTTAATTCGCTGAATAGCCCCTCGCTCATCAACGTCGCTGCTCCGGCGGGGAATATCGCCGTGAGCGGCTTCAACGGCATGCTCAATCTCATCGGCAACGTTAGCAACATCACTATCAGCCATACGCTGATCTACGCGGGCACCTGCATCCAGACCATGCATGGCAACGTCAACGTGGACCAGGGCAGCTTTTTCAATCTCGACCAGCCCTCAAATCTGGTGCCGTGTAGCAACACGACCAGCAGCGGCGCGCATCCCTGGTTCAATATCAGGAGCAGCGTCGGCGACGTCACCGTCACGCTGTCTACAAATTCTACAAACCTGCTGCTCGATGCCAACACCAATAATGGCAAGATCAGCGACGATTTCGGCCTGAATATCACGGTTGACGGCAACTCCGCTACTTATCACAATTCGCTCCTGCCCAATACCAACCCCACAGCCTCGCTCTATCTCTTCACCAGTACGGGGAGTATTGCGGTGCATAGGCAATAGGCAGAGTAGACACATATCCATAAACCAACTATAATACCCCACAAAGCTCGACATTTCTGCCACGCTCTCACAAGCCACGCGTGAAAATCGAAAGGATAGGACAGTTTATGGAAGAAGCCACGACTGGCGAAACAGCCACACGCAAAAAGCCACTGCTGAACAAAACTTTCATATGCAGGTGTTTGGTCTCGCCTTTGGTCCTATCGATAGCATTTTTAGCATTGGTGGTCTCCTGGTCATACTTGGCGGCATCTATGCCTTGTTTAGCTTGCGCCACGTGAGCCTTGATCAGCAGGCGACCGCGCCCCAGGTGATTGCGATCCAGGAAGAGGGCACGATTGCGTGATGAGTTGCTCTCTCATTTGGTTAGCCGAGTTAAGAACGTCGAAGTAGCTCGTTGATATCTAAGGATAGGCATAGATCAGCTAGATTCCGCACTCTGCTACGAGGTCCGCATGCAAGATAATCACGACAACCGGGGCAAATCGGCCGCTCGTCCGCGGCTGGCCCGCACGCGTTTCGTTGGGGTAAATTCCACGCAACGCACAACTGGCGTATTGCCCACGACGGGCGATCTGAGCGCTGGTCAGGCTAACGAGAGCGCGGGCGGGCCAGCCGAGAATACGCAAAAACGGGCTCTGCTCACGGGCAAGCAAGCTGCGCGCCCGCGTCAAGCAGAAGCCCCTGGCGGAGACGGGCACGCGTCCGTTGCGGATCGGAGTATTGCTCACCTTATGCAGTTGAGCGGCATGATGCGACCGCTCCGCAAGCAGGGTAATACGCTGCCCCTGAGCCTGTCGGAGGTCGAGGAAGATGGCTACTGGCCGCTGGGCATCCAGCAGGCCGGACCGCTGCCGATTCTCAATGTCTACGGGCGCGACCCCTTTGGAGGCACGCTGCCCACCTCGGTGTCGCTTGTTATGCCTGGCAGCGCTCAGCAGGCCATGGCACAGCAGACGCCTCTCTGGAAGCGCGTCGTTGGTTCGTTAATCTTCAAAATCTCGCTCGGCCTGCTGCTGGGTCTGGGTCTGCTTTTCCTCGCCTCGTTTTTCGTTGATCTCCCGCAGATGCTGCAAATTCTTGGGACGCATCTGGCCACGCCACAGGGCATTGGGCTGGGCGTGCTCGCGGGCGCCGTCTATCTGGCCGGAAATGTGCTGCGTGGCAGCCGCTGGAAACTCTTCCTCAACCCAGTTGGCAAGGTCAGCACGCTCAAAGTTATCCAGTTGTACCAGGTGGCGGCTTTCCTGAACTTCCTGCTGCCAATCCGTGCAGGTGAAGCGGCCAAGAGCCTGGCACTCAAAAGGATCGCCGCGATTCCGATCAGCAAATCTCTGCCTACAGTGGCGATGGATAAGGCACTGGACCTCGCGCCTGCGCTGGTCATCATGGCGCTGGCACCCCTGCTGGGCTTACACATGGATCTTCCGCTCTGGCTGGCGCTCGGCCTGGGAAGCGGCGTGCTGTTCTGCCTGCTGCTTCTGATCGGCCTGACCGCCTGGAAACGTGCCTGGGCGATTAACCTGCTGCAAATGGTCTTCGCCTGGCTCCCTAGAACAATTGGCAATCGAGTCGAGGGCTTCTCCAGCGGTTTTGCCGATGCGTTGCTGGCTGGGGTCTGCCGACCGGCAATCTTCCTGCCCGCGCTCCTGCTGACTGGCCTGGTGGTAGTGTGCGATGGCCTCTTCGTCATGCTGGCCTTCTGGACCATCGGCTTCTCCATCCCCTTCGGCACCGCGCTCTTTGGCTACGCGATCTGCCGCCTGTTCTCCATCCTCCCCGCTCTGCCGGGCCAGCTTGGCAGCAAAGAGGCCGTGGGCCTGCTCATCTTTGCCGGTCTGCTCCATCTGCCTGGTACTGAGGTCGCCGCCATGTACGTCTTCTCGCACCCCTGGACCGCCCTGATCATAACCGCCACCGGCCTGGCCTGTCTGGCCGCGCTCGGCCTGACTATCTCCAGCGCCACGCGCATACAAAACGAAAAGTAGTTTCCAAAGGTCGATATGTCCCTATAGATAACTTCTTGCCCCTCGTAAGATAAAAATGAAGATAGTCGAAACTCTTCAATGTGATGGATTTATACCTGCTCAAGCATGCCCTATAATACCTGCCTCTTGATAGGCAAGACGCTGTTTCTCGTATTGGGATGAATTGGGCAGATCCAACCATGGGAACATATTGCTATCTGCAGAGCGATAAGAGGTCGCGGTGGCAGCCTGAAAAGCGAAAACATGACAAACATGCGAAGAAGTTGTAGTGAAGGAGATTTGCTGCATGCAAGCAAAGGTAAAACACCTGCACGCGATCATCTCAATTATGATCAGCTTTGTGCTTCTGACGGCGAGCGTTGGTGCTCTTCTA
>WNFI01689136.1_pt1 | contig 12253 bp, 15 predicted proteins | sample 5400471 | NCBI WGS metagenome assembly WNFI01 (sample SAMN13153348, study PRJNA577476) | soil metagenome | isolation source: 100 cm saprolite on Douglas fir-dominated hillslope | place: USA:California | collected 2013-09-17 | reverse complement strand
CTCGATGCGCTCTGGGCGGCCACGCCCCAAGACACCATCCGACCGGGCCTTGAGATACGCATAAATGTCGTCCAGGTACAGCATGACGTCTTCGACCTCGCCAAAGGGCGGCATGATGTTCGTACTTGCCGTATTGACGTTCTTGCGGCCGTTGACGACGATTTCCTTGAACTCGTCCTCGGACATCTGCTTAAGCGAATCGACAATATTGGACGCATAGGAACTCCCCGCCCCGTCAGGACCGTGGCATCGCAGGCAGGCTTCGGTATAGCGCCGCCAGCCGTTATAAGTCGCCTTGTCGACCTTCCCATCCTTGATCGTGTAAGGCTTCTGCGTGGTGTCCTGCGCATTGGGATCGCGCGTGCTGGCGATGCCGAGCGACGCCGCGATGACCGCAGCAAGGCCGAGACGACCAAGGCTCGGGACGGAGCGGCAGTTCTGCGAAGGCATTTGATTCCCCCAAATAGGCGTCGGCACTCTCGCGCCCGCCAGCCACCCCATCGCGTGCTGGATGTGGATGTGCCCTAAAAATCCGGCATCCCGGCCGAAGCCGGGATGCCGGTCGTCAATCCCTCGCGCTTGAAGAATCAGTTCGGAAGCGCGAAGACAGTCAGAACGCCGCCGAGCTGAGTGTAGTTGGACAGCGCCTTGTAGGCGCCGACAGCACCGAGACCGTCAGTGTCCTTCGTGAGGCCCGCCGCCATGCCGATGCCGGCCCAACCGCCGACGCCGGAGAGAACGGCGACGGATTGCTTGCCGCCATGCATGTAGGTCATGACGTTGCCGATGATCCCCGACGGGGTCTTGAACTTGTAGAGTTCCTTGCCCGTCGCCGAATCGACCGCCTTAAGATAGCCCTCGAGCGTGCCGTAGAAGACGACGTCGCCCGCGGTGGCCAAGGCGCCCGACCACACCGAGAAGGGTTCCGAATTCGACCACAGGATCTTGCCCTGCCCGGCATCCCACGCGATGAAATTGCCGAGGTTCTGCTCGCCTTGGGGCGGGTACATCGACAGCGTCGCCCCGACATAGGGCTGGCCGGCGGTGTACGAGATCTTGAACGGCTCATAATCCATGCAGACGTGGTTCGTCGGCACGTAGAACACGTTGGTCTTCGGCGAGAACGCCGCCGGTTGCTCGTCCTTGGAGCCCAGCGCCGCGGGGCAGATCTGCTTGCTGTTGTGGTCTTCCCCGCCGGCCTGGGTGCTATACTCCTTCACCCCTTTCGGCCGACCGGTCTGCATGTCGATGCCGGACGCCCAGTTGACCTTCGGATCGAACTTCTCCGCGACGAGCAGCTGGCCGTTCTCACGGTTCAGCGTGTAGCCGAAGCCATTGCGGTCGAAGTGAACGAGTGCCTTGACCGTCTGTCCCTTGACCGGGATGTCGGCGAGGATCATCTCGTTGACGCCGTCATAGTCCCACTCGTCGTGCGGCGTCATCTGGTACACCCATTTCGCAACGCCGGTATCAACATCGCGAGCGAAGATCGTCATCGACCACTTGTTGTCGCCGGGACGCTGGACGGGGTTCCAGGTGCTCGGATTGCCCGAGCCGTAATAGATCAGGTTGAGCTGCGGATCGTAGGAGTACCAACCCCACGTCGTGCCGCCGCCGATCTTCCACTGGTCGCCTTGCCAGGTCTGCAGGGACGAATCCTTGCCGACCGGCTTGCCCATCGCCATCGTCTTGTCGGGGTCGAACTTGAGCTGATCGTCCGGCCCGACCGAGTAGGCGTTCCACAACATCTTGCCATCGGCGATGGCGTAGGCGGTGACGCGGCCCTGGACGCCGAACTCGCCGCCGCTGATGCCGACGATGACCTTGTCTTTGACGATCATCGGAGCGGCCGTCATCGTCTCGCCCTTCTTCGGATCACCGTTCTGGACCCGCCAGATTTCCTTTCCCGTCTTGGCGTCAAGCGCGACGACATGCGCGTCGGCCTGGTTCAGGAAGATCTTGCCGTCGGCATAGGCGACGCCACGGTTGACCGTGTCGCAGCACATTACCGGGATGACGGAAGGATCTTGCTTTGGTTCGTACTTCCAAAGAATCCGAGCGTCTTTGTTGAGGTCGAGCGCGTAGACGTAATTGGGGAACGGCGCGTGGACATACATGACATCGCCGATCACCAGCGGTGCGCCTTCATGGCCGCGCAGAACGCCGGTCGAGAACGTCCATTGCGGCGTCAGGTTCTTGACGTTGTCTTTATTGATCTGGTTGAGCTCGCTGTAGCGATGATTGGCGTAATCGCCCGTGGGCATCACCCACTGATTCGCATCTTTTTGGAGCTTCATCAGCTCGTCGTTCGCGGTGGCGGTCCCCATTGACATCGCTAGGGCAGACCCCGCGAAGGCGCAGGCCCAAATCCTCATGGCTTTGTCCTCCCTGCAGAAACGTCCGGCGTGATTGCCGGCCATCCCTAACAGCAGTGCCGACCGGTTACCGTTGCACGGTATATCAGTGGCCTTGTGTCGACAGAGAGAAACCGTCAAGAATCGAGGTTGCCCTCTTCTCAACGCTGCAATGTTACCCCTCTCGGTGCAGCCACACAAGCGGGATCAAAATCTGCCTAAATTGGGCATAACCCCTCGCACGGGCGATGAAGATGAATTTGCTGTGACGCGCGTGGCGAAATCGCACCCCGTTTGGCACAAGGCGACTCTCTTCATTATTGTGCCATGATTTCGCCCATGCGGGCGCCAGACCGAGCCCGCCTCGTGATCTCATCAACTCGCTATTTCTCTTGGAATATTGCTTTCGCAACGCCACCCCGAAAGCTTCCATTTGGGATGATCTTCGAGCCAGGCCTCGGCAAATTGCTGGCCCTGCGTCGCGCAGGTCATAAGGCTCATGCCCGGAATGAACGGACGCTGCTCGGCGGACTGCGTCGGCGCGGTCATCATGCAGACCGTGAGAACAAATTGAACCACGGCTGGCCTTCGCTCCTTTGCGCCTCGTCAGAATGAGCGTTGGCGACCGGCGTCTTGGTGCTGCGCTCCCCCGCTCCTTCTTTAGCTGGTGGTGCAGTGTCGCCTTTGGCAGAATGCCTATCATCCGCGGCAACGACAAGGGCCGGAGCATGGGCAGGACGCGCGCATGACAGGGAAGCGGATCATCCCGATCGCGTTCTTCGCCGGCGCGATGGTCGCGGTGGCGGCGTCTCGCGCCGACGAGACCGACAGGCGACCGCTGAGCGCCGCCCAGATCGCATTGTTCGAAAGCGACCATCTCAAGAACATCGAGCATCCGGGACGCCTTGAATATCGCTTCAATCGGGACGCCGAAAGCGATGCCAAGGACAAGGCCGGCGGCAGCTACGCCGACCGGGTCGATCTCGACATTCGTCCGCGCGCGGACCGCAAGAAGGATATCTGGGTCGATTTCCTCTCCGGCGAGCATCACATGCCGTTTCCGCCGCTCGCCGGATTTCAAGGCAACCCCGTGCTGATGTTCTTCCTCGAGCACGACGTCGAAGAGATGCAGCGTCATCTGGGCGGCGCCGCCAGCTACTTCCGCAAACGCATCCGCGACGCCTTCGTCGACCGTGCCCAGCTCAAGCCGGTCGAGCTGATGCGCGACGGAAAGGTGGCGTCGGGGACCGAGATCACGCTCACGCCGTTCACCGACGATCCGCGCATTGCCGCCTTTCCCGATCTCAAGAACAAGCTCTATCGCTTCGTGCTCTCGGACTGCGTGCCGGGCGGAATCTACGAGATCGCATCGGAAGTGCCGAATGGCGCCGGCCAAACGCCGAGCGTCAGAGAGACGATAGTTTTTTCCGGGGAACGTCCTTGCGAAGCCAGCGAGGGACCGTGCCAAGCCGCGAGCGGCCAGTGACGAGAGCGATTACGATCGGCGCCGGCGGCGCGCTGGCCCTAGCCGCCATCCTCGGCCTCGCGCCGAGTGCCTGGGCGGCGCCGTCCGCGACCCCGGCCAATGACTATCCGACCTCGGCGCGCGCGGATTACGTGCTCGGCTGCATGGCGGTGAACGGCAACACGCACGAGGCGCTGTTCCAGTGCTCCTGCGCGCTCGACACCATCGCCGGCATGATGCCTTACGCCGACTATGAGAAGGCGGAAACTGCGCTCAGCCTGCAGCTGGGCGGCGGCGTCGGTGGACGCGTCGCGCTGTTTCGCGATCCGCCGGAAATCAAGGCGGTGCTGGACCGCTTGCGCCAGGCCCAGGCCGAAGCGAATTTGAGCTGCTTCCGCTAATCGCAACGGCGGGCGACGATCAGCTATTCGGCACGATCTTGACCGGCCAGTTGCGCACGAAGTGCCGGTTGTTGCTGTCCGCGACCTCGGCGCTGAGCTCGCCCGCAGCGACGTTCGGCACGAACTCAAATGTCAGGCTCGGATCCTCGCTGATCGAGATGTCGGATTCGACCGTCACCACCGGGGCGCCGTTATAGGTGATTCATCTCGCCGAGACGCTGCAGCGCCAATGCCTGATCTTTGCCGGCCGGCGCCGAGCACCCGCCGGCCGCCTTGATGAAGCGGGCCGTGCCGTAGAGCGTGCCGTCCTTGGTTTCGGCGACCGCGTGGAGATAGGTGTAGTCGTCGACGCGGATGCGCGTCGCGATCTCTCGCGGATCGGCCAAGGGTCCGAAGATGAAGCGGCCGGCGACCGGCGACGGGTTGTCGTCGATGACGAAATAGATCTGGCTGACGGTCCCGCGAAGCCCCTCGGCGAGGGTGATCTTGACTGGGACGATCGCCGCATCGGCGGCCCGCTCCGGCGCCTCGATCGAAACCAGGCCGGAGCCGTCCTCGATCGCGCGGTCGCCAAAGATCTGCGCCCGCAGACCGGCCCATCGAGCGGCGCGGGTTGCCTCGTCGATTTCGGCCGCGGCGGGCGGCGCCCAGGCGGCCTGCATGGCGGCGGCAAGCAGTATCGGGATCGTGCGCATGATCATGCCCTTCAGCCTGGTGTCGAGGGAAGCGGTCGCTCCCTGCGGTCGTCAAAACCGTCCGCGAGTCATTCCCATTCGAGCTCTTTATACGCCGTTGTGACGTTGCGCGCATGATACTCCTCGAACAGCCCCCAGCGGTCGCGCTCGTCGACGGCGACGCTGCGCCAGGCTTCGCCGATGTCGATGCCCTGCCTGATAGCCGCGCGCGTGCCGTCGAGCACGGCGCGCAGGTAGCGCAGTTCAGGCTCGATCGCGGCGGGCCAGGCCACCGCGACGGGACCGTGTCCCGGCACCGCCCGTTGCGCCGTCAGCGTCTTGAGCTGGTCCAGCTCACGGAGCCAGCCGACCACGCTGCCGTCGATCGCCGGCACGCGCTCGACGAACAGCAGATCGGCCATCCACAGCGTGCTGGTTTGGCGGTCGAACACGGTGAGATCGTTGTCCGTATGGGCTGGACCATGCGCGCGGATCTCGACCAGGCGGTCGCCGAGATCGATCTCCGTGGCGCTCTCGACGAGCCGCGTGGGGGCCAAGATTTCGCTTCCCTTCGCGGCGTCGCCGAGCGCGCGGCGCAGGCCGCGAAGATAGTAGTCGCCGCGCTGGGCAAGGGCGCCGGGCAGCTTGGCATGGCCGATGAATTCGGGCCGGTCGTCGTTGAACGCGGCGGCGCCGAAAATGTGATCGGGGTGCACGTGGGTCAGCACGACATAGCGGATCGGGCGATCGGTGATCGCGCGGATGGCTTCGCGCAGTTGCATGCCCTCGACGGCACTGCCGCCGGGATCGATCACCAGAACCGCGGCGCCGCCGACGATGAATCCGATATTGGCGATGGCGTCGTCGTTCGCCGGGGCCGCCTCCTCGGTGACCCCGTGATGGACGTAGACGCCCGAAGCGATCTGCTCCATCGGCAGCGGCGCGCTCGACGCGACGGCGTCAACTCCGGCGATCTGCCACAGCAGGGCGATCTGCCACAGCAGAATGCTGACGCGCGCCGTCCGACGAAGCATCGACTTGTCTTACCCCAAGGCGTCCAGCGGCTGTCGCGGCGGCTGGCTGGGCACCGGCCGGCCGCCGACGCGGCGGTAGACGAAGGGGGGCGGTGGCCCTTCCGACGCCTGGATCGCCTCGTCGAAAACGCCGCGGTTGAAGGCGCGGACGCAGACGGGATCGGTCGCGGCGGCATCCCCGGTCAACGCAAAGGCCTGACAGCGGCAGCCGCCCCAATCGAGCTCTCGCCGCTCGCATGAGCGGCAGGGCTCGCGCATCCACGACGTACCGCGGAAGCGGTTGAAGGCGTCGGAGTCGCGCCAGATCGCCGCGAGGCCGGTATCGCGCACTGAGGGAAATTGGAAGCCGGGCAGCGTCTCGGCGGCGTGGCACGGCAGCACCTTGCCCGACGGGGTGACGTTGAGGAAGCGCCGCCCCCAGCCGCCCATGCATGCCTTCGGCAGCTCGGCGTGGTAGTCCGGCACGACGTAGTCGATGACCAGCTTTCCGCGCAGCCGCGCGCGAGCGGCCTCGACGGTCGCGGTTGCCGCATTGAGCTGCTCGCGGGTCGGGAACAGGGCGGCACGATTGGCCAGCGCCCACCCGTAATACTGCACATGCGCCACTTCGAGCCGACCGGCGCCGAGCTCCACCGCCAGCTCGATCATCGCCGGGAGCTGCGCCAGGTTTTGCCGGTGCACCACCGCGTTCAAGGTGAGCGGCAGGCCGACGTCCCGCACATGCTGGGCGGCCGCCCGCTTCAGGCGCTGTGCGCCCTCGTAGCCGGCAACCCGATCGCCCGCGGCATCATCGGTATCCTGAAAGCTGATCTGGACATGATCGAGCCCCGCGGCGGCGAGAGTTTTGGCACGCTCGGCATCGAGCAGGACCGCCGAGGTGATGAGGTTGCTGTAGAGCCCGATGCCGGATGCATGGCGGACGAGCTCGTCGAGATCGCGGCGCGCCGTCGGCTCGCCGCCGGAAAAATGCACCTGCAGCACGCCGAGCGCCGCCGCCTCGTCGAGGACCCGCCGCCAGCTATCGGTGTCAAGCTCGGCGCGGTTGCGCTCGAGCTCGAGCGGATTGGAACAATACGGACATTGCAGCGGGCAGCGATGCGTGAGTTCTGCCAGCAGGGCGAGCGGCGCATCAAGCTCGGGCATCGGCAATGATCCCCTTCTCGGCGAGATCCTGCAGCAGTTCCAGGACGTCGCTCGTCACAACGTCCGCCGGTGCATTGTACTCCGTCGCCAGCGCTTGCGCGATTGCGGCGATGCTGGCGCTGCCGTCGCACCGCTTCAGAACGGCGACCGCGATGTCGTCGGGCATCAGCACGCGTTCGGGCGCCTGGACGATCCACTGGCCGCGCAGCGCGTTGAATTGCAGGCGGACATGCGGGTTGAGTCGCGGTACGGCGGCCGCATCGAGGCGCGTCGGCAGCCCGTCTGGCGCGCGCTTGGTCACCTTGGCTCGGCGGGGCGGAAGGCGCCGGGCGGAACATGCGCCGGGGTCACGTAGGCATGGTAGAGCGCGTCGAGCTGCGCCCAGAGGACACTGCATTTGAATTCCAGCGCCGCGAGCACGGCTTGCTGTTGCTCGACCGTGCGCGCTTCGCGCTTGACGTAGTCGAGCGCGAAGTCGGAGTCGCGCGGCGCCTGCGACATCCGCGCGTTGAAATAGGCCAGCGTGTCCTTGCTGACGAAGGCGTAGTTCGCCAGCATTCCGGAAACGCGCTCGCTGATGATCGTCGGCGAGAACAGCTCGGTCAGCGAGGATGCGACCGCCGCGAGCAGGCTTTGCTCGCGCACGAAATGGACGTAGGCCTCGACGGCGAATTTCGTCGCTGGCAGCGCGCCGCGCCGCGACACGACGTAATCGTAGTCGAGACCGAGCCCGCCGGTGAGCGCGAGCCAACGCGCGATGCCGCCCTCGGCGGCGGCATCGCCGTCATGATCAACGAGGCGTTGCCGCCACATGCGCCGCAGCTCCGGATCATCGGTGCGGGCGATGAAGGACGCATCCTTGCGCGGGATGGCGCTCTGATAGCAGTAGCGGTTTAGTGCCCACGCCTGGACCTGGCCCTTCGTCAGCTTGCCGCCATGCAGCAGCTGATGGAAGGGATGGAGGTTATGGTAACGCTCGGCACCGATGCGCCGCACGGCGGCGTCCAGCTCGTCGGGTGTCATCAAGGAGGTCACAGCGTCAGCTCCAGCCCGTCATGCGCGATCGTCCAACCCGCCGCCTCGGCCTCTGCCCGCTCCGCCGAGTTCTCGATCAGCACCGGGTTGGTGTTGTTGATGTGGAGGAAGATCTTCCGCGCGACGCCGAGCTCGCGGAAGGCGGCGATCGTCCCGCGCTCTCCGGACATGCTCATATGCCCCATCCGCTTGCCGGTCTTGGGGCCGATACCGAGCCGAACCATCTCATCGTCGCGCCAGAGCGTCCCGTCGAAAAATACGAGCGGCGCGCCGCGCAAGCGCCACGCAAGGCTTTCGGTCATTGCAGCGCAGCCCGGGATGAAGAAGAGCCGGGCGCCAGATCGGGGTTCCGTTACCTCGAGCCCGACCGTGTGGCCGCCTTCGACGATCCCGGGATCCTTGCCATCGTCCTCGAGCCAGAGCGGAACCTTGCCGGGCACTGGAAAGGCGGTGACGCTGAGTCCGGTCTCGACACCCCCAGGTGCGAGCAGGGCGGCCGGCACCTCGAGCGGCAGGATTCGTCGTTCGACGCAATCCATCGACAGCACCCGGAAGATCGAATTCTCGGCGATCACCGACTGGACCTCCGCCGTCGCGTATAGCGCGAAATGATGGCGCTCGCGCAGGGTGAGCAACCCAGCGACGGCGTCGATGTCGCCGCCGGTCAGGACGATGCCCGCTATCGGCGACGAGCGAAGCTGGCCGCTGGGCCACAATACGTCCCTTGCAGCGATCTGCGCGTAGATGTCCGGCGAGGCATTCAAGATGAACCACGATTTGCCGTCGCTCGAGACGGCGATCGAAGCTTGGGTCCGCGGCTTTGTCGCCGCATCACCCCGACGCGCCCGCCGGCAGGCAGGCGCGTTCGAGTTCCATTGTGGAAAGCCGCCGCCAGCGGCGGAGCCCAGGACAACGACACGCATGGTCGATTGCCCCGAGACTGCGCCGGCGGGCGCTAAGGCTTACCTAACGACGGCGCAGGCGTATGAGTTGATCTCAAGGCCAACCGCGATCTCGACGATACGTGGCTTCGTCCACATGGCCATCTCCACGATCATTCGCCACAAGAGAACAATTCTAAAATTCTCCGCGAGCTTGTGTCAATGCAGGGGCACTGTCTCACTTTGATACCATGACCGAGCAGTGCGCGGCGTGAAGGCGCACCAAGTTCAATGCGATGAAATTTGGAGCTTCACCTACGCGAAGGCCAAGAATGTCGCGGGTGCAAAGGCCACACCGGAGCGAGCGGGCGATACGTGGATCTGGAGCGCACTTTGTCGCGATAGCAAGCTGATCGTTTCCTACCTAATGGGGGGTCGTGACTCCGAATACGCCTTGGCCTTCATGGACGATCTGCGGGGCCGGCCCTCCAATCGCGTCCAGCTAACGACGGACGGGCATCGCGCCTATCTGCGCACGGTCGAGGAAGCATTCGGCGACGATATCGATTACGCCCAGCTCGTGAAGCTGTATGGCGAGGCTCCCGAGAGCTGAAGGGCCGCTACAGCCCGGCTGACTGCATCGGCACCCGCAAGGAACGGATCACCGGCAATCCTGACTGCGAGATGGTCAGCACGTCGCATGTCGAGCGGAGCAATTTGTCCATGCGGATGCATATGCGCCGCTTTACTCGCCTAACCAACGCACACAGCAAGAAGTTCGAGAACCATTGCCACATGGTCGCGCTCTATACGGTTTGGTACAACTACGCGCGGATCAACAGCCAGTGAAAATGTCGCCTGCGATGGCGGCCAATATCTCTGACCGGCTTTGGGACATGGCCGATATCGTCGCCTTGATTGACGCGAGTGAGGTTGAGCCTAAGACGCGCGTGCCCTACCGCCCGCGAAATTCAAAGTGAGACAGTGGCAATGCAGGTCATGGAGTAGCGGCGGAGACGAAGACAGATTATGAAGATATCCTTGCGTGTGCCGCCCGCCGCCGATCGAGCGAGGATCTATCCGCCGAATTTGCCCTTCAGGCTGTCGAACCCTGCTTGATAGACGCCGCTGATCGCACCCACCGCCTGCGCCTCAGGGCTCCTCTTGGGCTCGAATGTGCTGGTCCAGCGCACGGTGCAGCGCTGCGGACCCTCTTCGCCAACGCTCAGCTCCGAGCGATATCCGGCAACCTGCAATGGTCCGCTGACGATGATGTAGCTGTACGGCCGCGCGCGATCGTCGTGCCGCTCCAGCCGTTCCACGATGACGCCGCCGCCCTGGAGCGAGAGGCGGCGGTGCGTCGCGCCTGCCTCCTTGGTTTCTTTGCTCTTTGCCACTGCGGGATGCCACTGGGCCAGAGAGCCGAAGCCGCCGATCAGTTCCCAGACTTCTTGCGCTGAGGCCTTGAGCGTTACCGACATATCGACCGTCGCCATGTCTCCCTCCTGTCGCGAGCGCAGCTCCCGTGCCGATCTAGGGACGGACGACCACGCCCCAGGGTTGTTCGCCGACCGCCACCGATTTGAGGACACGTTGATTGGCGACGTCAATCACCGAGATGTCGTTGCTGACGCCGTTGGTCGTGATCAAACGGCTTTCGTCGGCATTGAAGGCGAGGTTCCAGACGCGTTGTCCGACCAGCAGATAGCGTTTCACCTGGTAGGTTTGCGCGTCGATGAGCGCGACGCGGTTCGCCGGCCCGAGCGCGACGAAGGCCCATTTGCGGTCATGCGTCAGGACGACGCCAACCGGCTGGACCGCTTCGCTCGGAACACCTGGTATGGCGAATTCGATCCTGTGAGTCACCTGGCGCTTTGCCGCATCGATGACGCTGACCGTGCCGCCCACCTCCGAGGACACCCAGACCTCGACGCCATCCGTGGTCCATTCGGCATGACGGGGCCGGCTGTCGACGAGCACGTTGGCGACAATCTGGTGCGTCAAATTGTCGATGAAATGCGCCATGCTGGTCGTCTCGGAGGTATTGACGATCCACTTGCCATCGGGGCTGATGCCGATGCCCTCGGGCTCGACGCCAACCGGGATCTCGCCGACGACCCGACGTTGCTTGATGTCGACGATCGACACTAGGCTGTCGTCCTCGTTCGATACGTACAAATGCTCGCCATCGGGGTGGAGGGCGAAGGTTTCGGGGTCGGGGCCGCTCGGCAGAGGCTCCTTCAACGTGTAGTCCTTGAGGTCGAGAACCTCAATGCGGTCGTCGTCGCTGGCACAAATGAAGAGAGTATTCCTGTCCTTGGAGAGCACGATGCCGCGCGGCCTCTGACCGACGGGCACCGTTCTGACGATCTCGAGACTGTCGGCATCGAGGACGGTGATCGAATTCGCCTTCTCGTTGGAGACGAGGATGGTGCCCGCTTGCGCCGCCCAGCCGGCCAGCGAGAGGAGAGAGGCGGCGGCGACCAGAAGCTGGCGGGAACCGCGGCCAGGCATGATCGTCCTCATGCAAGCTTTGACCGAGATGGCGGTGGCGATCGCTGCGCTTCGCCGTGCTGCCAGCTCACTTCGTGCAATCGGTGAGATCTTTGTCGGAGATCGAGAAGGCATACGGACGCCCCGATTTCACCTCGACATCTCGAACCGTGCAGATGCGGCCCGCCTTGTCGGCAAGCTTTACATCATAGCGGCCCGGTTCGACATCCTTGATCGTCAGACGCTCGTCCGAGTCGACAGCTCCGTCGCGGTCGTTCTTGCACTGGTTGGCGCCCCATGCGGTCGTTCCGGCCGGCGCCAGGTACAATTCGACGAGCGTGACCGTCGTCAGATTCCAGAAGCGAAGGCGCTCGGCGGCCGAGGCGGGCAAGACGGCTGTGACGAATGCAGCCGCGCAACCGGCCGTGGCGACGGTTCTCCAGCAGGCGATCATCGAGCAACCTCCTCCCCTCTTGCTGCGCCCCAAGGCGGCGCCGGCTCAAGGCGCCTTGCACGCGGCGCTTGCAGCGATGCATCCGCGGCGGCCAAGTCCGCAGGTGCCCCGAATGTGGCAGCAGGATCACGTTCTTCCACCCCCGGGCCGAATTCCTCGTTGGGCAGGAAGCGTCAGAATGTCGCATGTGAATATTCACGTTTGAGCGAGAGAATGGCGCAAACGATCCTCGCTCAGGAACGAAGAATGTCGACAGCTCGGGCATCAGCTCGATAAGAGTGGCCGCTTGGACGTTCATCCAGACAATGAATCACGCTCC
>WNFI01231258.1_pt1 | contig 12253 bp, 12 predicted proteins | sample 5400471 | NCBI WGS metagenome assembly WNFI01 (sample SAMN13153348, study PRJNA577476) | soil metagenome | isolation source: 100 cm saprolite on Douglas fir-dominated hillslope | place: USA:California | collected 2013-09-17 | reverse complement strand
CTTCATCCCAGATCCTGATCGCGATACGCAGCAGCTCAGGCATCGAGATCTCCACCCCATGCTTCAGGTAATGCTGGCCAACCTGAAAGACCTCGCCTGTGAAGACGTCACGCTCACCATGGCCATCACCGTAGTCCCACATCCAGTATCCAGGCGCTCGAAATGCAGCCGTAAGAACGTCTCTCTCTCGAGGGTAGATGTGACCCCCAAGCTCGCGCTGTCTACCGTACTCGAGCGTCGGTCCTGCCAATGACCGATAGGTCGCAGTTCCGATCAAATCCGGTCCAGTGACCAGGATAGACTCGGCCAACGGCCCAAGCGGATCCGCGAGGTTGGCACGAGCCATGCTCTGCACCTCATGGGCCATTTCTGAGCTGATGCGAGCGGATGCTGGAGAAGCGATGGCGATCAGCCGATCGAGAGCCCTCTGCGCGTCCGAGTCATCAATCGCCATCACCGGCCATTTTGCGCTTTCTCGATCTCTTTCTTCTCCACCTCTGCCTCCATCCCAGCGAACGCGAGGTCGTAGTCGACGACCATTGAGGGCTCGTCCTCGTACTGATCGTGGGTCAGGCCGGTATGGATCTTTCGGTAGCTGTAGCTTCGGTATCGCTCGGCGAGGTCGAAGTCGAGCTTGGTTCCTGGAAGGGCTCTGCCCTCAAGTCGCCATTGGAGGCGCTTGAGGGCCCAGTAGGGGAAGCTTGATCCGGGTTGGGTGAGAAGTCCTGGCCCGCGGTGACATTGAGCAGTTCTCCGCCGATCGCTTCATCCAGTGCTTCGTAGAGCTTGTCTGGTAGATCTCCGATCGTCGCCAATGTGGGCAACGGGATCTCAAGCGTCCAGCTATGCAAGTAAGCGACTGCCATTGCTTCCCGCATGTCAAGGAGAGACGTCGCCTCCTCAGAAGTGAAGACTATGTGCTTTTCACGCATCGCCACAGCCAGCCGCTTGGCCGCATCCTCGTCTGTTTCTCCGGGCTTCTTCTCGGCGTCATCGCCGAGCTTTTCGATTGCGCTCTGAGCCGCGATCACAGCCGCTTTCACCAATTTGGTGTCGCGGCCGCGCAGCTCCTCGCGCGTCTTGAACTTCGCTGTCCCGCCAGGAATATCAACAGTACGCATGGTCGATGTCCTCCTTTTGAATTGTCGAGGTGGTTTTAGATCGCTGTCGTGACTGCGTTAGCAACCGAGATCTTGAGAGGTGACACGCCACCGGCCAACGCGTCTGTGACCGTTGGCAGCAGGTCGATCGCCAGCGGAACTTCCACCCACGTCTTCGAGCGGTCAACTTCGCCGGTCTTGAAGCGCGCCTTCGAGGAGTGGATGTAGAGGGCCTGTCCGGTCTGGCGGTCGTAGACGAAGACATCGAGCGCTGTGGTCGTACCGGCCTCGAAGGCGGCCAGCTCTGGTGAGCCAGCCTGCTCGATCACCGTGATCTTTCCGGGACAGGTGATCGCATCGGCGAAGTATGCGAAGTAGGCCTGGGTTCCAGTCAGAGCCGGAATCGGCTTCACATTTCTGGACAGATCGACTTGCCAATCGACGACATAGGTCTTCGGGACTCCTCCGATCGCGATCATCGCTGTCCAGCCAGGAGCAGCATCCAACGTGGTGAAGGCAGATGTAGGCGGAGACGGGGTGGTCGATGGATTACCGAACCATGTGCAGTTGTAGTCGGCGAGCCCGGTTGCGTTGCCCTTGAAGGTCAACTTGTCGAGCTGCGCCGCGGCCAGCTGCCGCCACTCCTCACCGTCGAAGTCGGTGATGGTGAGAGAGGGCGGCTGGTTGCCTGATGCGCCGACGTTGTTAAGCAGCGAGTAGTTGTGCCCGGTGAATCCTGTCACCGCCGCACCGTTGGCGTGGGCGTAATTGAGCGGGAAGAACGGTGTGATGGTGAAAGGGCCGGCTCCAGAAACCGTCTTGACAATGTTTGCTTCGAGGATCGCACCGGCATCGATCACGATGAAGGAGCCGACAGCGAGTGTGGCCGCTGTAGTGAAGGTGGCTGCTCCGGCAACCGTCAGAGCCGAAAGCGTGGTCGATGCAGGAGCTACGGTCAGCGTGTCGGTGGAGCCCAGTTCGCCCTTGGCGAGCGCTGGAAGCACGTCCATGTAGAGGAAGGAGTCCCAGCCGTGCGCGTCGTAGCGTAGACCGGGGATGGTCTCGTAGACCTTGACCATCGATCCCTGGAGGGTGTCGTCTTCGATCATGGTCAGGTCTGGCTTGTACTTCGGAGCCTTGACCTTGAACCAGTAAGCCGGTGGGACCGGAGTTCCTCTGGTCGGCTCGAGAGCGAGTCCGATGGTGGTTTGAGGAACGGCATAAGCGGCGCCTCCACCAGGCATTCCACCGCCGACCAGGAGAGCACGGTGAACCTCGCCATCGATGATGATCGGGCGGAAGTGGGAGTCCCAGCCGTGGATCGGGGCAACGGGTCGATTCATGACGTCTAACCCTCTTTCGACACTTCGGATGGGGACTCCTTCTTGGGACCGTCCTTCTTGGGCGCCCCTACTTTAGCCTCTTTCAACCAAGGATCTACGAAGTCGACTGGAACCATGACGTCGGCCTGCTCTCCAGGCTCCAGCTCGAACGTGGATCCGACCGCGGCCACGATGCCGTCTTCAGGATGCATCTTGTTTTCCACTCGCTGTAGACCGTCCCAGCGCCGAGCGTAAACGTCGGTGTTGACCATGGTCTTGCGAAGCTCCGTCATTTCACTGCTCCTAGGTATTGAGTTGCTCGAGCACGGTCACCTCGACCAGACTGAATTGTCGCATTGATTGCTGCCGAATCGGTCGCGGGAAATGGGTGTCGACTTTGACGTCCACACCATAGAGGGTATCCCCTTCTCCCCACTGGAAGATCGCCTGTGGGTTGCCGGCGTTGCGATTGGCCTCGATTGCAGCTGTCAGAGAGTCGAGAAAGTCGTCGTTGTCGGCATCGACGTCCTCGGCATGAGGCTTCTTGGAATTGAGCAGACAGATCAGAACACAGTTGTAAGGCCGCATCTTCATACCGCCTGTGGCTCCGCCGAGAGCCATGCGGAACTCCGATTGCCGGCGCAGATGGATGTAGATGACGACACCGGTACCCTGGCCGGCGAATCCATTGGCTGTGAAGTCTGACTCGTTGGTCCACTTCGGCGGATGAGCGAACACGGTGCCCACCCATTTGATGTTGGCTCCGGTCAGGTACTGCTGGATCGCAGCTCGAACCGCCTTTCGGCTCATCTTGGTTTCTTGACATGGCTCTTATAGGGCTTGAGCATGTCCTTGGCCAGATGAATGTCAGCCCAGACATCGCCGGCGATAGACTTGATCGCCCGTGGCTGGGAGATCTCCTCCAAGGAGATACTCGAATCGCCACGCGTCTTCAGCAATGCAGTCGTCAGATAAACGGTGGCCAGCCGAACGCCGGGAGGCACTGATGTGACCGCGATGAAGTCGGGAGCTTGAGGAATGGCATGATCGTTGGCGAACGATGTGGTTGATGTAACAACGTTGTTGTTAACCGACTGCACCACGAAGTACTCGGTGTTGACGCCATCGACGATCTCCATCGAAGTGCCTGGATATACCGCGAGTAGGCCCGTGCTGCCGTCGGTTGGAGTCAGAGTCGCAGTCAACGTTCCACGCGTGATGTTGGCGGCCAGTGCTGTGTGTGGGAAGCCGCCAACGTACGACCAGACCACGACAAGCTTGTCGGGCGGGAACACCATGCCGAAGTTGCGGAAGGACGAGGAGAGGAAGGGGATGGAGAACGGGACGTAGATGGTCCGACGTCCGATCCGAATCGCGGATGCCAGTGACGCTCCGATCGAACTCAGATTGCCCATGACCAATCCCACATCGACACCCCGGACTTCTGCGATTGGCTTGATGTCGCAGTAGAGTCTCAGGTAGCCGCGGACGACCGGTACCTGATCGACCTCGACGTTGAGTGACGCACGCAGCCCTGTGCGCTTGGAAGACGCGACCGCACCGAAGCAAATGCGATCCGTCCACTCAGAGGCTCGACGCAGGGTATCCACAAGAGCCTGCTCTTGAGCCGCGGCATTGGACTGAGTGGTCTGGCTGCCGGGGATGAGGTCGTCGGTCGCCATAGAGGTCGGAGCTGACCGATAGGCAGTCGGGGAGATGTACGGGATGATGTCGCCGAGGACACCACCGTATGTCGGGTTGACCGGGACAGGGACTGCGAACGAGATTGGAGAGTAAGGGACCGACACCTGTTAGCCCCTCACTCCGACGTCAGACGTCCTTGGCCAGAGTCGCTCCCTTCGAGCCACCCGACTCGAGCTTCTCACGAGTACTTGGTTCACGTTCGGACTCATCCTTCCGAATCCTACCGGCCACGACCTCCTCATCGACCATCTCCGGTGAACACCAGCCGGGAAAGTTGAGGAAGTGTGCTCCGACCTCTTCTGGAACATCGAACCAGCCGTCCACATCGGCGTGGTACTCCTGCCCCCGGTGAGAGATCGCGTGGGTGCCGGCTGAGTCCATACGGCGATCGAAAGCTGTGTGACCCGGGCGCATCGGATCCGGGACTCGGTAGGTGACTTCGCGGTAGTGCTTGATGAACATTTGGTTTCGTCCTCCTTGAATTAGAGGGCCTCAGAGAGAGACGTTGCCGGCGGAGGACAACCTCCGGCCCCGCGCTCTCTCCTCGGCCCTTCCATTCGCTCCTGGGCTACGAGGTGCCCGCAGCGATGTTGCTGATGATGCCCATGACGGGCGCTGCCTTGTTGCGGAACGCCTGCTTGCTGCGGATCTCGAAGTCGTACCTCGGGCCGCCAGTCGCACCAGCAGCGCGGTTCGCGCCGTAGTCGAAGCGCCAGAAGTCGTACTGCGTCTCCACAGACAGCACCTGGTCGATGTTGGCGCCCGGGAAAGGCACCTCGTCGACGACAGCGATGATCTGCCCGGGCGGCAGATGCGGCTGCAACTCGATCGTGATCGGCTTGCCGTTCACGGTCTTGTTCAGGTAGAGGGCCACGGCACCACCAGCGATGACGCGCGCCCTGCCGTCTGAGTCGGTCGGAACCAACCAGGTCACCGCCTGCGGGTTGTTCAAGACCGCGTTGGCGATGTCGTTGATCGACTGCGAGCCCATCAGGTAACGCGTCGGCGTCAACTGATAGGTGTCGTAGATGGACTGGTTCATCGCGTCCAGCTCCAACAGCGCCGCGCCGGCGACGTGGAGCTTGCCTCCATCGAGGCTCTTGAAGTACGCGCCTTGTGTGGTACCGGCACCTGGAGTGACCAGGTTGGTCACGGTGCCGGCGACACCGAGGGCGTCCAAGGAGCTGGCGAAGTCGCCCACGATCGAAGCGATCAGGCCGTTCTGCCAGAAGGTCTGGAAGGACGCGTCGGCAACCGGCACCGACGCGGGGCCGAGGAGGCCTGCGTTGAAGATGCCGGCGAGGCTGGGCACGTTCTGGGTCGCGTTGGGGATCGTGGTGATCAGCACGGTGTTGACAGTGGTGGTCGTGTAGTACTTCTCGGTCGTGGTCGTCGACGAGATGTACCAGTCGTAGGCGACAGCGCCCTTGACTGCGACCACGGTCGCGGTGAACGAGTTGGTTGAGCCCGCTCCGTCGACGAGGCTGGCCTCGGCCGACGCGACACCTGAACCACCACGGTAGTAGTTCACGCCTGAACGGGCAGCGCACTTGACGAACACGGTCGTCGCGGTAGCGATCGAGCCACCGGTTGTTGACGTGGTCAACGAGACGGTGCCGACGGCGGGCAGGGCGAACGACTGCGCGCAGAGCTGGTGGATGTCGAGACCGATCAGTACCTGCTTGATCGTCTCGAGCGTGGCCACCGCGAGCGCGTCAGCGTAGCCCTGCGCCTGAGCGAGAGCGTCCTGCGTGACGGTGCCGCCCAGGCCGAGCGGAACGAATGGCGAGAAGACGTACTGGTTCTGGATCTGCACCAGACCAGCCGCCTGGTCGAACGGCACACCGACGTCGACCTGCTGGTTGTTGATGTTGAGCAGCGCCTGCCAGTAAGCGAACAACGCTCCCTGTTTCGCTCCGACGCGCGGTGTCGAGTTGAAGAAGGGCGTGTCCGTCGGAACCAGCGAGATCAGCGGCTGGAGATCGATTCCAGCCAGATCTGTACCGGTGACGATACCGGAGGTGGCCGCTTTGATCATCTCGAACGTCTCGTTTGAGACGCCGAGAGTGTCGGCTCCCCAGGACATGGGTTTGTTCTCCTTGTTTTCGGTTTGTGGTTGGTCTTCGGCTACGGAGTTGCGGCGAGCACCTTTGCGTCATCGCGGGACACTGGCTGGCCGTGACGGATCCGTTCCGCAATGGTCAATCGAGCCAGCGTCAACTCTCCACCGAGCTTTTGCTTCTTGTCGGGGTTCTGTTCGGACTTGAACGCGTCCTCGAGCGGCTTCAGCACGTTCATGGGATTGCCCCCAGGATTCTGCTGATCCCGCAGCACGGAGCGGTCTCCGGCGAGGTTGTTGATCGCAGGGCGTGAGCGAGCTGGCTGCTGCTCCATGTTGGCGATCTTGCCCCATAGTGGAGCTACCGCCTCTTTGAGAGCGGCCTCGACGCGAGCCCCAATGCCTTCGACGAGCGCCTCCGGGGAAATCGACTTCGCGGCCTCCTGGGCAGCCTCTCCGTTTCCCTGGATTGTCGTCGCTCCGGCAGGAGCCTTCTTCACTTTCTTCGCCTTCTTCGCCTGCTTTGCCTTTTTCGCCTTCTTTGCCTTTCGCTCTTCGGCCTTCCGAGCATCGCGAGCGTCCAGCACACTGACGAGAGTCTCTGCGAACTCGGTGCCTGTCATGTCGTCCAACTCCTTCGTGGCATATGCCACGGATAGTACCCTCTCGGGCCGTTGCTGTTTCAATGCTCCACTCATTTCGAGCGGTGCTTTCTTCTTGTTCTTCTTCTTGCCGGTCTTCTTGACCTTGAATTTGAAGCCCTTTTGAGCCTGCTCTCCCTGCCGAGTCATCTGATCTCGAATGCCATCCGAACCTTTCGGCTGGTTCGTGCGCGTGTTGGCCATGGTCTGAGCCTGAGCACTCATCGCATCCGGTTTGGTGTCAGTGCCGTCACCTTTGTCTTCAAGCGTGTCGCCCTTCATGTCGGCGGTTTCCTTGGAGGCGGTATGGCGAGTCTCCTCTTCGGTCTGCCGCTCCGCTCCCTGCTCATCGGTAGTGGTCGACGTCTTGTTCGTGGCCGTGCGGCCGAAACCGGTCCCCTCTTGAGGAATGGTGCCGGCATCAAGCTTCTTCGCTTTCCCGCTTGGCCGATCCGATGTCACGTCCTTATTGGTGGCCTGGCCACGATCGTTGGTCTTGGTCTGACCCATCTGCGCTCCAGGCGCAGGAACATCACGATGGAAAGACTGTTCGATTGTCTGCTGGCTCCCCATCTCTTTGGCAGCCTTATTCGGCTGCTTCTTCCCCTTCTTGCCCTTGCCGATGTTGGGGAACTTCTCCGCCACCTTGCGTCGAACGCGCGCCTTCTCCTCTGGTGTCCCGTGCTGGGAGACCAGCGAAAGAGCAGCTCGTGCGTGGCGCTTGTCCTTCACCGGGTAGGAGCCGTGCGCAGGGGCCTTCTCTGGGATCGCGAAATCAGATTTGGGAATCCGGCTTCGCTCCGCCATCGAGAGACGTCCCTTGGAAGCTCGAGAGAGACAGACTTCGCACGTCGGGTCGCCACAGAAGTCGAACGCCGACTTCTTTGCGTCATCACCGCCTGGCTTGTCGTCCTCATCAGGCTCGTCGTCCGGCTTCTCGCCGTCGACCTGCTTAATCATGAGGAAGGGAGTGCCATTGGCGGCCTTGTAGACAGCGTGGACACTGTCAGGATCGATCTCGACGAACTCTGTGATTTCTACGCTCATGCCGCACCTCCATGCAGTACGCGTGGGCGGCTCTGATGGGCTTGCAGAGCTTCCTCTAGCCGCGCCCTTGTTGCCAAAGTTTCTACTGTCAACGGGATTGGGCCACTACGTTTGAACGTTAGCCGGTGCTCACGCAAAGTCAACGCAGCAAACCTCTTAACGGTCAGATGCGGCAAAAGAAGATCGATTGCCAGTTCTAACTTGGACCCGCTGTCCAGGTGCCACTCCCAGATCCGATAACCGGAAGCGGTCAGACGCTTGTGGGAACGAACCCGACCTCCAAATAGTGCCTGGAGACGATCCAGCGGCTCCCGGGTCCGAGTCTGCACTGCGCAAATCTGTGCGCGACGTCGGATTGTGCTGGGGGTGCGCTGATTCTTGTTGCTGATCTTTCTCAAGTAGAAAGTTCCTTCACCATCGAGAAAGCCGGCAGCCCATGCCACCTCCAAACCGACGCTCATCAGTCACTCCTCAATCCAGCCAGGGCTTCTGCGCTGGGAATACGACGCCTGACTTTAGCCTGTGGGGACATCCCTGTCAGCTTTCCCGACTTAATTGCTCTCCATGCCAGATCGTCCCAGATGGTTCCGAGAAGCCAATCCCCTGCCTTGATCATCACCTTTTCGCCGCTAGGTGTAACAAGGTGCCAATCCGGCCCACGGTAGATGTACGACTCTACAACCACGCCTCGTCCCTCAGTGCCTTTGTGATGTAGGAGCCCGACCTTCGCGCCCTTTTTGAGATACGTCCACGCTGCGTTCTCAAGCACGTCTGCGGATGCAAAGTCACGAAACCCATCGGCAGCCACTGAACGATCCGCACGGTTGGCCGGATAGGAGAGGGCGAGCGTGTATCGACGCTCGGGCTGCTCAGCCACAGCCTTGAGGGCCACCTCGGCCCCCAATTCCTTCATTGCGTTGAACGGATACACACCAGAGGAGCGCCCGCGGTAGAGCGAGAGCGTCTTGGTGATGTTGGCAACAGCGCAGGGGATACCCTCGTCGTGGTTACGCGACTGAAAGGCGTCAGTCTTAGTCGCTGCCTCGAGCTGCATGGTGATGACGTTGCGGAGATCCCCATGAGGATCGTCCGGCTTCATGCACCCACAACTCCAGCACACGCCTACTGCGCCTCTGGCTGTCCAGTAAGTGACATCGTGCAGGTGACTGTTTGGCCCGCGGATCCGCCGATCAGCCAACGCACCCGAACAGTGTCAGGGATGACGGTGTTGGACTGCAGCCCAGGACCAATGCTCTGAGCGGTGTCGCCAATGGCGCTGATCACTGAGGGGGCATAGAGCGGAAACCACGCTCCTTCGTTGTCCTGGCCTTCAACGAAGACTGTGATCGTCGGCGTAGTGCCGGCAAGAGCAGTGATGTTGAGGTTGAACTCGAGCCGTCGAATGGACGCCGGAACGTTAATCGGCCCCGATGTCCCAGCGACAGTAAGTCCAGTCGACGCCTGCTTGAAGAGGTCCATCAGCTGCTCTCCTTCATCTCGGTAACGACTCGCACCTTACCCTTCGAGGCTATGGGTTGTAGTAAGGGATCTTGACAAGGTTGCCAGCGACGATGGCGTAGAAGTATCCGAGAGGTGTAGCTGGCAGTGCCGTTGCACCTCCTGCTGCACCAACTGTGGTTGCCGTGTCGACGCTGTCAAAAGCAATCGAGACGGCATGACCAGACGCAGTCTGTCCAACTGCCTCTCTATCTAGGTGGCGCTGCTTTGCACCCTTGTTGTCAATTACCTCTTGTGGCATTTCTTCCTCCTACTCGATTCCGATCATGTTCTTCTTTCGCGGCCAACGCAAGGCTGACTGTACAGAAGCGATGTCCGCTCTCAGCTCAGGACGAATCCCCGGGTGGTTGGAAAGATCGCGAGGATCAAACCACGCCACGGCCTCAAAGAGGTCACCGTCAGGGTTGATGACCTCTTCCCGACCGTCGAGGTTGACATCCGACTCAGTGGGAATCTCGTAGACCCAGCCGGTGTAGCGGCCGTTGAAGCTGTCCCATTTCGAGAAGAGCTGCGCCTTCTTCGGGAATTCGATTCCCGTCTCCTCTTCCCACTCACGCTTGGCGCCTTTCTTGTCCGTCTCGTTGTACAACTTATGGCCGCCAGGAAACTCCCACATGCCGGCAGCTGGGTCGCCTTGCGTCATCGCGCGCTGGAGCATGAGGACGCGTCCTGTGTTTCCAGCGCGAAGAGCCAAACCGTTGATGTGGTGGACGTCCATCGGCTCAAGGTCAGGGTTAGGTGGCCGCTGTTGCAGCGCCGACTCGAAGACCTTGTCCACCTCTGCGGTGTTGGTCGTGTTCTGGAGCCCATTGTTGATGTAGTCGGCGACCTCTTGCGGGATCTCCTTGGGCTTCCAGTCGTCTCGTTGCCGCTTACCGTTCTTCGCCTTCTTGCGCGCGCTGCTGCGCCAAGTCGCCATCTCTTTGAGAGCGGCTTCAGGAAACAACTCGCTGTCTTTGCTCCGCACAACTCCTGTCATGCCTCGAGCGTCGTCGTCATCCTCGTCATCGGTGACGTTCTCCACGTTTGGTCCGTCGACGCCGGCCAATCCTGATGACGTGGTGATGCCGCCATCCATCTTGTTGGCACCGTTCTCTCGCGAGTTGCGGCGTGATGGCTTGCCGCCGTCGCGTGTGGAGACGGATGCTCCCATCTTTCCTAACGGAGACGAGGTTCGATTCGGCGCGGAAGAGCCCTGAGGCTTACGAGGTCCACGCGACCCCTCTGTCGTTCCAGCTGTAGGTGCTGGTCCCAAGCCGGCATCGTCGACACGATGTTCGTTGCGGGCTCTAGCCCCCACGAGCTTGATAGTGGGCTCTCCAGCTCGGCCATTTGAACCCATACGGCCTTCCGGGTCGGTGTGCATGTCACCGACCTGCTCATGTGAGTCCTTGGCATGCTGAAATGGCCGAGCGACGGCAGCATCGGGTGGGATCTTCGTTCCGGTGGGGAGGAGGGGCAGCGGCGCTGCGGTGGTCGGTGCAGACGCCGCCGCCTTCGGAGGAGAGGATGTTGACTTTGGTGTAGAGCCTTTGTTATTCGGAGATCCAGTCGGCAAATCCTCAGGCTCTTGAGGTGGAACGACTTCTTTCTGACCAGCGATCGGCACGAAGGGCTGCGGAGGAATGACTCCAAACGGCGACAAGGTGCTCGGGTCGATTTGACCAGAGACCGACATGATCCAGGCAAGAGGAACCGGACCCAAGCGCTCCGAGTCGTAGAAACGAGGTAGTCGGTTGTCGTTGTCTACAGGCAGGCCGAGGATTTGGTCTCGCACTTCGTCCGGCGACTCAGAGCCAATACCGACATAGATCTTGTGAGCCTGGGCCTCCATCAAACGGTCCTTCTTCTCACGACCGGTGTCGAAGTTGATCTCCACCGGGAGGCCGAGGTCGTCCTGGATGACCATGTTGATGATCGCTTCGTAAATCTCGGTGTTGGGCAGCGTTGAGATCCTGAACTGGGTGTCGGCCTGAGCCTCGGCAGTAGCGCGGTTGACAGTCTCAGTGAAGCCAAGATCCTGCGGTACCAGACCGAAGGCGGCGACTGAGCGGCGCATCACGTATTCGGCCAGGTTGGGATCGAACTTGTCCGGCTTGTAGGGGTGTGGTTTAGATCCGGCCGGCACCCAGTGCGCGCCGTGACGTCCGGTCTGGTTGGACTCGTAGAAGTTGTCCCAGTCCTCCTGCAGCTCAGCCACGGCATCCGTGTCGGTCATCTCCGGCGGCGCCTCGATCAACATCTCGGGCACTACACCGGCGGTGAAGAACTGAAGGAAAAAGAGCTGCAGGCGAACGTCGGTGTTGGCATTGAGCATGATGGTCTCAGCGGGAGCTACGCCGTAGGGACTCTCCGGCAGTGGCCACTGCGGCTCGTAGATGACATCGTCAGTGGTTGCCCAGTCCCACGGGATCCCCTGCACGAACTGCTGTAGGAAGGGCGCCGGCGGGATGGGACGGTCGCCGTAGTAATCGACGATCGGTGCCACCGTGGTGCCATCGACGACCTTGAGGGCAACCAGCCTGCCAGCGGCGTTGCGCTCTCGGTAAAGACAGCCTGCGTCGTAGCGAAGGTTATCCATCATCCACTGCGCCAGCCAGAACACGAATGGCCTGTTGCCGTCGGGTCGGCGCAGGAACTGCTTGGCCTCGAGGATGTCCTTGGAGACTTCGCCGTCGTAATCGTCCATCGGACCGAAGCTGAGCTTCATGGCCCGCATGTCGTTGATGATGTGGCGGATGCAGATCGACGCGATGTCGTAGCCCTCGTTGAGCTGCTTGAGCAGCGTGAAGGGCAACCGATCGGGACGGGTGTCGGTGGTGATGTTGCGGCCGACTCGATAGTCGATCTGGCGCAGGCGGC
>WNFI01231147.1_pt1 | contig 12253 bp, 15 predicted proteins | sample 5400471 | NCBI WGS metagenome assembly WNFI01 (sample SAMN13153348, study PRJNA577476) | soil metagenome | isolation source: 100 cm saprolite on Douglas fir-dominated hillslope | place: USA:California | collected 2013-09-17 | reverse complement strand
GCCGAGAGTTTGCCCAAAGTCTTCGGCCGGGACATCCGCGAGGCTTGATATGTGATCGGAAACACGAATCAAACCTCCGACGCCCGCAGTGCTGTTGATGACGAACTTGCCGGTTTCTTGAGCCGAGCGGGTGATTTTGCCCTGGAGAACCGAATTAATGAAACGCACCGGATAATTCAGGTTATCGAAGAAATTGGTGACCCCGGTGCGGACACGTAGAGGCACAATCGCTGCGTATCCGTGTGCCACCGGACGCAACGCGTAGGTGGTGAGCTCATCGTTGAAACGGAAGGTGGTCCGGTTCAAACGTTGCCAGGGATCGTTCGTCTTTTGCACCGGGACATCTGTGAGATCGGAGTCCGAAGGATGGACGGGAACGGCTTTGGCGCTGGGATGGTTTCCTGCAACTGCGCACACCGAAAAGCCAAGGAGGAGAACAAGGATGTTAAATATCGAGTGATTCACGAGTTGGAAGGTACGGGTTGAGCGAGCTTTGCTTCGAGGGTCCGGATGGCAGCGACAGCGCCGCCCTTTTGAATGAGTTCGTCGAATTGCGCACGGTAGTTGGCGACAAAACTGACGCCTTCGATCAGGACGTCGTAAATTCGCCAGCCAGCCGGAAGTTTTATCATACGATAGACCACCGCGATCGGCTCGTTGCTGGAGGAGGTAGTGACGCGGGTGGGAATTTCGCAACGGTCAGACGCAGTTGCGACGGGCGAACCAAAGACGATTTTTGGTCGCTGCGTGCCGACCACGCGAGCGGAGTAGGTCCGGATCATCAGTTCACTGAAAAGATCAGTCACGCGTTTTTGCTCAGTTGCGGAAAATTGGCGCCAGCCGGGGCCCATGGCCTGGCGAGTGACAATGTCAAAAGCAAAGCATTTTTCCAGTGCTGGTCGCACTCGCGCAGCCAGGGCTTCGTTCGCGTGGCCGGAGTACGCAATCGAGAGAACTTCCTCAACCGAGCTGCGGAGCGTGGTCGCGGCGTCGTCACTGGACGCCGCGCCCGAAAGTTGTCCAGCCCGGAGGAACAGCAGCACCAGAGCGGATCTCAGAATGAAACGTTGAAGAAGCATGATTTTATTTTGGCACTGATGGAGAGGGCGAGGGCGAAACATTGCCGAACGCGAAACGCCTGATGAGCGATTCCAAATCCATGACCGATTCGGTGTCTGTAATCATACCGCCAGGTGCCAGATTCTTGCTGTCGGCGCCTGGGGCGAGCGCGATGAACTTGTCACCGATCAACCCGCTGGTTTTGACCGACGCGATGGTATCAGTGGGCAGGCGCACATCTTCCCTTACGTTCATATGAACGATGGCGGCGTATTGAGAATTGAGGTCGATCTTTTCTACGCGTCCGACTGGCACACCCGCTATGAAAACCTGGTTTCCTGGTCTGAGTCCACCGATGTTCGTGAATCTTGCGTTCACTTCGTAGGAGCCACCAATGGCCACGCCTGCGCCTGCTTGGATGGCAAACCAGACAATGGCGGCGATGCCCAGGAGAACAAAGGCGCCGACCGACAGTTCGATGTTGGATTGCTTCATTTAGGAACGGGCGTTTGGTTGAGGCTGGTCCGGACCGCGAGAATATTGTTGCCAGCTTCGCACAATGCAATCGCTGGAGGCGACGAACTCGGCCGGCGTTCCCTCAAAACAGATCCGGCCATCTTCGAGCAAGGCGACGCGATCACTGGCTGAGAGCGCTTCAGGGACATCATGGGTCACTACGACCGCCGTGAAGTCAAATTGCTGCCTGTATTGGACGATCATTGCGAAAACGGCGTTGCATGCAAGCGGATCGAGCCCAGCGGTCGGTTCATCGAAAAGTACTAGTTCGGGACGCATGACCAGCGCCCGAGCAAGCGCGAGACGCTTTTGCATTCCTCCCGACAACTGCGCAGGAAAATGGTCCGGAAATTTTTCTAATCCCAGGTTCTTTAATGCGTCGCGAGCCGCATGCGCGATCTCCCGCCTGCCTAACCGGCTTGTTTGCTCCAGGGGTAGCGCGACGTTTTCCAACGCTGTCATCGAGTCGAATAGAGCGTTGGCTTGAAACAAATAGCTGCAGCGTCGACGAACCCCAGGCCAGAGTCCGTTCTCAAAGCGCACTTCGCCGGCGTCGGGCGTCAGCAGACCAGCGAGACATTTCAGAAGAACTGATTTTCCTGCGCCGCTCCGTCCGAACACGGAAACAATGCTGCCCCGCGGGACCAGCAGGTTCACGGAGTCTAATACTAGGTGCTCGCCAAAATGCTTACGGAGACCGTGGACCTCCAGGATGGGTGGAAGCGACGGACCAATCATACCAGAAAAGAGGTGATCAAGTAATCGGCCGCTAACGTGGCAACACTCGCCAAAACGACTGCCCTGGTGGTCGAGGCACTCACCGCACGCGACCCACCAACTCCGGTGCGGCGATGGGTAGTGAAACCGCTATGGCAACAGATCGCCATCGTGATCAAGCCGAAAATAAGCGCCTTTAAGATGCACTCGCGAACGTCTGCGGGCCGAATCGCCGAATGAACCGCCGACCAGTAAACACCGCCATCCAAGCCGAGCAATGCCGAGCCCGAGAGATATCCGCCGGCCAATCCGACCAAGGTAAAAGCCACTGTCAGAATCGGAAAAACGATTAACGCGGCGAACAGGCGAGGGGTGATCAGATAGCCGAGCGGATCGATCCCCATTGTGACGAGAGCGTCGATTTGTTCGCTATTGCGATGAATACCGATTTCGGCTGCCATGGCAGAACCGGCTTGGCCGACGATCATTAGGGCGGCAAGCACCGGAGCCAGCTCTCGCGTTAGCGTCAGCGAGACAAACGTTCCCAGCATTCCCGCCGACCCGAAGCGGGTGAGAACGTAATAACCTTGAAGCCCGAGTACGAGCCCGGCAAACAATCCGACTATTGTCACTACCGGTATGCAGCGAACGCCCTGTTCATGGACTGCGCGCATCCAACGCCGTCCCAATTGGCGTGTAACGAGTGCCCCGGTGACCGCGCGTGATAGAAACAGGGCAAAGTCGCCAAAACCAGCGACGGCCGCCAGACCGTCTCGGCCGACCGCTTGTAGCAGACGCTTCATTCGGACGACTCCATAGTTGAGGCTCTGGACTTTTGCAAGGTCTCGGTCGCAGTCAGCAATGGCGGGTCATCCACCAATCGCAATTTTCCGGACATTGCCGCGGTCGGAAACCCAGCAACCGGTGTAGCGGTTTATTCCGTTTTGAATGGTGGCTGGATCTAAATCGGTGGAACCAGCGTTTCTGCTCCGATCTGGGCCGGTTATGTAAGCATCCTTGACTCGGCTCGACGCAGCACCGGCCTGGGCAAAATCGGATTCTTCAATCCGACATTGTACAACTTGGCGGAAAAAAACTTCGGCATAGCGCACGACATCTCCAGCGGCTCGAACGGAAACGCGACCTTTTTCGGTATTCCGGGTTACAATGCCGGGTTCTTTTACGATAACTGCACCGGCTGGGGATCAATTTGGGGCGAGAGCTGCGCCTCAACTCTCCTGCTGACTCCGACGACAACCGGAACGCGGCCGGCCAGCTTTGGTGGAATCTCGGGAACCGCCCAGATCACGACCGCAAATGTTTCGTGGGCGCCATCGAGCGGAGCAACCGGTTACCTCATCCAGGTAAGTCCAACCAATGGCTCCACCGTCGACAACTACGTTTCCAAAAGCACAAACGTCGAGTTGACCGGTCTCACACCAAAGACCAGTTATGTCGTCTCCATCCTGGCGCTCAACCCCAGCGGCTCAAGACAGGCCGTCAACGTAATCTTCCTGACGACGAATTAAGCGGCTCCGATCGTTTATTGCCATCGCCAACAACAGTTTGGGCAACTGGGATCGAGCTGCTGCGCTTCTGTTCCCAGTTGCTCAACTTCTAGATTCTAAATTCCGGATTCTGAATTCTGCCTCTTGCGTTCCGCGATCCGCGATCCGCATTTCATCTCGTATTGTCAGGGGTAGCAACCCGTCGATCGATGGGCCTGATTTCCACGAGCAGGCCGCAGTCTAGACATGGGTTGCCTTTGGCGATCTGCGCCGCCTCGTCGAGATTGTTAGCAAGAATAAACCAGTAACCGCCAATCACTTCTTTGGATTCGCCAAACGGGCCGTCTGTTATCATACCTTTCCGCCCGATCGTTTTACCTTCATATGTGAGCCGTTGCCCGCGTTTCATTTTTCCCTCGTCAACTAATTGACCAAGCCAAGCGTAGAATCGGTCGATCACGTTCTGTGTTTCTTTCCGCGAGAGAGTGTCGTCCCACTGTCCGCGGGAAATTACCAGGAATTCGTTTGGGGGAAGTTGTTCGCTCATGATGGTTTATCTTTCAGATTAGTCCAGAACTCGCTACTTCCGGCTTCTGTCTGCTATTTGCTATCTGCTATCCGCTCTGCGGTTGGCTCACAGTTATAGCAAGCCCGCGTTGTAGTGAGTTACCTACTGTCGAAATCGCTACTGCCCGGTTAATCAGTGCCTGCACGTCGGTCATTTTGTCGGCGACATCGACGCGTACCGCAATCTCGGCGGCAGTAGCTAAGGTCGGATTCCCTTCAAGCCGAAGCGTGACATCTACTTCAACCGTTAAAAGCCGGACGCCAAGGTCATGAGCGACATACTGAAGATCGTTGCATAAACAGCCCCCGATCGCCAATCCCAGCAATTGACCGCCATTGAATCCGAGACCTTTTCCTCCCGCCTTGCCCTCGGCTCGATCAACCATGAGCGTGTGGGATCCGGCCCAGCCGAGCGCTGCTTCGGTCCCGTGCACATTACGCAATCGGACGGTTATTTCTGCCATTTGGGGATTCGTGACAACTAGCAACTAGCGAAGCGGTTGCAAATTAAACTTCTTACAAAATAGCCGTGCGCTGGCGTTAACCACCAGAATCAATCCGCTCGACCTGATCTCGGTATTATTCTTGGGATAGCTGTTGCGCTCGACCCAGGATACTTCGCAGCAGACCAGCGTAATGCTCGGGTCCGTGTCCGCCGAACCGATTGGTCGCCCTGTTTTCTACTGCCTCAGCCATCCACTTCAGATGAAACAACAATTCATGCACCATCACGGCCCTGCGGGTTATCTTCTGTGCACTAGCTTCATTGTAGTACTCAACGAGCCGTTTTAACCCGCCCGTCGCTCCCAGTGGCTTGCGAGCCCCTCTGGTTACAATCGCCAGATCATAAGCCGGATCACCGATCTCTGCGCACTCCCAATCGATGACCGCGACCTTGCCGTCTTTCGAATCATCAAAGAGCAAGTTCTGTGGAAGCAAATCGCCATGCAAGACTGTCGAAGGCGATCCCTCCGGCAAATGATCTAGAATCCAATCCCGAGCCTTTGCCGCCTCTTCGAACTCTTCAAACAGAGATAGAGGCAAGTCTTGCAGTTGCTCTATCACATGAGCGCGGCTGTCGGCGCGCGTGGTGAGATGAGTAAAATCGGATTTCGGCAACTTGTGCACCGCAACCGCAGCCTCAGCGATGATCTTCAATGGAAATTCGGGTTCAACACCCCGGCAAAAAAGCGAGAGCGATTCCCCATTAACCGCGGATTCGATTAATCCAACTGGGTCCGCTGAATCTTCTTTCACGAGACAAATGAGCTTTGGCACCTCGAATGGCAAATCGAACGCTTCCAACGCCTGGAGGGTTTTTGCTTCTTTACGTAAAGCGATGACAGCTTCTTTCCGGCTCTGCCAGCCACGTTCGACCTTCGACAGCCTCAACACCAAGACTTCGCCAGCGGCTTCAAATAAATAGTTCCGGTGGAAAAGCCCCTGGCCCAGGGACTGAATCTTCTCTTCAAGTCGAAAATCCTTTTGAAACTCGGGCCGTTGCCGCAGATTGAACTCAATCAATCCGCGTATCCACGACCAATTCGTTCCGGACCTGCGACGCGTCATAGCATTCTAAGATTACCACGAGATCCTAAACATAAGATTACGAAGGAAACAAAGTAGGAATTTTCTCTGCGCTCTTGGACCGATATCTTGTCCGACGACGTATCCGCCAAGCTTACGTTAGCTCCAATCTCCAACGCCTGAGTACAGGGCTCATGGAGTACGGCCTTAAGGCGCCCTGGCCTGATGGCCAAGAAAAAGAAACCGCATTGGTTTCCGAAAGAGGATTGGCAAAGTCTGCTTGGCGGGAGAGTGAGCGATTGCTATTTTATTGTTTGTCGTGTGCATGCCTAGGCCTGACTCAAGCTCAGCGCTGCTCTGGTACGAAACCAACGCTCGGTTAGTCGCAGAGCGTCACGAATCGTTGGACCCAGCAACCGTCCATCATTGGTGGATGGATCAACTGCCTTCGGCATCGGCGGCCATTCTGGATATTGGTGCCGGCACCGGTCGCGATGCAGCCTGGTTGGCGGAGAAGGGCCACGACGTGATCGCGGTTGAGCCCGTGCAGGCTATGATGCGAGAGGGGATGCGCCGGCGACCAAACCCGCGGTTTCGCTGGATCGAAGATCAACTGCCGTCACTGGACCGGGTCTCGCGCCTGGGAATCTCGTTCGATCTGATCCTGTTGAGCGCGGTCTGGATGCATGTTCGTCCAGCCGATCGGAGCCGCGCCTTGCGGAAAACGATTCAATTGCTCAAACCGGGTGGGCGGATTGTCATGACGTTCCGTCCGCCGCCGGCCTCGTCCGCAGATTCACGCGGCATGTATTCGGTATCGATCGGCGAGATTGAGAAACTCGCCCGCGATCACGCGGTTAGTGTTGCTCTGTCGACCACAGAGGATGTGCCCGCGCCGGAGGGGATCGTTCGCTGGACTCGGCTCGTGCTAAGGCTGCCGGATGACGGGACCGGGGCCCTGCCTCTGCTCCGGCACATCATTCTGAACGATAACAAATCGAGTACATACAAACTCGTCTTACTGCGGACTCTTTGCCGGATCGCGGACGGTTATCTTGGGATGGTCAGGGAGACTAATGAAGAATTCGTGGAGATTCCGCACGGGTTAGTCGCGCTTTTTTGGATTCGTCAATTCAAACCGCTGCTTGACGCCAACTATCCGCAGTCACCCAGCAATGTGGGTTACCAGGGACTAGATTTTGCTAGAGGCAGTTTGGCTTTGCTCACGGTTTCACCGCTTGATTTGCGTGTTGCTGGGCGGCTTTCGCAGCTTCAGGCTGCGCACCTGGGTTCTTCGTTGAAGGCAGCGGCTGCCAACATCACCAAAATGCCGGTCAATTTCATCCGGTTGCCCTCCGGTAACCAGATCCTCGCAGTGGAACGCGAGAACCGGTTGGTTCCTAAACCGGCATTGACGATTGACCGTGAATATCTCGCAGGATTCGGTTGGATGCGCGTCCCGCGATATCTCTGGACCGCCTTGGTCAGGTTCAACAGTTGGATCGAACCCGCGATCATCGCGGAATGGACTCGGTACATCGTGCAGTACGCCGAAGGTCAAGGCAGAAAACTCGCGGAAACAGATGTCCGTACGGCGTTACGCTGGTCGGATCCACAGCGCGGCGTTGCCCTGGCTCGAGAATGTGCTCTCAAACTTCTCAACATTGGCGAGCTCAAATGCGTCTGGTCAGGAAAAACTCTTCGAGATAACACTCTCGACGTTGACCACTGTTTCCCCTGGTCAGCATGGCCATGTGATCATCTTTGGAATCTGATGCCAACGCATCGCGAAGTGAATCAAAGGGAAAAACGTCACCGGCTCCCTACGGCAAATCGTTTTCGTGATTCTCAGGATCGAATCACCTCCTGGTGGGAAAAAGGCTACCAACTAGAGCGCAACGAAGCTCTTACTAACCGGTTCTTCACGGAAGCCCAAGCCGCGCTCCCCTCCCTGGAGAACCCCGTTACGCTCAATGCTCATGACGTCTTCGAAGGACTCGAACTTCAACGCATCCGCCTCCATCACGACCAGCAGGTGCCGGAATGGAAATGAGGACCATCTCGGCTTAACTCCAAAGCGGGTCGCGTTTGCTCGACAAGTTAGAAAGTCGGCACATATCATCCGAAGACATGAAAATCGGCACTCTAGCCCTGCTTTGTGGTGCGATGCTTTCGGTATCCGTACACGCTCAAGGCGACATGAGCTCGCTTGCGAAAGCCTCAAATTCAAAAATCGTCGCAGCCGCTCGCGCTGACGCAAACGCGTATTACGCCGCCCGGAAAAAAGCCGGTAAAAAGATCGACTTCATGACTACCTACAGCTACGCCAGCGGTCGTGCGATCCAGCGCGACTTGACCGATTCCCTTAAAGAACTCACCTACACCAACGCGTTCAACTCCGTAATCCAATTTCTCATGCAAGAGAACGGGGAAGAGTGAATTGGGTGAAACGCTACGGCGAATAGGGTCACGCCCTTAACTTGTACAATACACATTAACTTTTGTAACGTCTGTGACTAACGGGCACGTCAATATTGCATACAATACGGATGATCGTACAGCTCGGTTGTTCGGCTGGGATAAATGGAAAAGGGGTCAGTCAATTTGACTGACCCTTTTGCTGACTCCTGAACGCATTGTCAGTCTGGCCGCGTTCGCTGTGCTCTGCCGCGCGAGCGCTTTCGCCCGCGCAGCGAGGACGAGGAAGCACCCCTTATGCGTGCTTCCGATTTTGTTGCGGTTGAGCGTGGTGCGCCGGAGTTGAGCTACGTCGGGCTGGGGCGGGAGCATGCCGCGCCGGAGTCCGGTGTTCAAACGCGACATGATTTGTTGCATGCGCGGTTGGGGTTATGTGGTTTTGACGTACCGGTGTGCTATGGCGAATTGCAACTGTCCGAGTGCTCGACTGGCTGTGTGTCGTTCTGTGCGCCTGCGCGACCGACGTTCTTTCCCCCCGGTTCACGTGGACTGCACGTGCTTGGCGTACGGTCTTGGTGACTCCGGTCGTGGTTGAAAGTCGACCGTTCCGGCTCGTTGTCCGCACATTAGCATTCGCTTTTGTAGATGTGTTATTAACCCGGTTGATGTTCGACCGGCTGGGATTAACGGTTGGATGACGCCCAACCGTTGCCACCGCAGTACGGGTCGGATGGCCGCGGTTAACGGACGCACTCTGGTTCCTGCCTTTGGCAGCGTTTTGTTGATGTGCCACCTGCGCAGCGGTCGCTTGGATGTGTCTTTCTCGCATGGCGACTCGTTGTTGCGCAGTTGGCCGAGCGGTAACTCCACTTGGACCGTTGAAACTGACACGAGTGTTAGTTAGCACATGGTTAGTGCGATCGACATAGGTGTTACGAACGATCGTCCTATTAACATTAGTAACCGCAGTGTTATAGTAGAAGGCCCCGCCTTCCCAGCGGCCACCATAGTATCCGATACCCCCGTAGCCGAAGCCGTAGTTCACGCCGCCATAGAATCCGACGTCCGGTCCCCAATAACCGGCATGCCAGAGGTAAAACCCTCCGGAGTAACCCCAATAACCCGGCGTCCAGAGAAAGCCAATTTCAGGAGGGTCAGCCCAGTATCCCGCCACCCAGTAGTATCCATCGTCGCTATAGGCCCAATAACCTGGGATCCATATGTCACCGTCGGCCGGGCAAGGGGGCTGATCATATACCGGCAATGGAGGTGGCGCGACGTTGATCGAAACGCCCACACCTACAGCGACTTGCGCGAAAGATACTAACGGCGTTCCGCCCATCACCAGCGCGAACAGCAGATTTCGAATTGCTGAAGTAATTTGCATAATAGATTTTCCTTCGTTGCGCCCGAGTGTTCATTCGTCGCAACGATTCTTAGTTTTTGGCAGAAAATAGAATCCTTTCGCCAGGTTAGACGTTTGCCCGCGCTGAAGAATTCAAGGGACCTTGGGACTTGGGCCCGCCGATGATAGCACCGAGCTCTCTCCTAATATTCTGGTTCCAAAAAAAGTTCGTGCGCTTGCGTGTCTGATTCGAGTTAAATCGGTGGCTTCAATATGAACCAATCCCTTTGTTGATCCGGCGGGCCGATTTCCTACTCGTTAAACAATGGTCTAATAAGCACTCGAAAACTTATGACAGAATAAGTGGCTTGTTAGCTAAAGCTTTGGATCAACAATTGGCTGGGCTTTTTCAGCGGCGAGGTTGCGAAGCGTGGTCAAACGTCGCGTATGCTCGGACCTCCGATCGGCGAAAGAGCGATATCGATGTCCTGGTCAAAGATCCTGACGATCACTGGCTGGTAGTCGAAGCAAAGAATTTGTTAGCGCCAAGTCCAACCAGCGAATCTGTATATGACAGATCGGAGTACTACAAAAAAGGTATTGAGCAGATAAATGACGCTTTGGATACCCTGCGGACTGCCCCTCGTCAGATCTATTTGGCGAGTTCATCAAATCCTCTTGAGCACCGTTCAATTAAGGGCGCTAATGGCTTGTACGTCGCGACACACAGCTATGGCGCCGTTGGAGACAAATCAATTCCCTCCATAGAGCTTTGGACGCTTAAGATGTTACTCCAAGAGCTACGTGGCAATATTTCGATTCCGCAGTTGATCGATGTCATTAGCCATCGCGCTCCCCAGGAAAACATACAAGTCTTCACAGAAGTCTTAGCTGCCTCAGGTTTCCTACTGAGAATTCCCTATCTCAGATCAGGCGGCAGAATCTGGAACTTGGTCAATAAGATCCTGGCCGGACTAATCTTTGCCTATTTTCGATGCAGTTACTCGATTCGACGAAGGTCGAGAGCCCTGAACCAAAGCTAGTCGTCTCAGTATAGCCGTGTAATGTATAGACGTGACGACGTGACCCTCTGCACTCTGCTTCTTCTCAGAGGGGGAGCCCTCCTCGGAGCGACGATTGGCGGGAATCACCTTTGCTTGTTTGCCAGAACTACCAACGCAGCAAGTGCCGCCGTTTTCTGATCTTTGGTCCAGGGCGGTCCGAGAGAACGACCAATGGTAGAAACTTGTTGCCACATCCGAGTCGCCGCTTTGCCGAACGTTGTCTGGACACGCTCGTCGAGGTCACGCTCGCGAAACCCGGTGACAGAAAGGTCCAGACCCTCGCATGCTTTCGAAAAGGCTTCGCGAAAGAATTCGCCTTCTGCCGCATGAATCAGGGCGTGTGAGGCGAGGATCTTTGAAAGAGGCGGCAGCGGGCGACCCGAAGCCAGAAGGACGGCACAACCCACCACAGGATATTGGCGACCAAGCAATTCGCCTACCACATCACGGACGGCCGCCAAGGCGAGGCGTTTTGAAGCGGCAAAACAGTTTCGAAGAAACTTCTCCGCCTCTGGAAGTTCGAGATTCTCCGCAAAGTGATAGGGCTGGTTCGCTCCGGGGGTTCCTGGGGTAGTGAGAGCGACGCGCCGCCGTTCAATTACCTCCACTATGCCGGCGCTGTCTGAGACGGCCACGAGCGCTCCCCAACCAGAATGCATTCGAACGCCGATGGCTGCGCGCTTCATGTCTGAGGTTTGGAAAAAGTATGAGGGACGTATCTTAGACATTGCTGCGGGTGGAAACCATAGGCTCAGCGAGAATCAAGAAATGCTATTTTGAAATGTTGTATCTCTCGAATCTTTTAAGTTGTCGTATAACCGCCGTTTTACCCACCACGAGGGCTTCTAGCTAATTAGTGCCAGCGACACTGAAGACGCCTCGTTCCCTTCGACGGTCGCGGAGCGACGCGCCCTACCTTGCCCGCGGGATCTTCTATTGACGCTCCCATGTCCTTTTCTTTATAGTATTTAATGGTTTTTATATTATTTATAAACGCAAAGGCTCCTGATGACTCGAAATCGCGATTTGAAAGACATTCAGGACGGCCGTTCTAGAGTTCGACAACCCCGGTTTGGATGCCGGCAATCATGTCGAGCAGGCGTTCGGATTTATTGTCCGTTTCGTGCCCACCGATTGAAGCGGCGTGCTGGATACCGTGACCCGGCAGCTCGCCTTGCCGGCAACCCAAGCGCATACCCTTTCATTAAGGGCTACGAGCCTCAAAAGATCAGAGAGATACAAGATTTCAAAATGGCAATTCTTGATTCTCGCTTGCGGCGGTCCGGGACGGACCGCCCTACCACCGCTCGGATGGATGGTAAAGCGAAAGGGCATGATCGGGTTCATCCTCTCCGCCCGCAAAACATGAAGCGGATCACCACCGGGCAGAACTAAATCGTATGTCCACACTCCTCGCCAAGAATGCCGAAGTCTTGGTCACAATGGACAGGCAACACCGGGAAGTAAAAAACGCCGGGCTTTACGCCGAGGACGGTTTCATCAAACACGTTGGCCCGAACGAAGAACTTCCT
>WNFI01059045.1_pt1 | contig 12253 bp, 9 predicted proteins | sample 5400471 | NCBI WGS metagenome assembly WNFI01 (sample SAMN13153348, study PRJNA577476) | soil metagenome | isolation source: 100 cm saprolite on Douglas fir-dominated hillslope | place: USA:California | collected 2013-09-17 | reverse complement strand
GGTTTCGCCGGCGATGATGTACTTTCCAGCAATGTCGTCGACATGTTTTTTTACGTCCGCGCGAAACTGCCGCTGTGCCCCCGTGCGCTCCGGCTCGGGCAGGCCGGACTCGAACATGCGGCGGTAGTTCTCCAGCGGAAATTTGGCGTCCACCGCAACCATTCCAGTCGGCGCCGGCAACTTCAGTACGCAGTCGGCACGCACGCCGTTCGATTTGAAGGTGTACTGGAACTCGTAGGCGATTTCGGGAAGGATGTTGCGCACCAGATTTTCAAGCTGTACCTCGCCGAAGGCGCCGCGCGAGCGCTTGTCGCCGAGCAGTTCCTGCAGGCTCACGACATTGCTGGTGAGTCCGTCGATCTTCTTCTGCGCTTCATCGATGGTGGCCAGCCGCGCCATTACACTGACGAAGGTCTCGTTGGTTTTCTTGAAACCTTCTTCCAGGCGTTCGGTGACTTTCCCGCTGATCTGTTCGAGCCGGGAGTCGGTGGTCTTGGCGAGCAGTTCCATCGATGCAGAGAGCTGGGCGGAAGCATTGCGCATCGTAGTCTGGATCAGCTCCTGCTCGGCGCGGTTCTGCTCCGCCAGCGTCTGCAGGATGCGAGTCAGCACTTCGCTGCGCAACTGGTCGTGCTTGGCCTGCAGGTCGGCGCTCATCTGGGCCAGCTTGAGCGTGGTCGTTTCACGCGTGGCTGAAAGCTCCTCGACTTGCCTGACTTGCAGCGCACCGACCGTGCTGCGGGTCTGCGTGAGTTCCTGCGTGATGGTATTGCGCAACCGTTCGAACAATTCGTTCTGGGAGGCATTGAGGCGATCGCCCAGGCTGTTGAGGCCGGCGTTGAGGTCCTTGATCATCCCCATGTGCTTTTCCTCCAGCACACGAGCAAGCGATTCGGGATGGCTCACCTGGCGGCGTGACACGCCGACTACGATGAAGATCAGAGCGATAACCGCGACGAGCGTCGCGGCGGAAACGACCAATGCAAGCGAGAATTCAGGCATGGAAAGAGTATAAACCACCCTCCATCTCATCCCAGCCTTCTCCCCCTCCCTGAGGGAGGCGGAGAAGGAGCTAATGGCACTAAAAGAAAACGGGCGACCAAGTCGCCCCGTTTGTATTTTTCTCTCCCTCTCCGCCCTCAGGGGGAGAGGGCTGGGGTGAGGTGGATGGTGGGTGTGGTTACGCCGCCGCCGTCGTGGCATCGCGCGACGCGCGCTTGCGCTCGTGTTCCTTCAGATGGCGCTTGCGGATGCGGATCGACTTCGGCGTGATCTCGACGAGTTCGTCGTCGGCGATGAATTCCACCGCTTTTTCCAGCGTCAATTCGATCGGCGGCACGAGCCGTACCGCTTCATCGGTGCCCGAAGCACGAACGTTGGTAAGCTGCTTGCCCTTGATCGGATTGACGACCAGGTCGTTGTCGCGCGAATGGATGCCGATCACCATGCCTTCATACAGCGCGTCACCCGGCGAAACGAACATGCGGCCGCGATCCTGCAGCTTCCACAAGGCGTAGGCGACCGCTTCGCCGTCGTCCTGGGAGATCAGCACGCCGTTGCGGCGTTCTTCCATGTCGCCCTTGACCGGCCCATAGTCGTCGAAAATATGGCTCGCCAGACCGGTGCCGCGCGTGATGTTGAGGAATTCGCCCTGGAAGCCGATCAGCCCCCGCGCCGGAATTCGGTATTCGAGACGAGTGCGGCCCTTGCCGTCGGCCTGCATGTCCTGCAGATCTCCGCGGCGCCGGCCCAGTTCTTCCATGACTGCGCCCTGATGGCCGTCCTCCACATCGACGGTCAACAATTCATAGGGCTCCTGCTTTACGCCGTTCACGGCTCTCATCACCACGCGCGGACGGCCGACCGCCATCTCGTAACCTTCGCGGCGCATGTTCTCGAGCAGGATCGTCAGATGCAATTCCCCGCGGCCCGATACGACGAACGTGTCGGAATCAGCCGTGAACTCGACTTTCAGCGCGACATTCGATTGCAGTTCGCGTTCAAGGCGCTCGCGGATCTGGCGGCTGGTGACGTACTTGCCGTCGCGGCCGGCAAGCGGCGATGTGTTGACCAGGAAATTCATGGTCAGTGTCGGCTCGTCCACTTTCAGCAGCGGCAGGCCCACGGGTTGGGCCGGATCGCACAACGTGACGCCGATGGCAACTTCCTCGATACCATTGACCAGCACTATATCTCCGGCCTCGGCCTCTTCGACGACGGTGCGTTCGAGACCCTTGAACACCAGGACCTGATTGACTTTGGCCATCTTCGGTTCGCCCTCCGGGCCCTGCAGGACCGCAACCTGCTGGCCGGAGCGAATGCGCCCGTGCGCAACCCGGCCAATGCCGATGCGGCCCACGAAACTGGAATAATCGAGCGAGCAGATCTGCAACTGCAGCGGCGCATCGGGATTGGCGTCGCGCACCGGCACATGCTTCAGGATCGCGTCGAACAGGGGACGCAAGTCCGTGCTGGGCTGGCCCAAATCCAGCGTGGCATAGCCGTTCAGGGCCGAAGCGTAAACAACCGGGAAATCGAGTTGCTCTTCAGTCGCGCCGAGTTTGTCGAATAGATCGAATGTCTGGTTCACGACCCAATCCGGACGCGCGCCCGGCCTATCCACCTTGTTGACCACGACAATCGGCTTGAGTCCCAGGGCCAGTGCCTTGCGCGTGACAAAGCGGGTCTGCGGCATCGGGCCTTCCACCGCATCCACCAGCAGCAGCACGCTGTCTACCATCGACAGAACCCGTTCGACCTCGCCGCCGAAATCGGCGTGTCCCGGGGTATCGACAATGTTAATGTGCGTGCCTTCGTACTGGACCGCGCAGTTCTTGGCCAGAATCGTGATGCCGCGCTCTTTTTCCAGTTCGTTGGAATCCATGACGCGTTCGGCAATATGCTGATGCGCGGCGAAGGTGCCCGACTGTCGCAGGAGTTTGTCCACCAGCGTGGTTTTACCGTGGTCGACGTGGGCAATGATGGCGATGTTGCGAACGTTGCGTGTCATGGCAATGCAGTGCGGCGAAAAAGGTCGCGCAGTTTACCATAGGAATCGTTGCAATTCATTGAATTTCCGTATAATGCTTTCGCCGCTCTGCGACGCAACAAAAAGACCGCCCGAATCGGGTGTTTTACCAGCCAAAATAAGAGGATCTGAAGTTAAAGCCCGATGAAACCGTCGAATTCCCAGCAATTGGCCCGTCCCAGTGTAAACCTGCAATCGATACGGAGTTTGCTGCAACCGGGCCCCAAACAGACCGTCGGAAATTTCGCAGGCTTCGAAATTCGCAGTCATTTCCAGCCGATTTTCAGCGTTGCCCACAGTCGCACGGTGGGATTCGAAGGTCTGATGCGTCCTACGGACGCGAACGGCAATCCGGTTGCGCCGCTCGATGCCTTCAGCATGGGCCGGGATTTCTCGCACGTCATGACCCTCGACAGGCTCGCGAGCGCTGTGCACGTGCACAATTTCCTGCATCTCGGGGCGGACGGCTGGCTGTTCCTCAACATGAACACCGAAGTATTCCTCGAGAGTGTGTACGACGACGATTTCTTCGCCGACCTGCTCGACGCAACCGGCTTGCCGCCGCATCGGGTCGTCATCGAAATCCTGGAACAAGGCGTGCGGAACGAGTTGCGCCTCGGCGAAGCCGTGCAATTCTTCCGCAAACGCGGATTCCTGATCGCACTGGACGACTTCGGCGCCGGCCATTCCAATTTCGATCGGGTGTGGAATCTGCAGCCTGATATCGTAAAACTCGACCGGTCCATGACCACACAGGCCGGGACCAATCTGCGCATCCGGCGCATGATGCCGGTGATGGTATCGCTGCTGCACGAGGCGGGTTCACTCGCGCTGATGGAAGGCATCGAGACCGCAGGCGAAGCCCTGATGGCAATGGATGCCGACGCGGACTTCGTGCAGGGTTATTACTTTGGCGTGCCTGCCGGATCGCTGCCCGCCGCGGACAGAAGCCGCGCCCTGTTCGACCAATTATGGATCGATTTCCGGGACGTCACGCTGCCGGAAGTTTCATACCATCGGCGCGAGGTCAGTCCCTACCTCAACGCCATCGGCTATGGCGCCAGCCTGCTCGAATCCGGCATTCCGCTGGCCCACGCGGCGAGCGGATTTCTCGATCTGCCCGGCGCCGAACGTTGCTACCTGCTCGACAGCGAAGGCCGCCAGATTGGCGAAAACATAGTCAATCCTCGGCCAGTGGCCATTGCGAATCCACGCTACAGTCCGCTGGCCAACGCGCAGGGTGCCAACTGGTCGCGGCGCTACTATTTCCGCCGCGCGCTCGAACACCCGGGCAAAGTTCAGGTGACCCGGCCCTACCTGTCGATCGCCGGCGCCAACCAGTGCATCACTGTTTCCATCGGCAGCCTGGTCAACGGAGAAATGCGCGTGCTCTGCGGCGACGTGAACTGGCGCGACCGGGGACCCGTAAAGCGATAGGTAAGCGAGATAGGGTTTGAGGTGCGAGTTAACAGCGCCCCGGTCCCGCGTATCCAAACTTTCCCCCTTTAACCTTTCCTCTTCCCCTTGCAGGTTTTCAGGCGTTCGCCCTGAAAACCTGCATTGGCGGCGTACGCAGCACTTTCGCCGTTCCGAGCAGCCCGGCAACGGTGACCCCGGCGGCACCAGCCAGCAATCCTGCCAGCCATACCCAGACGCTGATCGTATAGGGCAGATTCAGCACCCTGTCGGCCAATATGTATCCGATTGCCGTGGCGCCGATCGCAGCCAGCGATCCCGCCAGCGCGCCGATCAATGCAAACTCGGCGGCCAGCACGGCGCGCAACTGACGGCCTGATGCGCCGAGCGTGCGCATCACCGCTGCGTCGAATTCGCGTTCGTCGTGGGTGCTGGCGAGCGCCGCGAACAGCACCAGCAAACCCGCGACGATGCTGAACAGGAACACGAACTCGATGGCTTTCACAACCTGATCCATCATGCGTTGCACCTGCGCGAGGATCGCCGCCACGTCGATGACGAGCAGATTCGGAAAACGTCGCACCAGGTCGTCCATCAGCGCCGAGCGCTCTGGCGCCAAATACAGACTGGTGACGTAGCTGGTCGGAAATCCCTCCAGTACACCCGGTGGCGCAACAACGAAGAAATTCACGCGAAAGGAATCCCAACCCACCTTGCGCAGCGAGACGATTTGCGCCGTCAGGTGCGAGCCGGCGATGTCGTAAGTGAGGCTGTCGCCGGGCTTCACGCCTATGGATTTTGCAATGCCCTCCTCGACCGATATCACCGCTTTTCCGGCGTCGCGGCCGTCGAACCAGCGGCCTGCGACGATCGCATTGTCGGGCTGCATCTCCCGCGCCCACGACAGATTGAATTCGCGATCGACCAGACGGCGCGTGCGATCGTCTGCATAGTCGCGCGAGGATACCGGCTTGCCGTTGATTTCCGCCAGGCGCCCGCGCACCATTGGAAACAATCGCGGCGGGGCTACGCGATTGGCCACAAAGAACTGCCCGATGGCTTTTGCCTGATCGGGCTGGATGTTCACCAGGAAGCGATTCGACGCGTCGGCCGGCAAGCTGTTGCGCCAATTGTCCAGCAAATCGGCCCGCACCAGCGTCAACAGGATCAGCGCCATCAGGCCGAGTCCCAGCGCCGTCACCTGAACGACGCTGCCGACCCGATGGCGACGCAGATTGGCCAGACCAAAACGCCAGTTCAAGCCGCCGCCCCGGCCGAACGAAGACAACAGCTTGATCACCAACAATGTCAGTGCGGCGCACGACGCGGCCGTAGCCAGGACCCCGCCCAGCACATAAAGTCCCAGTTTGAGTTCCTGCGCCTGCCACAACACCAGTCCCGCGATGGCGATGCCGCCCAGTACATAGGCGGACAGGCCCGTCGAATTCGGCGTACCGAGGTCCCGGCGCAGAACCCGCAGCGTCGGCACTTTTTTCAACGCGATGAGCGGCGGCAGCGCAAAACCGAGCAGCATCAAGGCAACGCATGATCGCGCAGGCATCGAGATGGCGCTGGAGATAGCGGCGTGCCGCAAGGGCCACCGCGACGCCGGCCAGAATCACCGTCATGAGCGCGGACAATCCAAGAAAGCGCTCGGCGCGTTCCAGTGCCGCCTTGATTTCCGGGCGCGCATCCCGAATGTCCTCGACACGCTGTCCCGGGCCGATTGCACCCGCGGCGAAATCGCGGAATGACGCGACCGCCGGGCCGGCGCCGGCTACAAACAGGCGGTATGAAACGCGACTACCCGACTGGATCAGGCCCGTGGACGGCAGATCCGCCGCGTTCATCATCAGCCGGGGCCCGAGGTTGATGAAACCAGCGCTCGATTCCGGTTCTTCGCTGACCATGGCGGCGACGGTGAATTCGCGCTCGCCGAGGCCGAGACGGTTACCGATTTTCAGATCGAGTCTGCGCAGCAGGCGGTCATCGACCCAGACTTCGCCCGATGATGGAATGCGGCGTGGTTCGAGAGCCGTTGCGGTCTCGGAAAAGCGAATACGCAGTTTGCCGCGCAACGGATAGCCGGGCGCAATCGCCTTGACCTCGGTCAGCAGCGAGCGACCCGCGAATAACGTCATGCTCGGAAAACGCACGGCGGAAGTCGTCGACAATCCCAGGCGTTGCGCCACCCGCCTGAAACCGTCGTCGATCGATCTGTCGGAGACGACGACCAGATCCGCGCCCAGCAACTGACTAGCCTCGCTGGTAAGCGAACGTCCGACGCGGTCGGCGAAAAATGCCACCGTCGTCACGCTGGCAACCGCGACAATCAACGCTAGCGCCAGCAGGCGCTGCTCGCCGGCGCGCCAGTCGCGAGACAGCATGCGCATCGCCAGCTTCAGCACTGCGATGAAGCCGAGGTCAGCGTCGTTCATCGTTCGTCAGCCGGCCCGCCGCCAGTCCGATCCGGCGCGGGCAGCGCTGCGCCAGGACTTCATCGTGGGTGACCAGCAACAGCGTCGTGCGCGCCACCCGGTTGAGTTCGAACATCAGCGAGATGATCTCTTCGCCGGTCGCGGAATCGAGGTTGCCGGTGGGCTCGTCCGCGAACAGCAATTGCGGTTCAGTCGCAAACGCGCGCGCGACCGCGACGCGCTGTTGCTCGCCGCCGGAAAGCTGCCGGGGATAGTGCGTGAGCCGCGGGCCGAGGCCCACCCGCCTGAGCCAGTCCGCCGCGCGGTCGCGCGCGTCGGATTTTCCGGCCAGTTCCAGCGGCAGCATCACGTTTTCCAGCGCCGTGAGCGCCGGGAGCAACTGGAACGATTGAAACACGAAGCCAACGCGGTCGCGCCGCAGCCGCGCGCGACCGTCCTCGTCAAGCGCGAACAATTCTCTGCCGTCGATGTGAACCGTTCCCGAGGTCGGCACATCCAGCCCGGCCAGCAAGGCCAGCAGCGTCGTCTTGCCCGAACCCGACGCACCGAGGATGGCAACCGCTTCCCCCTGTGCGATTTCGAGGGAAACATCCTCGAGGATGGTCAGCGGGGTGGTGCCGGCAAATACTTGCTTGGTCAATCCGGCCGCCCTCACAATGGGCGCCATGAACTCTTCAGCCATGCGGTCGCTGCTTCTCTTCGTGTTGTTGGTCATCGTTCCGGCCGCGGTCCGCGCCGCGCCGACCATTCTGGTTCTGGGCGACAGCATTTCCGCAGGCTACGGCCTTGCGCAAGGCGAAGGCTGGGTCGCGCTGCTGGAACAGCGCCTCCTACGCGACAATCTCGACTATCGGGTGGTCAACGCCAGCATCAGCGGCGAGACCACGCTGGGCGGGCTCAATCGCATTCCGGTCGCACTCAGGGAGCATCAGCCTGCCGTGGTCGTCGTTGCCCTCGGCGGCAACGACGGCCTGCGTGGGAATCCGCTTGAAGAAACCCGCCGCAACCTGATTGCGATCGTCGCGGCCTGCCGCAAGGCCGGCGCGAAAGTCGTGGTCGCCGGCATGCGCGTTCCGCCCAACTATGGACCCGTCTACGCACGCCGTTTCGAAGGTCTCTTTGCCGAAGTCGCTAGACAGCAGAATGCTTCGCTGGTTCCATTCATGCTTCAGGGGTTCGCGGACGACCGCAAGATGTTTCAGGCCGATGGCATTCACCCGGTCGCCGCTGCGCAATCGCGCATTCTCGATAACGTCTACCACCGGCTGCGCCCTCTTTTGCTGCCGCGTCCACGACGCTGACATCCAGCCCTGACGGCGGTATCAGCGTTAACGGTAGCACAGCTGCCCTGCTTCGACGAGGACGCAGCCGGCGTTGCGCGTCCGACCGATAGATGGCAGCGCGGGCGCCGGCAATCCCATGCCTGGGGATCCTTCGCGCCCGTTTCCCCGATCCGATGGTCAGGAATTCCCGTGCCGGAAAGGCACCAAATGCCGTCCGTATGGCCTTAAGTTTTACTTAAGTCACGTTCTATAAATTCCGGGCATGGGAAAATGGTGTTTATCCGTTCCCGGGGCGACAGAATGAAGTAATCGTTGCGGTCTGCACGCGGACCCGGTGCGGCAAAAGCCGCAGGAGGAACAAAACATGCGATTGTTGCTGGTTGAAGACGACACCATGATTGGCAACAGCGTTCAGCAGGGCTTGCGCCAGGATGGCTATAGCGTTGACTGGGTGCAGGATGGCCGGGCCGCCGAACTGGCGTTGGGAAACGAAGTTTACGACCTCATGCTGCTCGATCTGACTTTGCCCAAGAAAAACGGTAGCGATGTGCTCAGGAGCCTGCGAGCGCTGGGGAATTTCATTCCGGTGTTGGTCCTGACCGCACGGGACGCCGTGGCGGAGCGGGTGAAGGCGCTCGACGGCGGGGCCGACGATTTTCTGACCAAGCCATTCGATCTGGATGAACTCGCCGCCCGTGTGCGCGCCCTGCTGCGCCGCCGGGCCGGACGCGCCACGCCGTCGATCCAGCACGGCAACCTGATCCTGAACCCCGCCACGCACCAGGCAACGTTACGCGGAAAGGAACTCGCCCTGTCGGCAAAGGAGTTTGCGCTTCTCATGGCCTTGCTGGACCAGCCGGGAATGGTGCTGTCACGCGCGCAACTGGAAGAGAAACTGTACGGATGGGACGGCGAGATCGGCAGTAACGCGGTGGAGGTCTACATCCACTCGCTGCGCAAGAAGCTTGGCAAGGACTTCATCAGGAATATTCGCGGCGTCGGTTATATGGCGCGCAAGGTCAGATGAAATCCATCCGGCGTCAACTGCTCGTATCGCTGCTTTCGACGCTGCTGCTCATCGGACTTATTGCAACCCTCGGAATTTACGTCTCGGTCGAGGAGGAATTCAACGAAATTTTCGACTACGAACTCAGACAGGTGGCCCTGTCCTTTCGCGACGACTCGCTGGGCAGCCCGGTAGGTCCGCCGGTTCAACTGGTCGACGAGGAGGACGACCTCGTGATTCAGATATGGGATCGCGCCGGCACCCTGGTCTACGTATCGGATGCACTGCCCGCCCTGCCGCCGCGCGCCCAGCCCGGTTATTCCCTGGGATCGACCCCGGGCGTCCAGTGGCGGGCGTTCAATATCCACCTGCGCGAGCATACGATCCAGGTCGCCCAGCCCTTAAGCGTGCGCAAGTCGCTCGCCGCGCGCGCTGCAATGCGCACCCTGGCTCCAATTCTGTTTCTTATCGCCGCATTCGGTATGGTGATATGGTTCATCGTCGCAAAGGGATTGCGCCCGCTCAACAAGGTGACCGATGCAGTTGAACAGCGTTCGGCGTCGGCCCTTCAGCCGCTGCCCGACGACAACCTCCCGGGCGAAGTCAGGCCGCTGGTCACGGCGCTCAACGATCTGCTAAGCCGGCTCGGCAATGCGCTGGAGATGCAACGCACATTCATTGCCGATGCGGCGCATGAGCTGCGCACGCCGCTCACCGCGGTGCAGCTTCAGATCCAGCTCGCCGAGCGTGCGGCAAGTCCCGCGGAACGCTCGGCCGCCTTCGCGCAGTTGCGCGAGGGCGTCAAACGCGCCATCCATCTCGTGCAGCAGTTGCTGGCGCTTGCAAGTCTCGAACCCCAGCTCACCGGGCGCAGTACGACCCAGGTAGACCTCGCGCAGATGGCCAGGCAGGCGGTCGCGGATTACGCAGCTATCGCGGACTCCAAGGAAATCGACATTGGCGTCGACGGCGACCGCCCGCTATGGATAACCGGCGATCCGGAGGCCTTGCGCGTGATGCTTGGCAACCTGGTCGATAACGCGATCCGCTACACCCAGCGTGGCGGCAAGATAGATGTCAGCGTGAGCGTGGACGCGGGCGAGCCGGTGCTGGCGGTGAAGGATAACGGCCCGGGCATTCCGGCGGAATTCCGCGCAAGGGCCTTCGACAGATTCTCCCGCCAGCATGGAACCAGCGAGGCCGGCAGCGGCCTGGGACTGGCGATCGTCAGAAACATTGTCACGCGCCATCGCGCAGCCATCGCCCTCGCGACGGGGGACCATGAGCGCGGCCTGTGTGTGACAGTGCGCTTTCCAAATTAGTAAACTATGAAACCTGAAACCATGATGTTCGACTCGTCCACTGTCCGCACCCGCGTCGCCGTCACTCTGGTTTTTGTGTTTTTCGTTGCCTGGTTCTGCAACCTCGACTATCGCAGCCTGGTGCGCCCGGACGAGGGGCGATATGCCGAAATCGCACGCGAAATGGCAGTCACCGGAGACTGGACTACGCCGCGCCTGAACGGCATCAAGTATTTCGAGAAGCCGCCGCTGCAGTACTGGATGACCGCCGCCGCCTACAAGGCCTTCGGCGAACACGAATGGACGGCCCGGCTGTGGTCCGCCCTGACGGGATTTGCCGGCGTGCTGATGGTGGGATTCGCCGGCGCGAGACTATTCGGCCAGCGGGCGGGGTTTTACGCCGCGATTGTGCTGGCGAGCAGCCTGCTCTACGCCGTAATCGGCCATACCAATACGCTCGACATGGGCGTCACGTTCTGCCTGACGCTCGGACTGCTCGGTTTCCTGCTGGCACAGCGCGGCGCGGCGAGAACGCGCGAGACACGCCTCTGGATGTTGCTGGCCTGGGCGGCCATGGGCCTGGGTTTCCTGAGCAAAGGGCTGATCGGCCTGGCCCTGCCGGGCGCCGCGATGGTCGCCTACGCACTCGTCCATCGCAATGCTTCATTCCTGAAACGACTCGAGCCGGTCCCAGGCATCGCGATCATGCTGGCGATCGCCCTCCCCTGGATCGTTGAGGTCTCGATCGCCAATCCCGAGTTCGCGCATTTCTTCTTCATACACGAACATTTCCAGCGCTTCCTGACGCAAGTCCATCACCGCACGGCGCCATGGTGGTATTTCATCCCGATCCTCTTCGCCGGCATGCTGCCCTGGACGGCAATGCTGGGTCAGGCGCTGATCACGGCATGGAAGCGCGATCCGGGCGGGGGCTCGTTCAGGTCACGGCGTTTTCTGCTGCTGTACGCAGCGGTCATTTTCCTGTTCTTCAGCGCGTCCCAGTCCAAACTGCCCTCGTATATTCTGCCGATTTTTCCCGCGCTCGCGCTGCTGATGGGCGAATGGCTCACCCGGGTCCGCGGCCGCACGCTGGCGTGGCTGATCCTGCCGGTCGCCGTCTTCGCGCTCGCGGGTGCCATTGCGTCGCCATTCGTGGTGAATTACGACAGCGAAAAGATACCGGTGGCGCTGTTCGCGTTGTTCGGCAAATGGATACTCGCGGGTGCTCTGGCGCTGCTCGCGGCCTCCGGCCTCGCGATGTTTTTCGCGCGGCGCGAACGCATCGAAGCCGCCATCGTGACACTCGGTGCCGGCGGATTGCTGCTCGTTCAACTCATCATGACCGGCCACGAATCCCTGTCGCCGTCCTTTTCAACGTCGCATCTGGCCGGAACGATCAGCCCGCTTCTCGACGCCGACACCCCTTTCTACAGCGTGCGCACCTATGAGCAGACGCTGCCGTTCTACATCAAACGAACGGTGACGCTGGTCGATTACGGCGACGAACTCGAATTCGGCCTGACCCAGCAACCGGATCTGGAAATTCCGACCGTCGCGGAGTTCGAGGCACGCTGGCGCAGCGACAGCAAGGCGCTGGCAATCATGGGGCCGGACGTCTACCGGGAATTGGCTGGACGGGGTCTGCCGATGCATCTGCTCGCCGAGGACACGCGCCGTGTTATCGTATCAAAACCATGAATTTCATCAGTTTCATGCTGGTACTCGCGGGGGTACTGCTGAATGCCGCGGCGCAACTGCTGCTCAAGGCCGGCACCAACGGC
>WNFI01038480.1_pt1 | contig 12255 bp, 13 predicted proteins | sample 5400471 | NCBI WGS metagenome assembly WNFI01 (sample SAMN13153348, study PRJNA577476) | soil metagenome | isolation source: 100 cm saprolite on Douglas fir-dominated hillslope | place: USA:California | collected 2013-09-17 | reverse complement strand
TGCCGCCAGTCCAGTTTGTGACTGAACCAACAACTGATGATCCATTTACGCGTTTTGCCATACATTATAGTGTGATCGTCGCCCTCCAGCGTTCGTCGAACACTTGAATTTGTTGCTGATTTCGATTGGTAAGGCCAGAATTTCCCATGCCATAACTACGAAATTGATTACGAAACCAGGCAACACCGCCAACCGCTTCTTGGGGGTTGCGCCGACCGTTTGTTAAATCTCCTGTGTAAAAATAATTGAGCATTGCCTGCGCTTGTTCAATATCACGGCGCGGACCCGCATAAAAGGCTGCAGCAGCCTTGTAGGGCAAATATTCATGCAATTCTGGAGGAATTTCAGGAGATTGGCCAATAGTGTACATATCTCCCGACACGCCAGTTCCTTCAAAATAACTTTCAATATCAATAGCCGTTGCTGAGGTATACGATGCAATCCGATACCAATTTCCCTCAGTAACTGACGTAAACCATTGGCCAACCATGGAAGCGGTAAATGTTGTGCCACTTCCTGTCACCCGAGTAGTGCCATTGCCAATCGTCACTGTGCCGATTTTATAGTCAGCAGCGGTCATATCGATAGGATTGTAGTGACCATTAAATGTCATCGTAAATACACCTTGCGGAATCGGAAATAACCCAAAATCATCTTTTCGTGGAAAAATATATTGCGGAATAGTAAATCCAGTAAATGTAATCTGATTCAAGTAATTCCAACGTACTTCTGAATCAATAATCTGAACTGGGTAAATAATGCCACCGACATTCACCGTGCACGTTTCAATACCATCCATTGCAGCGGGGTAGTGATAATATTGCTGCGTTGCCACGGTTGATGCTGTTTTCGGCAAGATTTGCGTTCTCGGGTGATCCTTTAAATACGAAAAGGTAAATCGGACTGCTTTATTAATCTCTTTTTGTAAAAAGGTTTTTGTATCTGAAAGTGTAGTAATTTGTGGCAAGGTGGTGGAAGAATCCACACAGAGGTCTTGCGCTGTTTGCAGAAGAGAGCTGTACGTTTCACGCATAGAAGTCCTTCACATACAAAAAATCCACCCGCTGAAAAAGGTGGACTGAAAACATCCAAAGATGACCATAGTATAACACTCTCTGTAACTACATAAAGATTGATAAAAATCCTGAATTATTAAAAATAGTATCAAGTGTACTATCAATGGTTGGTGAAGTTGTTCCTGAGAGTGTTTGGCTATAATCAGCGTGAATACGCCCACCTCCTCCGGCGCCACTCGTTCCAACGCCGGCGCGCGCCGCTCCTCCACTCGCCGTAATAAGTGACGAGCCCAGAGTGAGATTTCTCCCCTTTAAAAGAATGGATGCACCAGCACTTCCACCTCCTGGCCAATTGGCTGCCCCCCCTTGCAGACCATTGCCATTGAGCGCTCCAGTAATGGTAATCGTTGGTGCAATAAGCAGCACAATCCCACCACCAATTGCTCCAGAACTATTACTTGCATCTAAACCTCCACCACCACCACCACCGAACACCATCACCGTTAAATTAGCCAATCCTGCCGTTGCACCACCACCACCTTGTCCTGATCCACCCGTAGCAGCAGTTCCCGAGCCACCATTACCTCCACCTCCTCCGGCGCCCCCATTTCCTGCAGAAATTCCTCCACCTTCATTCGATGAGGGAGTTTGCCGCGCTTGTGTAATGCCACTCGTCGTGCCTTCTCCACAAAAACTGCCCGATCCACTATTATTGCCCGTGCCGCCTACATATCCTTCTCCAGAGACAGTGATCGTCCCTGTCACCGTAATGGAGGTATTTGCCAAAAACGCCACAATACCACCCGTGGCGCCTGCCCATGCTGCAGCGGTGAGGGTTTGACTCCCATTGACCGTCACGGTGGTATATTGCTTGAGCAAATAGACTTGCGCAGTGGTGTCATAGGCATTCACCGTGGCATACGCAAGCGTCCAGTTTGTGCCACCTCCAATAGAACTAATTTTATTGAGTTCCCACGCGCCCACGGTGGTACCACCATTGCGAGTTTGATGAATGAGAATGAGATTGCCCGATGCAAACCCCGTACCAGATCCGGCAGTCAATGCCGTTGATCCAGATGTCACAGTTGCTGTGGTGTTGGCTGTCGCGTCCGTTGATGTGTTAATTGAGGCTGCACCATCAGATCCAGTCCCAAAACGATCGGGCCAAGGAGAGGTATCGGTGGTTTTAAATTGTCGTTGTGCCATAAAGCCTTTCTAGGCAGTCGCAACACAACGCCATTTGGAGGTCACACTATTCCATATAAAACCCGTATCTAATCGTGTACTCAGTACCGTCGTAGTAGGAAGCAAGACATTTCCACTCGATTCAAACGAAGCACCCCAGGTAATTGCCCGCGCAGTGCCATTATCAGTCACATCGATACGTAGCGTATCACCTTCCACTGGTGTTCCACTTAAATTTGTGGTCATGGATGTAATTGCCTGCGCTAATCCAGTAATATGCGCCACATCGGTGATATCCGTATTAATGGTTGGTGTCGCGCTTTGTGTCACAACAGGCGCGCGTTTGGTGATACGTTTGTTGGTGAGTGTATCGGTGGTCCCACGTGCTACTAACGTATCAGTAGCAGTTGGAAACGTCACAGTGCCAGTGTTAGAAATGCTCGAAATAATCGGAGTGGTCAATGTTTTATTGGTTAATACATCAGTCGTTGCTTTCCCCACTAATGTATCAGTAGATGTCGGTAATGTGAGTATGCCCGTATTGGAAATCGTCGAAATAATCGGAGTGGTCAATGTTTTATTCGTGAGTGTTTGACTGTCAGTAGTTCCTACAATCGTGCCAGAGGGTGCAGTCACCGCAGTCACTGCCGCTGTTCCATTACCAATGAGTACACCAGTCACTGTCCCTACACCAATGCCTCCTTGTGCGACTGTAAGCGGCGTGGTTAATCCAGTCAGTGAGGTGATGGTGGCATTTGCTCCAGCCACCAGATTCTTTTGTTGAATTTTCTTTGAAGAGCCGGCAGTCGAATCAGTTGTATCGGACACATCAACAAGATAGATAAAATCTCCTGTGCCAACTATTGTTTTTTCTGGATAATCGGTTATTTTTGTATTTGCCATATTATTGTGATCCTAAAAGAGATGTCCCATTTTGCGCAAGCAAGTCATCATTCCCATTTTGCGCAAGGAGTATCCCCGCACTTGGTGTGGTATCAGTACTCCAATTTGTTGCCTGTGATCCCGCCTTTGTCCAATTTGTCGATTGTATTGGTACTCCTGCTGTAGTAATTGTCAATTGTTGGGTTATTGCAAGTAATAAACCAAGTGGAGTATTTATCGTAGTACTTGTTCCTCCCGTTGTCGCCACTGACCATGCTGTTGCATTTGACGTGCTTTTTGTCCAATTTGTTGGGTCATGTGTTGGCATATTATGATCCTACTCCTAATAGACTTAAAAAATGTGTTGTACCTGCAGCAACAACAGGAGAAAATGAACCACCTTCTGCGGCCCATGTTGTTGTTCCTGCACTCCAAGCAAAGGTAATATTTCCTGCAGGAGTAATATCACTATTATGATCTTGCACTTCCATCGTATGAGTTCCTGAAAGTGTAAGAACTCCACCTAATGCATGTTGATTTCCCCCTGAAACACTAATCCCACTGATCACACAGACTGCCCAACATTTATCTGCAATAGTGTTCCAATTTGGATTTGGTGAACCTGCACCTGTATTTCCCCCACTTGCATCAGGTTGACCACTTTGTTTAACTCCTGAATATGATACAGAATTATAATTACAATCTGGTGTAGTACCACCAAACGCAATAGAGACGGTATTTGCTCCTGTTGCAGGCGCCACCAAAAAGTACATTGCTGCCATATTGGCCACATTGGTTTGTTGTGCACCGACTAGACTCATACTGACCGAGCTATACGTCGGAGTACTAATTGTTGGAGAAGTTGCTGTATTTCCTGATCCTACTGCCAACATTAAATTAGATCCGGTACACGTATGTGTACCGGTAATAGGACTGGTGGCAGTTGTTGTACCAACTGCTGATGCATCAAAAGCAATGGCAAAGGTCATCCATGGCATTTGGATATGTGTACCATCAACTCGAATAAAATTCACAGTGATAAGACGTAGTGGTAAGAAATTTCGTTGAAGAAATGCTCGAATATATGTTTCTATATATGCACAACATGCTTCAAATGTAAAAACTTGAATATATTCTACATATCGACCATGTTCAGTTATTACTGCAACACTTGATTCTCGTCGGATACCTTCTGCTCTACCAAAAACATATTCATATGATCGAAAGATGTTATGTGTCCATGATTTTTGTGACCAGAGTATTTCTGGTCGATAACGACGTGTTTTCGTGATGCGTTGCATCACCACGAGTGGAAGATTTTTCCAGAAAATACGCATTATGCACCCTTATATCCAGATGCAGAAACAAATACTGCATTTGCAGAAGCATTTGCTGCAAAAAAGATCGCAGTCGCTGTCGTTGGTTGACGCAAAGGAACCGGGAGTGTGAGGGTTGCTCCGCCTGTTGCAGGACAGGGAATATCATAGAGTTCTGTGCCTCCTGATCCATCTTGAATTTTAATATATGTATTTGTGGCAGAAGAATTCCAGACCGTAATTTGGGTCACATAATTACGCAGTCCAGCAGCAGGAGCGCCAAGCAATGAAGTACTCGTAGTATCAGTTGCCGTCGCACGCCCACTCACAAAGTTCTCGGGATTTGCATAGGGAAGCACAATAAGTTTCCCAACCAAATCAGTAACCAGTTGAGCCATACGAGTAGCAGTCACTGCAGTATTTTCACTACTTATTGCTTGCGCTCCTACATTAATAGGATTCGTACCAATAGCCACGTTCGTTGCAACATTTCCTCCTACTGCTTGAGTTCCTGCCACACCTGCTGTCACCGTATTTGTACCTGCAACTTGTGCCATATTGACACTTTGATTTGCTGGCAAAGCAACTGAATCAGGAGTTACCAAAAACTTATTCGTATTTGCTGGGGTATCTGCAAGAGAAACACGTAGTAAACCATTTACATCTAAAGAAAGTGCATCACTTTTAAGAGTGGTATATGTTGGCTTTGCTGTTGTTACCGCACCAAATAATGTGATTCCTTTGATTCCAGAAGTTGTTGCCTCTTGAGAAATAAATGATGCATCCTGGGCCACACTGGTAACAGCTGATTGCGTCACAAATGTTCCCGTTCCCACAACTGTGGCATTGAGATTTGCAGCTGTAGCTTGGGTTACCGCTGTCGTAGATGTGGTATCAAGCACTGTATGAAGATTTGTGCCAGTTGTCTGGGTAACTGTCACACTTGTTGGAGGAGTTAATGTAATGAGTTGAGCTGCGGTTAAAACAATTGGCACGGAAGACGCCGCAAGTGCTTGACCAAGTGAGGGAATTTTATTCGTATTTGTCACCAATGTAGCAAGATTTCCCCCTGTTTCTAATGCAAATCCGGTAATCGCAGCAGGAGGGGTAAGCGTCGTAATTGTTGCACTTGGCAAGATCACTGGCAGCGATGCAGCCGCGAGTTGTTGCCCAATTCCAATTTCAACACCTGCTGATGTATTGAGCACAATCCGTTGAAGATTTTTTGTGACGGTATCTTCACTAATACTATTACTCGCAATATATGTGCCAGTACCAGCAGTGACTTGAACCGATGCGGTGGTTGCCATAAATACCTCGAAGTACAAAAAATCCACCTGGGTGAGGTGGATTGAGAATATCCAATAGTGGAGCTAGTATATCACTTCTTTTTCAGTTTCGCTTGTTTTTCTACATCAAGTTGATTCATTTCAATTTGCATAAACAACCAAATCAATATTTTCAAAACATGGTGCATATCAAACTGACCATCAGCATCAACTCTATAGAAAAAATCATGAACACTTTCTCCCTCATTCATTTTCCAAGGAGAAAAAAGATTATTCAGTATTTCTCTTACCCGATCTTCTTTCATGCGCCTACCTGTTCTGCAAATGTTTCGAGTTTCGGATTTTCTTTTTCTGCTTCTGCCATCATGACTTCAAATGGTGTGAGTTTTTTCTGTTCGCGATCTGGCTCTGCCGCAAGTCCTGCTGGCATTTCATCCATGCCATATTTCCGTACTAATTTCCATTCAAAGAGTGGAAAAAATTTCTTCTGCATTTCCTCAGAGTCTGTGCGTTTTTCAATATAGCGTTGATGTTCTGGCCAATCAAGAATATTCCCTTTCCAATTCTTTTTTTCTTTCCCTAAAAAGTCCTCATTAAAATTCGCCACAAGCAGTCCATACACTCGTTCTACAAAAGTGTTTGCCACATACCGAGGAACAACCTTTTTCCCAGATCCATATCCAATATCTTCAGCTCTAGCCGGAAAAACCCATCGTTCGCGCAAATCATCACCAAAATTCTTAATCACATGGAAGAGCAACAGCATTAGAATTAAGGGCAAGATACTGCGCAATCCCCCGGAGTACAATCGATTGACCATTCCGTGTACCAAACTCATATTGCTGTAATAGGGCATTCAGTAACTGATTTGGATCAACATATGGTTTTTCTTGAGTAAGTTGGGCAAGAACTGTTCCTGATGGAGGAACAACTTGAGTTACCTGTTCTGTGGTATCACTATTCACTCCTGGAATTTTAGGCCATGCATGAGTATCTGTTGGAAGAGGAAGATGTGTATTTTCTTTTTTCGGAGTAACCATATCCAAACAGTATAGCATAGTTCGGAAAAACCATTTCATTACTCCTCAGTCCACTCGACACGGACATCTGCAACAAAACCAGAAGGAAGAGCAACAGCATTAGAATTAAGGGCAAGATACTGCGCAATCCCCCGGAGTACAATCGATTGACCATTCCGTGTACCAAACTCATATTGCTGTGCAGTTTCGTTATCAAATACCGGAGTACCAAGTACCGCAACCGGTAAACTATCATCTGAAACTGATCCAACAGGAGTCCCTGGAGTTGGAAGTCCTCCAGACCATGTTTGAATCACTGCCGTCACTGCCGCATTTGTTGAATCATGCGGAACCCTTGTGACTGCAGCAGGAGTACCACCAGTTAAAAAGACACTATATTTGATAAGTGAAATACGATATTGATTTGCCGCAGTTGCACGACACGCAATTGTAATTTTAGTAATACGAATGGTTTTTGTCGCTGATCCTTGAATGGTAAACCAATCTGTTGGCGTCGCAGCAGGTGCATGCGCATTAACCGCTGCTGAATAGGTCGCTTTAATACCTTCCGTATTCACAGGAACTTGAGCAAAGGCTAATGCAGTGCCATTGACTAACGAGACATCAGTTTTGAGTGACTGTACAGTTGCAATAACCGCTGCATTTGTTATGCCATCGGTGATTCGCATTGCACCTTCAACACCAACTAAAGATGGACGAAACGATGCAGCCACCACACCCCAAGGTTCTGAAGTAATTGTAGACGATGGTGTAATAGTGCCATTTGCTCCAGAAAATTGGGACATCGACACAAATGAAAAGAGTCCAGCGGGCGTTGTTGGATTGAGTTGTCCAGAATCATTTGTCCATCCAGAGGCCACAGTCACTGTTTGTGCTGCTGTACCCACCCCAATTCCTGAAAAGAAAATTTCATTGGGGGTATTAGGCACCATCGCTGCTGTTGCAGGAGTGGTTGATGTGCCTGTTGCACTTGCAGTGGCATCCACCACACCAGTCGCCACAGGAACCAGACCTGTCGTCTCATACGCAGTGACTGCAATCGATGCGGCTGTCCCTCCGTTTGTGACCGTAATCACATTGCGTGGCCCAGTAAAAATATTCGAGGCATAAAAAATAGAAGTATTGAGCGCCGTTCCATTGGCAACGTTTTTCGCTAAATTGTAGGTATTGCCATTGGTATCAGTAATTGTTGGCTGAGTTCCATTGCCAACTCCACATACGACCACTATGGTATCTCCCTCAATAGTAATCGAGTCAAAAGTCACGGTTAAACTTCCCACCGATCCTGTACTCGATGCGCTTTTTTTCTGAATAGGTAAGGGAATACCACTCGTTACTTTTCCTGCTCCTGATGGATCAATCGTCAAATTTCTCCAAGAGAAATCTGCATCAGCAATGCGTACATTATTACGTGCCGTATCTGATACTGATAAACCATTGAGTACAAGCGTTTCATGCGTTCCAGAGTTTGAAACTGCAAGAAAGACTGCCGGTAAATTGTTATAGTTGGGGCCAGAGGCACCAGTCGTAAATGATGCAACGACATTATCAAGTGAATCAATGGCGTAATATGTCACATCTCCCCGATACCAAATATGATATTTGTGGGCATTCGCATCTGTTGGTTGGGTTGCATTACCAGTCGCAGCTGAGAGATCTTTAATGACCAAACGTACTCCTCCTGCATACGTCACCGCATACAATTTTCCATCTGTAAAGACATCAAATCCTGCACCTTCATTGATTGGCGTGGCAATCGTCGGAGAAGTAGGCGCCTGCGCAAGTCCCCAAAAACGATATCCTGTCGTCAAGACTGGATTCTCGATATTAATGCGCATCGTGATATACACCCACCCAGGTTCAGTTGGTTGAAATGTCGGAATGGTTTGTAAGAGAGAAAAACTATTTGCTGTGGTGCCAGAATCAAGCGTGGTTGATCCAGATCCGGCAGCAGACGTCGCGGCAATACCCGTTCCACCCGTGGTAGGAGATTTCCATTTATTAATTGTATCTAGTCCACCATCAAACGTATCATAAAAAAGTTGCGTCGGTTCTTGCGCAACACGCAATTCACCAGGAGCAAAGACAGTAGCAGCAAAATTATCTGTCGATCCGGTGCCTCCAATCGTGGTACGTAAATTTCCCTTTTGATCGACTTCTAAACCTGAAGGATCACCATCACTGCGAGATCCAGGAGTGGCATTATAGTTTGCAGGCTGGCCATTACGCGCTTGATTCGTTGCCATGAAGTTCCTTTTTTTATGACAATCTCTGAAGTGCTATGGTAACCACAAGTCCAACTAACCCTGTTGTTGCCGCGCCACCTGCTTTGAGTGAAATACATCCACCAGCCGCACTTGTCGTACTTACAGGAGTAATTGCATTGACTACCGTATTGGCAGTGCCATCAATGGCCATCGCTGCAAATTGTGCCGTGCCAGCGCCAGGAGCTGTCCCAGAAGGGTCTAAATACACTGTACAAGTAGAAGATGCCCCACCTGCCGTTGTTGCACGGAGCGAAGCAAAGACCATTTTCCAGGTCGTCCCATCATTCGGAAACGTATAAATGGGATATGCAGTGCCATTGACAAATGATGCCGCTGCAAAAGTAGGACTCGTCACATATTCATATGTTGCTAAGATGATTCCCCCAGCAGTCACTCCAATAGAATCGGTAGTAGCTACTGTTTTTCCAGTCGGAACACTGACACCACCAGTAGCGGTATAAAGACCAGTACTCGCTAACGTACTTGACGTATTGATCGGTTGATCAGTAAGAATACCATTTTCTCTTACACCAGGATACATGACTTCAAATTTAATTGCCATAAAGATCCTCTTCTTAATTCAAATTAATCTATTTGCAAGAACGCAGAGATACAGTGTGCTGAGGCCGCTGCTTCACGAGAGACACCAACACGTTGGTGCGTGGTTCCTGCAGCAAATACTGTCACACAGCCTGCCGTACCAGATGGTGTACCCAAATCTGATCCAACGGCGAACGTTGAACCATCTGAAAGCACACTACAGACACCGTGTGTCTGGACAAATCCGTACTGTGTCGCAGGAATGATGTAAATTGCAACACCGACGGCCATGCCTGTTTGGGTGGTTGCTGGTGCTTGAATCACACCAGACCATGGAGATTTTTTCATAACGACTTTTGCAGAGGTCGTAGTTGCAGTACGCAGTGGACGATCTAAATACACTTTTAATGCACCACCTGTGGTCAATGTTCCAGTAATACCAGTAATGGTGTACTCATCACCCACTGTAATGGTTCCTGCAGTGTAGATAGAAATTGAACCACCAGTAAATGCCGCTGAGGTAATCGTTGCTGTTCCGTTGGTGATTTGCAAGAATGCATCACCCACTGCCCCGGCAGTACCCACTGTCATGTTTTCATACGTGGTATCTTCTGCAGATTCTTGAAGTAAGTTTCCAATAACTAGATCAGATGCACCCGCGAGCGCATAGCGGAACATTTTGCCATTGAGCGTGTCATAGAACAGCTGCCCAATTGCCATATTTTCCCCAGGTGCAGCAGTTGTTACATAGAGATCTGCCGCTGAGATGAGACCGACGCCATTAATACTTGCCATAAAGCTCCTTTAATTCTCGTAGTATTTAAATTCCTGTAACACCTGTTAATACGCCTTGACGACGTGGTTGCGTCACGACCATTTGTCCAATGACGTGGTAGCGACCAATCATGCCTGCCTGGTTGGGCATCATTTGTTCTTTTTGCCAAAAGACACCGTGGGATTCTCCTGGCATTGCAGATTGTCCTTCAATCGTATCTGGAGTACCCAAGGTGACTTTTTCCAAGAATGGACTAAATTCAGATGGGACTTCCGTGCGGCCAAGCCAGAACAAATAGTTTTCATTCAGGAAATAGAGTGAACCAGCCGTACATGCTTTATCTTTAATGATTGGCATACCGCGATAGGTTACGACGGTAAAGCCTGCCCCACCACGTAAATCTGCTTGTTTGACCACTTCTTTGCCACGCACCGGTAATCTGTCATACCCCACTGCTTCATAGGAAGCGCGCACTGCGGGTTGCAGTAACTGCGTGTAATATGTCCAAGTTGCAAAGTCCGTCACGCCAATGGTGGGTTGTTCATCTTCACCTGTGTCAGTAATAGCATCATGAAGTGTATCCATTTGTGCCAAACTCAATTTACTCGAAGATGCGGCAGTCACGGTACTATTAAGTTGTGTATACGTTGCGCGAGATTGGCCACCGATGGTGCCTGAACTTGCAACCAGAATGGATAACCCATTTGGTTGTTTTCCAGTTCCATCTTGATAAATCGCCGTACCCAACCGAGAACGAAGCTCAGAAATAGCTTCATCCACTTTGTAATCATTTAAGTTAATTTCATCCAGAGAACCTTGGTTTGCAAAGCGCTCTAACATAATATTGACCACTTGTTGCTCAAATGCCGTTTGTGCGTACTCTAATTGAATCGTGGTATTGGAAGCTGCAGAACTAAATGTTTCCATGCCATTGTAAAACTGACCCAATTTCGAGTCAGTAATTTTAATGGTGAACTTCATGGTCGGGCCAAGAAACTGCTTTCCCATACCTTGAAAACGAGACCAGAGTGTGGTGGAATTTAAGACGTTATCCACAACATACGCGTGAATCCGTGACTCTCCAAATTGTGTAACTCTTCCACCGTTTTGAATGCCGTCGTATGCCATAAAGCTCTTTTAACAATGCTCGTTTTGATACAAAAAAAATCCGCCTGTGAAGGTGGATTGAAAACATCCAATAATGGGTTCATTCTAACACTGTAGAATTACTTTACAAGAAGTGAATGGATCGAGCGCGCTTTGCGTGCCCGTTCTATTTCTTCAAACGAGAAACTATCTTTTTTCCTTTGCACACCACTGGCTGTTGCACTTGCACCAAAGACTGGCGCCTGCAGTGCAGTACGTTTTGCTGTTGTCCCTTTTGATTTCTGACGATAATAATAAGTTTCAATATTATTCGTTGGATCTTCTGCATACGCTGCTTTGCGAAGTTCCCATTGTTTGGTCAGTGCTGGATGTTGTGCTTCTTCTGGACTCAGTGCCTCACCACGTTTAATTTTGGTACGAATTGGATCAGGAATAGGATCTAATTCACCTGCCTTTTCCAAACTTTCAATCTGTGCATCCCAAGAACGATACCATGCCTCTTGTGCTGCTTTTGTTTGCTGCGCACTACTTGCAAGCGCATGTTCACGTTTTTCTTCCGATTCTTTCACCATTTGATCTGCAATACGATGGGCACGAGTATCAATTTCTGAAACTGCCTCACTCCAATCATTCGGTAAATCCCGTCCTTCTTTTTTCCATCGCGGAGCATTGGGATCAACAGGCCCAGTTCCCTGAATTGCACTAATAATTTCTTGTTTAGCTTTCGCCGTGGCTTGTTCAGTCGCGATTTTTGTGGCTTGTTCAGTCGCTTGTTTGACAATAGCAAAAATCGCGACTGAACAAGCCACGGCGAAAGCTAAACAAGAAATTATTAGTG
>WNFI01025222.1_pt1 | contig 12255 bp, 8 predicted proteins | sample 5400471 | NCBI WGS metagenome assembly WNFI01 (sample SAMN13153348, study PRJNA577476) | soil metagenome | isolation source: 100 cm saprolite on Douglas fir-dominated hillslope | place: USA:California | collected 2013-09-17 | reverse complement strand
CTGGTAGTCCTTCGGATCGCCCGAGTTGGTCGGGCTCTTGAACACCTTCTTCAGCAGCTCGCTCATCGGCACGTTGAGGTTGATGCCCTTGGGCGGGACCGGCTTCAGGAACCACTTCTCGTAGATCGGGTTGATCGCGCCCGAGGTGTACGTCTTGGCCGTGGAGGCGTCGACGAGCTTCTGGAACGCGGCGTCGTCCCTGCGAAGCATGATGCCGTACGGCTCGACCGACAACGCGACCGTCGAGATCTCGTAGTCGGACGGGCTGCGCGATTGCGCGGCGAGGCTGTAGAGCAGGATGTCGTCCATCACGAACGCGACCGCGCGGCCGGTCTCGACCATCTGGAACGCCTCGGGGTGGCCGTTGGCGGAGATGATGTTCATGCCGAGGTTCTGCGCCGCGTTGATCTCGGTGATCTGCTTGATGTTGGTCGTGCCCGCCGTCGAGACGATCGTCTTGCCCTTCAGGTCGTTGAGCGTCTTGATGTTGGACGACTTCTTCGCGACCCAGCGGTTGGCGGTCACGAAGTGCGTGTTGGTGAAGCTCACCTGCTTCTGGCGCTCGAGGTTGTTCGTGGTGGAGCCGCACTCGAGGTCGATGGTGCCGTTGCCCATCAGCGGGATGCGGTTGGCCGAGGTGACGAGCTGGTAGTTCACCTTGAGGCCGGGCATGTTGAGGTCCTTCTTCAGGTCGTCGACGATGCGCATGCAGATTTCCATCGTGTATCCCACGACCCTCTGCTGGTCGTCGTAGTACGAGAACGGGATCGACGCGTCGCGATGGCCGATCGTGATGGCTCCTGCCTGCTTGATCTTGTCGACGGTGCTCTGGGCCAGCGCGGGCGCCGAGATGAGCGCGCAAGCCAGGGCCGCGACAGCGGCCTTCAGGGTGCGATGCATTTGTGAACCTCCTGGGTTGGTAACGAAGATGGCGGCTAGCTGGTGTCCGAGAGGACCGGCCGCTTCTGGCGGCTAGGATACTCGGGCGCGGATTAGAGGACAATAACGGTTCCGGTCTTGCGGACCGCTTCTTCCGGTTTCCCCACCGCCTCATGCATTTCCCCACGCACGAGCAGAAGCAGGCGCTCCTCGAGCAGGTCCTTCGCATCGCCGACCAGCGGCTCGGATCCGCGCCCGCCCGGGAGGAAGCGCGCGCGTTCATCTCCCTCTTCTACGACAACATCGATCCCGAGGATCTCGCCGACCGGGCGGCCGAGGACCTCTACGGCGCGGCGATGGCCGAGCTCGCCTTCGCCCGCGTCTTCGCGAGCGGCACGCCGAAGCTGCGCGTGTACAACCCGCGCACCGAGGAGCACGGCTGGTCGAGCCCGCACACGGTGATCGAGATCGTCAACGACGACATGCCGTTCCTGGTCGACTCGGTGTCGATGGAGGTGAACCGCCAGGGCTACACGCTGCACCTGCTGAACCATCCGATCATCACGGCGCAGCGCGATGCCGAGGGCCACCTCAAGTCCTCCGGCCCGCCGTCCAAGGAAGGCCGGCACGAATCGCTGATCCACGTCGAGATCGACCGCGAGACCGACGCGGCGAAGCTGCGCGCGCTGGGCAGCGGCATCCTCGCCGTGCTTTCCGACGTGCGCGCCTCCTTCGAGGACTGGAACGGCATGCGCGCGCGCATGGAGGCGATCGTGAAGGAGCTCGAGTCGCCGCCGCCGTTCCTCAAGAACGACGAGACCGAGGAGGTTCGCGCGTTCCTCGCGTGGGCGGTCGACCACCATTTCACGTTCCTCGGCTACCGCGACTACGAGCTCCTCACCGTGGAGGGCGAGGACCAGCTGCGCATCGTGCCGCGCTCGGGGCTCGGCGTGCTGCGCGAGCCCGCGCTGGGCGGCGTCTCCGCGAGCTTCAACGAGCTGCCGCGCGAGCTGAAGGCGCTCGCGCGCGAGCCGCGGCTGCTGGTGCTCACGAAGGCGAACGCGCGGGCGACCGTGCACCGGCCCGGTTACCTCGATTACATCGGCGTGAAGCGCTTCGACGCCTCGGGCAAGGTCGTGGGCGAGCGGCGCTTCGTGGGGCTGTACACGTCTTCGGCGTACCACGCGGATCCGCGCCAGGTGCCGCTGCTGCGCCGCAAGGTCGAGCGCGTGGTCGAACGCGCAGGCTTCCGCCAGTTCAGCCACATGTACAAGAACCTCCTGTCGGTGCTGCAGGGCTATCCCCGCGACGAGCTGTTCCAGATCGACGACGACACGCTCTTCGAGACCGCTCTGGGCATCCTGAGGCTCGGCGACCGGCGCAAGACGCGCGTCTTCATCCGGCGCGACGTCTACGGGCGGTTCTACTCGTGCCTGGTCTTCATCCCGCGCGAGACCTTCAACACCGACGTGCGCCTGCGGATCATGGAGATCCTCAAGCGCCACCTGAACGGAACGTCGGTCGAGTTCAACGTGCATCTGTCGGAAGCGGTGCTCGCCCCCCTGCACATGCTGGTGCGCTCGAGCCCGCGCGACGCGCCGAACTACGACGTGCGCGCCATCGAGAACGACATCGCGCAGGCCTCGCGCCGCTGGGCGGACGACCTCGAGCTCGCGCTCGTGGACGTGCTGGGCGAGGAACGCGCCATCGAGGTGATGCGCCGCTACGGCGACGCCTTCCCGGTCGGCTACCAGGCGGCGGTGTCGCCGCGCGCCGCGGTGCGCGACATCGCGTTCATCGACAAGCTCACCGAGGCAAATCCCTACGCGATCAACCTCTACCGGCCCGTGGAGGCGGACGAGCGCACGCTGCGCCTGCGCGTCTATCGCACCGGGGCGCCGATCCCGCTCTCGGCGAGCCTGCCGGTCCTCGAGAACATGGGACTCGAGGTGCTCGACGAGGAATCGCACGAGGTGGGTCCGGCCGGCGCGGCGCCGGTCTTCCTTCACGATTTCGGTCTGCGCGGCGCGCGGCCGATTCCCGACGTCGAGGCGATCAAGGCGATCACCGAGGATGCGCTGCTGCGCGTGGCGCGGCGCGAGGTCGAGAACGACGGCTTCAACCGCCTCACGCCGGGAGCGGCGCTCGCGGCCGACGACGTTCTGGTGCTGCGTGCGTACGCCAAGTACCTCAAGCAGGCGGCGTTCACCTTCAGCCAGAGCTACATCGAACAGGCGCTCGCCGCGCATGCCGAGATCGCGCGCAAGCTCGCGGCGCTCTTCCACGCGCGATTCGATCCCGCGCTCGCGGGCGACCGCGACGCCCTGCAGAAGGAGCTCGCCGACGAGATCAAGGCGGCGCTCGCCGCGGTACCGAGCGCGGACGAGGATCGCATCCTGCGCCGGCTCCTCGACCTCATCCAGGCGACGCTGCGCACCAATCACTGGGTGAGGGGCGCGGACGGCAAGAGGAAGCCGTACCTCGCGTTCAAGTTCCTCTCGGGGAAAGTGCCCGAGCTGCCCGATCCGCGGCCGATGTTCGAAGTCTGGGTGTACTCGCCGCGCTTCGAGGCGATCCACCTGCGCTCGGGCAAGGTCGCGCGCGGGGGGCTGCGCTGGTCCGACCGGCCGGAGGATTTCCGCACCGAGATCCTGGGCCTCATGAAGGCGCAGGTCGTGAAGAACGCCGTGATCGTTCCAACCGGGTCCAAGGGCGGCTTCGTGCTGAAGAGCGCGCCGCCGCCGTCGCAGCGCGAGGCGTACCTCGCGGAGGGCCAGGAGTGCTATCGCAACTTCCTGCGCGGGCTCCTCGACCTCACGGACAACCTCGTCGCGGGCAAGGTCGCGCCGCCGCGCGACGTGGTGCGCCTCGACCCGGACGATCCGTATCTCGTGGTCGCCGCCGACAAGGGGACCGCGACGTTCTCGGATATCGCGAACGGCATCTCGGCCGAGTACTCGTTCTGGCTCGGCGACGCGTTCGCCTCCGGCGGCAGCGCCGGCTACGACCACAAGAAGATGGGGATCACGGCCCGCGGCGCGTGGGAGAGCGTGAAGCGCCACTTCCGCGAGATGGGCATCGACACGCAGACGCAGGATTTCACCGTGGTGGGCATCGGCGACATGTCGGGCGACGTGTTCGGAAACGGCATGCTGCTCTCGCGCCACATCCGGCTCCTCGCCGCGTTCGACCACCGCCACGTCTTCATCGACCCGAATCCGGACCCGGAGCGCTCGTACGTGGAGCGCGAGCGGATGTTCGGCCTGCCGCGCTCGTCCTGGGACGATTACGACAAGTCGCTCGTCTCCAAGGGCGGCGGGGTGTATCCGCGCAGCGCCAAGACCATCGCGCTTTCACCCGAGGCGCGCGAGGCGCTCGGCATTTCGGAAGCCGAGCTCGCGCCCGCGCAGCTCCTCAAGGGCATCCTCAAGGCGCCGGCGGACCTGCTCTACAACGGCGGCATCGGCACGTACGTGAAGGCCTCCGGCCAGCGCCATGCCGAAGTGGGCGACCGTGCCAACGACGCGATCCGGGTGAACGGCAACGAGCTGCGCTGCAAGGTGGTGGGCGAGGGCGGCAACCTGGGCTTCACGCAGCTCGGCCGCGTCGAGTTCGCGTTGAAGGGCGGGCGCATGTACAGCGACGCGATCGACAACTCCGCCGGCGTGGATTGCTCCGACCACGAGGTGAACATCAAGATCCTCGTCGGCGTCCTGATGGAAGACGGCGAGATGACGCTCAAGCAGCGCAACGCGCTGCTCGCCGAGATGACCGACGACGTTGCCGCGCTGGTGCTCGCCGACAACTACTACCAGACGCAGTCGCTCTCGGTGCAGGGGCTGCGCCCCGACAAGCTGCTGGATTCGCAGGCGGCCCTCATGCGCGCGCTCGAGCGCGCCGGCAAGCTCAACCGGGCGGTGGAATACCTGCCGTCGGAGGACGAGATCGCCGAACGCCGCGCCGCCAAGGTCGGCCTCACGCCTCCCGAGCGCGCGGTGCTGCTCGCCTATTCGAAGATCGCGCTCTCCGACGACCTGTCGGGCGCGGATATCGTCGACGACGCCTACGTGGCCCGCACGCTGGTCTCGTACTTCCCGGCGAAGCTTCGCACGCGTTATCGCGACTACATGCCGCGCCATGCGTTGCGCCGCGACATCATCTCCACGGTCATCGCCAACTCGATGATCAACCGCACCGGCAGCGTGTTCGTGCATCGCATGCAGGAGGAGACCGGCGCCACGCCCGAGGAGGTGACGCGCGCCTACATCCGGACGCGCGACATCTTCGACCTCGAGACGCTGTGGGCCGAGATCGACGCGCTCGACAACCGCGTGCGCGCGCAGCTCCAGTACGAGATGCTCCAGGAAGTGGGGGCAGCTCCTCGCCGACGGCGACCGGCGCGCGTTCGAGGAGTACATCGCGCGGCTCGCCGCCAAGGGCGTTCCGGGCACGCTCGCCGAAGGCCTCGCCGAGCTCGATGCGCTCTACGCCGCGCTCGATGTCACCGAAGTCGCGCTCGAGCAGAAGCGCGACCCGGCCACCGTGGCCGCGCTCTACTTCGCGCTCGTCGGCGACCTGGAGCTGCGCTGGTTCGCGGAGAAGATCACGCAGCTGCCGACCGAAACCACGTGGCAGGCGCTCGCGCGCAACGCGCTGCGCGACGACCTCGCCGCGCAGCACCGCACCATCGCCGCGGCGGTGGCGAAGCTCTCGCCGGAGGAGAACGATCCGGCGCGCATGCTGCTCGCGTGGAAGGCGCGCTACGGCCCCGCGATCGCGCGGCTGAAGAACATGATCGACGACCTGCGGCGGCAGAACGCGCCGCTCGATCTCGCCGTGCTCTCGGTGCTGCTGCGCGAGCTGAGGACGCTCGCCTAGGGAAGCTTCAGCCGGACCGGCATCGCCTCGAAGCCGCGTTCGCCCGCCTCCACCGGCTGGCACGAGCGCAGGGCGTCCGGGCGTTTCGGCAGCGCGGCCAGGCGTGCGCGCGCCTGCATCAGCAGCGCGAGCGATTCAGGCGCCTTCACGAACCATCGGGAGGGATCGGAAGCGAGCTCGCCGGCGAGGCCCGCGCGGATCGATGCCTTCGGGCTCGCGGCGAGCAAGTCCATGATGGCGAGCGCCCACGGAGGAGTAGAGCGCGGTGTAACCCTGCGCGTCGCGCTCGTCGAGGTCGCACGACGAGGGCGCGCCGTGGCGGCAGTGGATGGAGAGGCTCGCCTCCATGCCGGGACGCATCGCCATCGCCACGAGCTGGTTCGGCTCGCCTTCCTTCGGGAAACGCACCGCGGCGTTCGCGGGCGCGAGAATGAAATCGCGCGCGTACGGCTGCTGGATCGACGCGCTTGCGATGCGGGGCGTGTCGTCGACCGGGGTCCGCAGCTCCCTCGCGGCGGCGAGGCGCTCGCGCAGGCGTTGCGCGAGGAGCTTGCCGTAGCGCGTGCGCGCGATCGCGTCGGCCTCGGCCTGCATGGCGAGCGCGAGCTTCGCGACCTCGCCGTGCGATCGATCGCTCCATTGCATGCACCAGAGCGACTGCGCGAACCCGACCAGGTACTGCAAGCGGTCCTCGTTGCCCTCGTCGCCCGTGGCGCGAAGCCATACATCGCTCGCCGGCTTGACCGGCTCGGGACGCGGCATGCCCATGGCCGGCCCGGCGAGCGAGTACGCGGCGGCGCGCGCGGGCGTCGTGCGCTCGACGCAGAAACCCGGCGCATAGGCATAGGCCTCCTGCGCGTGCGTGCGCCCGGGCGTCACATGCGACAGCGCCGCCGACGGCAGCCGCACGACGTGCGCTTCGCGAGCCGCGGCGAGATCCGCGCTCTCGCAATAGGTGCGCGAGCCGTGGAACTGCGGCACGTTCACGAATTCGCGCGCCACGACGAAGGCCTGCGGCACGGGCTTGCGGCCTTCGTCGACCACGTGCACGATGAAGTCGGCGCCGAAGCCGGGCCATTGCGCAAGCGCGGCCGCGAGCGCCGCGGCGAGGAGCGCGCGCTTCACGGCACGATCACCGCGGCCACGACGTTTCGGCCCTCGGCGAGGAGGATGTTGTAGGTGCGGCAGGCCGCCGTGGTGTCCATCACCTCGACGCCGATGCGCGCCTGGTGCAGCGGCGCGAGGCGCGCCGGATCCGGGAACCGGAACGTCGCGCCGCTGCCGATCACCGCGATCTCCGGCGCGAGCTCGAGGATCGCCGCGAGGTGGTCCGCGGTGAGCTCCTCGACCGATGCGGCGGGCCAGTCGATGACGAGGCGCTCGGCGCTCACGACGAGGCTCGAGGTGTAGCGCCGCTTGTTCACCTCGACGTAGCCCGGGCCGTAGCCCGTGAATGTGTTGCGCCCGCCGGGCGAGTCGCGCTCGATTTTCACGCTAGAATCTTTCCTTTTGCAGCGCAGCATCCGCCGCATGAACCTCAGCGACAGCGCCAAGCCCATCGTGCCCGAGTTCTCGCGCATCAAGCGCCTGCCGCCGTACGTGTTCAGCATCACCAACGAGCTGAAGATGGCCGCGCGCCGCGCGGGCGAGGACATCATCGACCTGTCGATGGGCAATCCCGACGGGGCGACGCCGCGCCACATCGTCGACAAGCTGGTGGAAGTCGCGCAACGCGAGGACACGCACGGCTATTCGGTCTCCAAGGGCATCCCGCGGCTGCGCCGCGCGATCTGCCAATGGTACAAGCGTCGCTGGGACGTGGACATCGACATGGACCGCGAGGCCATCGTCACCATCGGCTCGAAGGAGGGCCTCGCCCACCTGATGCTCGCCACGCTCGACCGCGGCGACACGGTCCTGGTGCCGAATCCGAGCTATCCGATCCACATCTACGGCGCGATCATCGCGGGAGCCGACATCCGCTCGGTGCGCATGACGCCCGGCGTGGACTTCTTCGAGGAAGCCGAGCGCGCCATCCGCGAGCTGATCCCCAAGCCCAAGATGATGATCCTGGGGTTCCCGTCCAACCCGACCGCGAAATGCGTCGAGCTCGACTTCTTCGAGAAGATCGTGAAGCTCGCCAGGCAGCACGGCATCCTCGTCGTGCATGACCTTGCCTATGCCGACATCACGTTCGACGGCTGGAGGGCGCCGTCGATCATGCAGGTGCCCGGCGCGCGCGACGTGGCGGTGGAATTCTTCACGATGTCGAAGAGCTACAACATGGCGGGCTGGCGCATCGGCTTCATGGTCGGCAACGCCGAGCTCGTGAACGCGCTCGCGCGGATCAAGAGCTACCACGACTACGGCACCTTCACGCCGCTGCAGGTCGCCGCGATCGCCGCGCTCGAGGGCCCGCAGGACTGCGTCGAAGAGATCCGCATGAAGTACCAGAAACGGCGCGACGTGATGGTGAAGGGCCTGCACGAGGCCGGCTGGCCGGTCGAGAATCCCAAGGCGTCGATGTACGTCTGGGCGCAGATCCCGGATCGCTACCGCGAGATCGGCTCGATCGAGTTCGCGAAGAAGCTCCTGCGCGAGGCCAAGGTCGCCGTGTCGCCCGGCGTCGGCTTCGGCGACTTCGGCGACGACCACGTGCGCTTCGCCCTGATCGAGAACGAGAGCCGGCTGCGCCAGGCGGTGCGCGGCATCAAGGAGATGTTCCGCAGGGATGGCGTGAAGTGAACGTCGTCGCCGTCTCCGACGAGAAGGGCGAGGTCACCGACGCGCAGCTCCTCGCGGCCGCGGAAGCGGTGCACCGCCAGCTTCGCCCGCACCTGCCCGCCGACTACGTCGCGCGCATGGAGGAAGTGCTGCGCGGCGGCGCGCAGATGGCGGTGGCCGTGGAGGGCGGCGAGGTGCGCGGCGTGACGGTATTCCGCATCCTCGAGAAGACGCACTCGGGCCGCGACCTGTACTGCGACGACCTCGTCACCGACGAGAAGAAGCGCTCCACGGGCGTGGGCCATGCGCTCATGGAGTACATGGAGCGCATGTGCCGCGAGCGTCGCTGCGACACGTTCTCGCTCGATTCGGGCACGTTTCGCCAGCAGGCGCACAAGTTCTACTTCCGCGAGGGAATGACCATCACGTCGTTCCACTTCGACAAGAAGGTCAGCGCCCGCGCAACCGGAATCAAGTTTTGAAGCCCATCCAAGTCGGTCTCCTCGGCCTCGGGACGGTCGGCAGCGGCACCATCGAGGTGCTGCGCCGCAACCGCGAGGAGATCTCGCGCCGCGCCGGCCGCGAGATCGTGATCAGGGTCGCGAGCGCGAAGGATCTCACCAAGGAGCGCAAGGTCTCGCTCGAGGGCATCGAGATCGTCCCCACCGCGGGGCTCGTGGTCGAGCGTCCCGACATCGACATCGTGGTCGAGCTGATCGGCGGCGACACGGCGGCGCGCGAGCTGGTGCTCAAGGCGATCGATGCCGGCAAGCACGTCGTCACGGCCAACAAGGCGCTTCTCGCCAGGCACGGCACCGAGATCTTTTCGCGCGCGCATGCGAAGGGCGTGATGGTCGCCTTCGAGGCGTCGGTGGCGGGCGGCGTGCCGATCATCAAGGCGATCCGCGAAGGGCTTTCGGCCAACCGCATCGAGTGGATCGCCGGGATCATCAACGGCACCGCGACAAGGGGCTGCCCTTCGACATGGTGCTCGCCGAGGCGCAGCGCCTCGGATATGCCGAGGCCGATCCCGCCTTCGACGTCGAGGGCATCGACGCCGCGCACAAGCTCACGATCCTCGCGGCGATCGCCTTCGGCATCCCGATGCAGTTCGACCGCGCTTACACCGAGGGCATCTCGCGGCTCACCGCGATCGACATCAAGTACGCCGAGGGCCTGGGCTATCGCATCAAGCTCCTCGGGATCACGCGGCGCACGGCGAAGGGCATCGAGCTGCGCGTGCACCCGACGTTGATCCCGTCGCGGCGCCTCATCGCCAACGTGGAAGGCGTGATGAACGCGGTGCTCGTGAACGCCGACGCGGTGGGTCCCACGCTTTACTACGGGCGTGGCGCCGGCGCGGAAGCCACGGCGAGCGCGGTGGTGGCCGACCTCGTGGACGTGACGCGCATGGCCACCGCCGACCCCGAGCAACGCGTGCCCCATCTCGCGTTCCAGCCCGATCGCCTCTCGGACGCGCCGATCCTGCCGATGGAGGAGATCGAGACCGCGTATTACCTGCGCCTTCGCGCGCTCGACCGGCCCGGCGTGCTGGCCGACGTCACGCGCATCTGCGCCGACCTCGCGATCTCCATCGACGCGATCTTCCAGAAGGAGGCGGGCGAGGGCGAGGGGCAGGTGGACGCGGTGATCCTCACCCACCGCGTGCCCGAGAAGAGCATCAACGCCGCGCTGCGTCGCATCGAGGGGCTCGCGACCATCCCGGCGCCGGTGGTGCGCATACGACTCGAAGAGCTGCTGTGAGGCGGTGCGACGTGCGAGGCACGAGGTGCGAGGTTTGAAGTACGTCAGCACCCGGGGTCATGCCGCCTCGCGATCCTTCACCGACATCCTGCTGGAGGGCCTCGCGCCCGACGGCGGGCTGGTGGTGCCCGAGCAGTGGCCGCGCATCATGCGCGCCAAGCTCGATGCGATGCGCGACCTGCCGTACCCGCGGCTCGCGTTCGAGATCCTGCGCTTCTTCGCCGACGACTATCCCGGCGCGGAGCTGAAGGCCGCCGTCGATCGCACGTATACGCCGGAAGCATTCGGCACGCCCGAGATCACGCCGCTGCGCCAGCTCGATTCGGGGCTCTACATCCTGGGCCTTTCCAACGGGCCGACGCTTGCGTTCAAGGACATCGCGATGCAGCTCCTCGGCCAGCTCTTCGAGCAGGTCCTCGAGAAGCAGGATCGCCGGTTGAACGTGCTCGGCGCCACCAGCGGCGATACGGGATCCGCGGCGGAGCACGCGCTGAAGGGCAAGGAGCGCATGAGCGTCTTCATGCTCTCGCCGCTGGGGCGCATGAGCCCGTTCCAGCGCGCGCAGATGTTTGCGTTGCAGGACGCGAACATCTTCAACCTCGCGATCGAAGGAACGTTCGACGACTGCCAGGATGTCGTGAAGGAAGTCTCGGGCGATGCGCCGTTCAAGGACCGGTACCGCCTGGGCGCGGTGAACTCGATCAACTGGGCGCGCGTGGTCGCGCAGGTCGTGTACTACTTCAAGGGTTATTTCGCGGCGACGTCGTCGAACGACGAGCAGGTCTCGTTCGCGGTGCCGTCGGGCAACTTCGGCAACATCTTCGCCGGCCACGTCGCCAGGCGCATGGGCCTTCCCATCCGCCGCCTGGTGCTCGCGACCAACGAGAACGACGTGCTCGACGAGTTCTTCCGCACCGGGCGCTATCGCCCGCGCGCCTCGCGCGACGTCCACGCGACGTCGAGCCCGTCGATGGACATCTCCAAGGCGTCCAACTTCGAGCGCTTCATCTGGGATGCGGTCGACGGCGACGGCGACAAGGTGGCGTGGCTGTGGAGGCAGGTCGACGAGGAGGGCGGGTTCGACCTGTCCACCGACGGCGCGTGGGAGAAGATCGAGGAGGACTCGGGCTTCGCGTCGGGGCGAAGCACGCACGACGACCGCATCGCGACGATCCGCCTCGTGAAGGAGAGGTATGGCGAGGTCATCGACCCGCACACGGCCGACGGCGTGAAGATCGCGCTTCGCATGCGCGAGGCGCGCTTCCCGATGGTCTGCCTCGAGACCGCGCTGCCGGCGAAATTCGAGGCGACCATCGTCGAGGCGCTCGGCGCGCCGGCGCCGCGTCCGGCGCGTTTCGAGGGCATCGAGCGCCTGCCGCAGCGCGTCGAGCGCATGCCCGCGGACGCGGCCCGGATCAAGGATTACATTAGCCGACACGCGGGGTAGTAAGATGCGCGCATGTTGAAGCGCGCTTTCCTCGCGTCGCTCGCGCTCGCGGCGACGCTCATGGTGTGGCCGGCGCATTGCGCCATCTCCAGCTCGCCGACGCTGTATGCGGCCAGCCTGCGTAGCGGCGGCGCCGCCGGCGGGCAGGGCGAGATCCGCAGCAACCTCTACATCATCAATCTCGCCAACGGCAACGCGCAGCTCGTGGGCTCGTTCCGGTTGCCCGGCGGCAAGACCATCGCCGTCACGGGGATCGCCGCGCATCCGAAGTCCGGCGTGCTGTATGCGATCACCGCCGAGACCTCGCCGAACAATCCCAACGCGCTCGTCATCGTCGATCCGGCGACGGCCGCTTCCAGCCTCGTCGCTGACCTCGGCGTGAGCGTCTCCGACATCGCCTTCGATTCGAAGGGCGTGCTGTGGGTGTGGCTTCCGGGCACGAGCCGCGTGGGATCCGTGGACCTCTCGAGCGGCGCGGTGGTGCCGCTCGGCAGGGGCGGTCCGGCGGGAACGCCGGCCGGAATCGCCATCGATCCGCAGGACATGATCTTCGTGACGGCGCG
>WNFI01359488.1_pt1 | contig 12256 bp, 9 predicted proteins | sample 5400471 | NCBI WGS metagenome assembly WNFI01 (sample SAMN13153348, study PRJNA577476) | soil metagenome | isolation source: 100 cm saprolite on Douglas fir-dominated hillslope | place: USA:California | collected 2013-09-17 | reverse complement strand
GCAGGAAGGACCGGTGCGGATGACCTACGACATGGTCAACGCCTCTACACGCCCCGTCCCGCTGATCGTTTACGAAGACAACCTCCACACCACCCAAGGGTCGATCACGCAGGACGTGCTCGACTCGTTTACGCCGTCGGTCGGCGCCGGCCTGGCCGTCGCCAACGAGATGCTGATCATGCTGCGCGACGAGAAGATCCGCGATCAATGCCTCTTCTCCCTCGGCGGCTATCGCTACACGCGCGACGACGGAAAGACGGCGTTGATCTGGGGAACGACGCGAGACATGGGCGTCACCGACCGCAAGCGCCCGCAGTTCCTGGCGCTGAAGCTCGCCAACGAAGCCTTGGCTGGCGACATGATGGTCACGGCGCAATCGGGCGACGACCCGACCTGGAACGAGCCGCTGACCAACCGCATCCAGCTCAACAACGTGCATTACGTGCAGTCGTTCGCCTTCCTCAACGGCACGCGTCATGCGCTGATCGTTTTCAACTTCCACCGCACAGCCGCTCTCGACGTGACCTTCGCCGGAGCCAACGCGCCGGCCGGGAGCGTCACCATCAAACAGCTAACCTCCGCGAACATCACCGACACGAACGAGAGCGCCGAGAACGTCGTCGTCACGACGCAAACGGCTGCGAATTTCGACCCCACCGCGACAATGACGCTGCCGCCCTTCTCGATGACGCTGATCACAAGCGGCTCGACGTCGTCGGCCACACTGCGCAAGGCCGGCGAGGACGATGGGGAGCGCAATGGCAAGGAGATGGACAGCGCGAGGGCGATCGATGCCTCGCTCCAAGTCCGCACATCGCGCGTGCGCTCGGATGATTGAATCGTTCAAGACGGAGGTGAAGGACCCCGGACTTGAAACATCGGGGTCCTTCGCCGTCCTCCGGCGCTTCAAGACTCCGGCGACTCAGAGGCTGTGAAAGATTCGGGCGTCATCCTGAACCGGCGGAGCAATGGAAGGGCGCAGCGCGGTGAAGGACCCCGGACTTGCGGATCGCATTGCCAGTCGTCTCTTTCGAGGCGCTTGAGTTAGGGTTAGGCGGCCGCGATCGCGAGAAGGGCAGCGCGACCGTCGGTCGTGAACGCGTCTCCCGCCGCGTTCGTCCCTCGGAGCGGTGGAACGACCGCCATGGTTCCGAGGTCCGTCGCGCCGGCACGCGTGAGATCCGTCACGATGAGCGCACGCTCGGCATCGATGTTCGGATCAATGCGATGCGTGGGGAGGTGGAGTTTTGCGGAAAGTTCGACGCCGATATCGAAGCTCGCAGTTGCCACCCAGATCGGCTGGCATCCGGGGCTCGCGCAGTACGAGGTCTGCCAGACACGTGTGTGATGACGACGGCGGATGCCGGGCGCATTCGGATCTGGCTTTTCAAACGTCAGCGTTTGCGGGCGGTCGGCGAGATACGCTGGCGTCGCTGGTCCATTCGCATCGGGACGATTCACAAGCGCAGCGAGGCTTTCTTTGACAACGCGGATAGGCGTCGGGAGATCCGCGAGCGTCCACCCGCCGTGTTCGAACGCTGCGATGACCTGTTCCTTTGATCCAATCACGATGATCGAGACCGGTTCCATCTGTTCCCCGAGAAGTCCTTCCGAACGTCGTGGTACGTCTGCAGGCGATGGTGTCAGGGGAATGGTGGCGCCATCGACGCGCGGGAGCGGACGTTCGTAGCGGAGAAAGAACAGGAGCAGTGCGAGGCAGACGAGTGCCAGCGCAAGGCTTCCAAGAAGATCGGATGGCCAGTGGACCCCGAGATACAACCGCGAGATCCCGATCCCCACGACCAGGAGCAACAGAAGCGCCGTCCCGATCGCCCGTGTTGCGCGGCGGGTCGGCGCGCGGAGGAGGAGCGAGGCGAAGAGACCGTACACCACCGCCCCCGAGAGCAGATGACCCGATGGGAAACTCGCCTCATTAACCGCGATCAGGGCGTCCGTGGGACGCGCGTGTCCAATCGTTGCCTTGAGAATCACAGAGAGTAGGCCGGTGCCTCCGATGGCGAGGATCAGTGTCGCGGCGAGCCGCTTGTTGCCGCGTGAGAGCGCGATCAGGGCACTCCCAACGCAGAACACCCAGAGGAACGCAGGGCTACCAAGTTCCGTGAGCGCGAGCATGAACAACGTCATCGGGGCCGACCTGAAGAGCGGCACGGAATTGTGCAGTCGGATATCAAGAACGACCAGTGGATCTTTTCCTACGAGATCCTGGATCACACCCGCAAAGAACCAGAGCCCAAGCACGATCACGAACGTCGCGATCGTTGCGGGCAAACCCCATGGGTCGCGCGGATTGAGCCTCCGGCCGACGAACGACACGATTCTCGGAAAGCGCTCGCGGACTTTCCGGACCGAGGGACGCTCGATGAAGCGTTTCAACGCAGGCGTAACGGTCGGCCCGACACGTTTCCAGAGTCTTCTCTCGTTATCGACAAACAGCAGAAAACACAGGATGAGCAGCGCTGGGAGGACTACCAGCGTGAGGAAGAGCACAGCGTAGAAGAGGATGGCGGCAAGCATGGGCGAATTGACTATAGGCGCCCGACTCGATGCTGCCTAGAGCCGGCCTGCGAACTACGGCGTGTCTAGTCGGCTAAGACGACTTCAACGCCGCTGACAGCGCCTTCACGACACCAATCGTTCATGTTCGAGGAAGGGCCGACGCCCAGGAACGAATCTGTTGCGGTGAAACTCCACCAACGATCGCGTAACGCACGCCACGGCCATTGACGACGAGAAGGTTCACGCCGTCCTGCGTATGCGCGAGCGGGAGCTTGTCGAACTTGACGTCATCGGGAAGAACGAATACCGATATGCGACGGGTGCCCGACTCGTAAAGAACGAGCCCGGCCCAATGGTGATCGATCCGGCAGCGACGGCCTCCGAGAAGCTGCGCATCGGTCAGGCGAGGGACGTCGACCTGGAACGGAAGCCGGCCAGTGAACCATTGCGAGAGCGTGTCGGGATTCGCCGTCGTAAACTCCGACGGATTCGGCTTTGCAGCGTACTCGAGATGATCATGGACGAGTGCCTCTGCCATGCGTGTATGCGAGCTGAAGAAAAGTGCCGTTGCGGCCAGCGCGACACAGAGAAAGACTGCGGTGGCAATCGCGGGCATCCGCCACCGGCGACGTTGACGCTTTTCGATGCAGCGGTCGAGGATCTCTGCTTTGAGCCGCGGCGGAGCGCTCTCGATCAACTGAGCGCGATGACGCTGGTCGAAAAAGGGTTGTGCGGCGATGAAATCGCGGCAAGATGCGCACTCTTCCGCGTGCGCTTCCCACGACGGATCATCGGGCGGATCGAAAACCGCGGAACGAAAATCAGAGCAGTTCATTGCCGGAGCTCCTGCGAGCCGTTGTGCGAGGAGAGAATCGCACGGAGTTTCGCGCGGCCTCGCGCCGCGCGGGACGCGACCGTCCCTTCCGAGATGCCGAGAGCCTCGGCGATCTCCCGATAGCCCATCCCCTCCCCATCCATCATCCAGACGACGAGCGAGAACTCCGCGGGCAGCGATTCGAAGGCGCGTCGCAGATCGAGCGCGAGATCCGCTCGCATGAATGACACGACGGTTCCTTCGGCATTGTCGAGAGAATCGTTCAGTGCTTCTCGCTCGCTCTTCTCGTATCGATCAGCAAACGTGTTGTAGAGAATTCGATAGAGCCAGGCGGCTCCTCTGCGGTCATCCTCAAGTTGTGCGAACGCGCGCCAGGCCTTGAGTGCCGCGTCCTGAACGAGATCCTCAGCGTCCTCCGCGCTGCGGCACCAGCGCCGTGCGAGGCTGTACAAGCGATCGAGATTCTCCAGAAGGAGTACCTCGAACCTGAAGTCGCCGCTAGTGCGGTGCACGGTCATCGGAACCTTCAGGCAGGCGTTCGAATTCACTCATCGGAACGCCTCCTCCACGGCTGAGGCGTCGAGCGTTCCGGTCGCGAGCAGTAGATCGAGTTGTGCGCGGTCGTATGCGACGACGGATTCGACAATGGCCGTGCGCGAGCGCTCTAGAGCTTCCAGTTGCTGAAGTTGATCGACGAGCAGTCCGAGTCCGTTGCGAAAACGAACATCGCTGATCGATTGGGCTTCTTCGGCGGCGGCGTTTTCTTCGCGAGCCAGCCGGTTGCGCAGCGCCGCCTCGTCGATTTGCTGAATCGCGGTGAAGACCTGAACGGCGACGCGCCGGCGAACGTCGTCGAGCGCGAGGCGGGCATCGCGAAGCTGCGCATCGGCAACGACTTCGCGTGCGGCTGCCGTTCGCCCGAAGGCGTCGAGAAAGCTCCAGCGCAATCCGAGAGTGAAGGACTGCCGTGACTGTTGGTCGGTCGCGAAGTGATGTCCCAGGGTTCCGAACTGATACTCGCTCGAAAGGTGCGGCAGGCGATCGGTCCAGATCTGCGCCCTCTTAGCATCTTCGAGCGCGGCGACCCGTTCGGACGCCCCGTGAAGGTCGGGACGATGTTCCGTCGCCACCTGTAGCGCATCGCCGGCGGCGGGTGTGAGGCCGGCCAGTTCGCTTTCCGACGGCTCGATGATCGTTGACGGATCGAGCCCGATCAGCGCCACGAGCCGGATCGATGCGAGCCGGTACGCGGCTCTCGCCGAGGACAGCTCCGCCTCGCGTCGCGTGCGTAACGCGGACGCGCGCAACGCATCGGCGCGCAAGGCGAGTCCGTGATCTGACCGCGTGTTCACGAGATCTGCGAGCGCCCGCGATTCGGCCAGCGCGCCCTCCCCAACACGGACGAGCGCGCGCAGCCGGAACAGCTCGAGATAGTCGTCCGCCGCCGTTCGGATCACCGTCTGCCGGACGCGTTCCTCGTCCGCGCGCGCCATCTCAGTTACATGTTCCGCGGAAGATCCGCGGAATCTCGTTCCGAGCGGATCGATTTCGAAGCGCACCGACTCGGCGAGAGAGTCTCCGCTGAAGTGCGCGCGCTCGACATCGCCGAGCGTCGCCTGCACCGCGCCGTCGATCCGCCGGTGATTCAGTAGCGTTCCCATCCCGGGCAGCCACTCAGATCTAGCGATCGTCTCTCTGCCTTCCGCCTCGCGCCGCCGTTCGAGCGCGCGTTGGTTGTCAATCACGCCAGTCGGGAGCAGGCCCGAGACTTCGCGCCAGCTCAGAGATCGCGTCGCTGCGCCCGCGGCGATGTCGATCTTCTCGACGATGATCGGCGGAACTGCAGAAGTCTGATCGGCGGCGGATAACCGATCCGCCGCGAGGAAGGAAATTGTGAGAAGCAGCGCGCGTCTCATGAACTGCCCTTCGACACCACGACCGGCACTCCATCCGTCAGCGGCTGGCTCGTCTTCGTGACCACCAGATCGCTGTCACTGAGATTGTTCGTGATCTCGACCGAGGTTCCGTCGTCGATCCCGGTCGTTACGACGCGCTTCATTGCCTTTCCGTCGCGAACCACGAACACGCTCTTCTCTCCCGATTTTTCGGACCGCAACGCGGTTGCGTCGATCATCAGCGCGGCGGGATGGCGATCGAGCACGAAGGTGACTTGCCCGAACATGCCAGGGCGAAGCGCTCGATCGCGGTTGTCGAGATCGACTTCCGTTCGCAACGTTCGCGTTTGCAGATTCAGGGCGCTCTCCAGTCGCGTCACTTTGCCGCCGAGGGAACGCGAGGGAATCGCATCGATCGTCACGGTCGCCGGCGTGCCCGGATGAATCGAGGCCACGTTGCTCTCCGGAACGTCGGCGAAGACGCGCACGACATTGACCGAGGTGATGCGAACGATCGGTTTCGCGCTTGCCGTGTTCGACGTCGGCGCGTCGACAAGTGTTCCGCGATCGACGAAGCGGTCAGCGACGATTCCGTCGAAAGGCGCCCGGATGATCGTGTAATTGAGCATCGAGGCGAGCTTCGCGCGGCGAGCGCGGGCGAGATCAGCGTCGGCCGCGGCTACATTTCGCTTCGCCTCCGCTTCTTCGAGCTCCTGGGCGGTGACGGCGTGGACGTTCTCCTTCAGGATCGCACGCAGCCGGCGCACGGTCTCGTCGGCGAGGCCGGCGCGGGCGTTCGCGGCGCGAACTTCGGCCTCCATTTGATCTCGGTCGCGCTCGATCTCGGGCGCTTCGATCACGGCGATCGTCTCTCCGCCGCGCACGGCGTCGCCGCGATCGACTCGCAGCTCGCGCAGATAGCCGGGGACGCGCGCGTACACACTCGTGTCCCAAAACGCTTGCACGGTCGCCGGCAGAACGACCTTCCGTTCGATGTCACGCCGCGCAGGAGCGGCCGCGGTGACATGAACCGGCGCAACAGTCTCGTTCGCCGGCTTCGATTCCGCCGGCTCGTTCCTGCACGAAACAGCGAACAACGTGAGCGCGATCACCGCTATCGATTTCATGGAACCTCCGTGACCGTGGTCGCGCGGCGCGCGTAGAGCGCGATGAAGAGCAATGGGACGACGAACAGCGTGAGCGCGGCCGACGAGAGAACGCCGCCGATCACGGCGCGGGCCAGCGGGATGTTCATACCGCCGGTCAGTGCCATCGGCACGAGGCCGAGGCAGGCGGCGATCGTCGTCATTGCGATGGGCCGGAATCGCGCGCGGGCGGCGGCGATCGACGCCTCGGTGACGTCCATCGACTCATCGCGGTGGAAGCGTTTGGCGAACGTCAGGAGCGTGACGCTTTGGGCGACGACGATGCCGATCATCATCACGATTCCCATCATCGCGGGGATCGAAAGATGAACGCGCGTGAAGAGGAGCGCAGCAACGACGCCGATCAAACCGAGCGGCGCCGCGGTCATGATCACGAGCGGTTCGAGGAACGACTCGAAGAAGACGACGAGGACGAGATAGACGAGGACAGCCGCGAGCACCGCGCCGCCGATCAGGCCGCCGAACGAATCCCGCATCGTGTCGATCTCGCCGCGCATCCTCACGAAGTAGCCCTCCGGCACCTCGATCTGCGCGAGCTTCCGCTCGATGTCTTGCGCAACGCCGCCGATGTCGCGGCCATGCACGTCGGCGAAGACGTCGGTGACACGCGTGATGTTGAGATGATTGATCTCGGCCGGGCCGGAGGCGCGGCGGAGTTTCGCGATGTTCTTCAGAAGCACCGGCGCGGCCGAGCGCGCGCCGGTGATCGGGATGTTCTCGATCGTCTCGAATGAGTTGATCTTGCTTTCCGGATACTGCGCGCCGATGAAGTAGTGGTTGCCGTTGCGCGGGTCGATCCAGAACGATGGCGCGAAGTTGATCGACGAATTGAGCGCCGTGACGATGTTCTTCACGACGTCCTCCTGCTGAAGGCCAACCGTTGCCGCCTTCACGCGATCGACATCGATGGCGAGCTGCGGATATTCGTTGCGCTGCTGGATGTGAACGTCGACTGCGCCGGGGACGCGCGCGATCGAATCGCGGATTTTTGCCGCGACGCTCGTCGCCACACCGAGATCGTTCCCTTCGACTTGCACGTCGATCGGGGCGCGGAGACCGAAGGTGAGCGCGGCGGTCATCAGGCCGCCGGTATCGAATGAGAACTCCGTCTCGGGGAAACGCTTCCCGAGCGCCTCGCGGAGACGTCGCGCGTACTCCTGCGCCGACTCGCGACGCTGCGGTGTCAATTGCAGTGAGAAGAACGTGTCCTGCGGCCCGGAGTTCGGCGTATATGCGGCCGGCCAGTCATTCAGCACGCCGATGTTCGTGATGAGCATCTGCAGGTCCGATTTCGGAATCGCGCGCCGGATCTCGTGTTCGATCGCGGCATCTTCCTCCTCGGTTACCTCGACGCGCGTGCCGGTCTGTGTGCGTGCGTAGACGATGATCTGCCCGGAGTCGACTTCCGGAAACAGCTCGCGGCCGAGGCGTGGAATGGCGGCAAGGGAAATCGCCAGTAGCACAGCGGTCGCGAGGAGGACGAGCCCTCGGTGGTGCACGGCGCGGCGGAGCAGATCGATGAAGTGATCGCGAACCCGTTCGATGAAAAGTTCTGATCGGATCAACGTTCGCGCGACGAACCCACGGCCTCGCTCGCCGCGCGGCTTGAGCAATCGCGACGCGAGTGCCGGAACGACGGTCAGCGATGTGATGTACGAGAAGAGCATCGCGTAGGCGACGGCTAGGGCCAGCGGCGCGAAAAGGAATTTGCCGACGCCCTGCAGAAAGATGACCGGGATGAAGACGACGATGGTGATGATGGTGACGACGAAGAGCGGCGTTGCCAGCGCCCCGGCGCCGCTCTCGGCGGCGCGCATCGGATCATCACCTTGCTCGAGACGTGTCTCGTTGTTCTCGAGAATGATGATCGACTGATCGATGAGCAGGCCGACCACGAGCGCCAGTCCGCCGAGGGTCATCGTGTTGAGAGTTTGATTCGTGAAGTAGAGCGCCGCGAGCGCGGCGAGGATGTTCAGCGGAAGTGAGATGAGCACGATCGCGGTCGCGCGCACGTTGCCGAGGAAAAAAAAGATGACCGCCGCTGCCAGCAACGATCCGAGCAACGCTTCGCGCGACAGCTCCTCGATCGACTTCCGGACGAAGACCGACTGATCGAGGACCACGTCGAGGTTGATCCCCTTCGGTAGACGCGTGAGAATCGTTCCGATGGCGCGCTTGACTCCTTCAATCACCGCGATCGTGTTCGCCCCCGGCTGCCGGTAGATCGGCACATAGACCTGCCGCTTGCCGTCGATGCGCACGACGTTGGTCTGAATCTGGTTCGCATCCTTCGTCTCCGCGACGTCGCGAACATAGACGGGAGTTCCCTGCCACATCCGAATCGGGATGTTGTTAATGTCGCTGACCGCCGGCACCATGCCGTTCGTGAGAATCTGATAGTCAGTCGTGCCGATCTTCGCGTCACCGGTCGGGATCATCAGATTCTGTTTTCGGATCGCGTCGATCACTTCGAGCGGCGAGAGGTTTCGCGCGGCCAGCTTCACCGGATCGACGTACGCCAGTATGCGGCGAAGCTTGCCGCCGTAAACCGCGGGCGCGATGACGCCTGGAATTCCCTGCAGCCGGTTGCGAAGATCGAAATAGGCGACGTCATACAGCTTCGTCTCGTCGAAGACTGGCGAAGAAGCCGAGATGATCGCCAGCGGCTGCGTCGCTGTCGGATCGAACGGCATGACCATCGGCGGAATCGTTCCCGGCGGCAGATAAAAAAGATCCGACATCGCCAGCGATGTCACCTGCGACATCGCCGTGTTCGGGTCGACGTCAGGGCGAAAGAAATCCTTGACGATCGAGACGCCGGTCATCGACTTCGATTCCTGTCGCGCCACGCCGTTCGACTGTCCGGTCCACCGCTCCAACCGAGTCGTGATGTCCTTCTCCATCACCTCGGCCGGCATGCCGGGATAGAACGTGAGGATCTGGACGGCCGGACTCTTGAAGATCGGCAAAAGATCGGCAGGAATCCGAGTCGCCGCGATGACGCCTGCGATAACGATCACGACGCCCATCACCGCGACGGCGTACGGATTGCGAATGGCCCATTGAACGAGACGCATCGGGATCAGAAGAACGACTGGGCTGCGAGGATGAATTGATTGAAGTCGGGACGATGGTTGCCTCCGATCAAGCGCAGCCGATCGTGCAGGCGATAGAAGTCGGCTTTCATGTTGAGCAGGTTCTTCGTGACCGGTTCGAGAACAACAGCCTGCGGCGCCAAGAGGGAGCAGCCGGCTGTAAGAATCGAGACGATGAGCGTGACCGACAGGGAGAAGCCGCCTCGAGCGCGCATTTCGGCCCTTTCCGGTGATGCGCCCGTGTGGGGAGCGCTTCGCCTTCCACTCCTCTTGACGGTGTGAGTGCCTGTTTCCATCCCGCGAAAGGAGACAATTCGGAGGAGGGCTTTAGCTTCTCGCCGCGGGGCGGTCGTCACTCCGAATCCGCGCAACGAAAGGTTGCTCACCCGTCATCCCGCTAGCGCCCGGACGTGCTCGTCGACGGACGCCGACAGCCCTTCCACGTCGTAGCCCCCTTCGAGGAGAGAGAGCACGCGGCCGTTGCTGTGCTTTTCTGCGAGCTCGACGACCCGCCGCGTGATCTCACCGTACGCCCCCTCGCTGACGCGCATTCCGCCAAGGGGATCGCGGCGGTGGGCGTCGAACCCGGCCGAGACGAGGATCACGTTCGGCGCGTAGTCGCCAATCACGTTCACGATCTGCTCCTCCACCGCGCGCAGGTACTCTCCGTCGCCGGCGCCACGCTCCAGGGGGATGTTCTTCGTGAATCCGCGGCCCGGGCCGGTGCCGATCTCGCCGGCGGCGCCGGTGCCGGGGTAGAACGGGAAGCGGTGCATGGAAGCGTAGTAGACGTCGTCGCGTGCCTCGAAGAGCGCCTGCGTGCCGTTGCCATGGTGAACGTCGAAGTCGAAGATGAACACCCGCTCGATCCCGGGCTGCTCGCGCAGCCATTCGGCAACGCAGGCGATGGTGTTGAAGAAGCAGAACCCCATCGCCTGGACGCGCTCGGCGTGGTGGCCGGGGGGGCGGGCGATGACGAACGCTCGCTCGCCGTCGCGCATCATCGCCTCGGCAGCCGTCAGCGACGTGGCCACGGCGGCGTGGGCCGCGGCGTAGCTCTGTGAGGAAATCGGGTTGTCGATCGAGTGGAACAGCCGCATTCCCGAGCGGCAGGCCTCCTCGAGCTCCTGTGCGTACACCTGATCGTGGGTCCTGGCAATGATCCGGGAAGTCTCCGCGTGTGCAGGCGGATCATAAATGACCCGCTCTCCGAGTCCGGCGCGGTCGACACCGGCGAGGGCGGCGTCGATACGCCCGGCCGTCTCGGGATGGCCGATCCCGGTGTCGTGCTTGTAGAACTGAGGATGTGTGTAGATGTTCATAGTCGGTAGTCGGTAGTGGGCAGGGGGTCATCGCTCATCCCCACCTACCGACTAACCCCTGACCGGCGCTCATGACTGCTAAACTCCGCGTCCCTTGAAACGCAGCTTGCAGACTCTGGGCGTCGCCTTCCTGACCATTCTCTTCCTCGGCTTCTTTCTCTGGAAGAGCAACCTCAGCGACGTCTGGCGAATGATCAAGTCGGCTAACCCCGTCTGGCTTGGTGTGGGGCTCTTCGTCAACTTCTCCGCGCTTGTCTTCCGCACGCAACGGTGGCGTGTGATTCTCAACGAGGCACCGGCGCCACGATTCTATCCGACGTTCTTCGCCAATACGGTCGGGTTCATGCTGGCGTCGATCTTTCCCGCTGCAGGCACGACGTCGACGGTCGCTCGCCCGGCCCTCCTCGCTCGCCGCACCTCCGTTCCCTTCTCCCACGCGTTCGGTACGGGGATGACCGAGCGCGTGCTCGACCTCTTCTCGATCCTCACCCTCTTTGTCTACTTCGGCATCCGCCGCTGGCGTGAGTTCTCGACCAACCCAGTCACCTCGAGTGCGTTCTACATCGTCAAGGCGGGCGTCATCGCGGCCGCAGGAACGCTCGTCGTCCTTGTGGTCTTCATCATGGGAGTCTTCTTTTTCCGTGGGGCAATTCGAAGGGCGCACGGCGGCATCGGCCGCATCGTGCCCACGCGCTTCCGCGACGCCTGGATGCGGTTCTTTGATTCGTTCGCTGGCAGCCTCGACCTCGTGCGACGCCCCGCATCTCTCGTCAAGGTCATCCTGTTGACGGCTTTGATCTGGCTCGCGCTCCAGTCGCAGTTCTGGTTCGTCGTGAAAGCGCTGCATCATCCACTGCCGTTCGACTCGAGCTTCTTCGTCAGCGGCGTGACGACGCTTGGCCTGGCCATCCCCACTCCCGGCGGTGTGGGAGGCTTTCACAAGGCCTGTCAGATCGTCCTGACGAAGTTCTACGGCTTCGGCATCGACAGCTCTGTCGCAGTGGCACTGCTCTTCCACGCCGTCGGGACGGTGCCGGTGCTGGTAACAGGACTGCTGCTGTTCGCGCGCGAAGGCCTCAGGTGGAAGGACGTGGCGGTAACGGCGCCAGTCGACGAGCTGGAGCCACCGAGCGCCGGCTGACCACATCGTGACCTCGTTAATAGAGACTTAGCCCGCCAACGCTATGCAGCGGGCGCCCCCGCGCCTCGCCAGCCACTTGTGATATACGGCGCCGGATGCGGTGCCCGTATTGCGGTGGCAGCGAAGACCGCGTGGTTGACTCCCGCGAGAGCCGCGAGGGCGAGGTCATCCGCCGGCGGAGGGAGTGCGTGCGCTGTGAACGGCGCTTCACCAGCTACGAAAAGATCGAGCAGGTACCGTTTCAGGTGGTCAAGCGCGATCAGCGGCGCGAGGAGTACGACCGCT
>WNFI01356545.1_pt1 | contig 12257 bp, 10 predicted proteins | sample 5400471 | NCBI WGS metagenome assembly WNFI01 (sample SAMN13153348, study PRJNA577476) | soil metagenome | isolation source: 100 cm saprolite on Douglas fir-dominated hillslope | place: USA:California | collected 2013-09-17 | reverse complement strand
CGCCGCCCGCGGCGAAGGCAAAGCCGGCCGACGCTGCCAGCACCACCAGCGCGCCCGAGCGCAGCACTCCTGCCGAGGCAGTGAGCACGGCAGCCGCCGCCAGCAGCAGGAGCGCCGCGGCCCAGCCTTCGCGGTCGAGGTGTCGCGCGATGAGGATCGGCAAGAGGAAGCCCGGGATCGCCGCCGCCGCCTGCAAGAGCCATTTGGGGCGCGGGGTCGCCAGGCGCGGGCCTTTGGACGCTGCGCGCAGCTCGGAAAGGATCGCGGCCGACGCGCGCTGCAGCGCCTGCGGCGACGGCGCCGGCAAGGGCGACGACTCGATCAGCCGCATCAGCTTTTCGCCCTCGCGCAGCGCCTCCATGCAGCCGGCGCAGCCGCGCCCGTGGCGCAGAAAGTCCTCGCGCTCGGGATCGCCCTCGGGCAGCGATGCGACTCCGGCCGCCTTCGCCCGCAACTCGTCGCAGGCGCTCATGGCGCGAGCACTCCTTCCAGGTCCTTGCGCAGCGTCTCGTACCCGCGGAAGGCGCGCAGCTTGATGGCGCCGGGGGTGGCGCCGAGCACCTGCGCGATCTCAGGAAAAGTCATCCCCTCGTAGCGGTGCAAATGGATCACCACCCGCTGGCTCTCGGGCAGCCGCTCGAGCGCGGCGCGCACCGCGTCCTGCACGTCGGTGTCGGGCGGTGGATCGCGCGGCGCCTGTTCGTCGGCGCGGGCCAGCGCCTCCTCGTCGGCGTCCTCGGGCAGACGCAACCGCCGGCGCAGCTCGTCGAGCCGCACCCGGGCCGCCACCGTGAACAGCCAGGGCGCGAGCCGTTGGGTTCCGTCGTACTGCGCGCGCGCCTTGTGCACCTTCATGAACGTCACCTGCAACAGATCGTCCGCCACCGAAGCATCCCGGAACGCGCGCAGGAAGAAGCCGTGCACCCTGGGCGAGAGCCGGGCGAAGAGCTGCTCGAACGCGCGGGCATCGCCCGCCGCGTAGGCCGACATGAGGTCTTCGTCCGCCGGTCCTGTTCCCATATACGCGCGATCCCGCGCGCAGGTTACGCGAACGGACCAGGCGGTGGCAGGAAAAGGTCCTGCGAATTGGAACGGCTACGGGCGTAGTCGCTAAGGATCCGATGGCGCCGCGACTGGAACGCATTTCACAAGCCTTTGTAACGGCTACAGGCGTAGTCGCTAAGGATCCGATGGCGCCGCGACTAGCCGCTGGCGGCTTCGTCGTCGGATGCTTCCTCGCTGCCGAACAGTTCCTTCACCTTGTCGAAGAAGCCCTTCGACTGCGGGTGGCTGTCCTCGCCAGAGATGGCCGCGAACTGCTCGAGCAGATCCTTCTGCTTGCGCGACAGCTTCTCGGGGACCTCGACGGTGATGCGCACGTGCTGGTCGCCGCGCTGGTAGCCGTTCAGGTGCGGGATCCCCTTGCCGCGCAGCCGGAACACCTTTCCGCTCTGCGTCCCGCCCGGGATCTTCATCTTCACCTTGCCGTCCAGCGTCGGCACCTCGATGGTCGAGCCCAGCGCCGCCTGCGTGAAGCTGATCGGCACCTCGCAGATCACCTCGGTGTCCTCGCGGATGAAGATGGGGTGCTCCTGCACGTGCACCACCACGTAGAGGTCGCCGGGAGGGCCGCCGCGCTCGCCCGACTCGCCCTCGCCGGTCAACTTCAGCCTGGTGCCGGTGTCGACGCCCGGTGGGACTTTTACAGTAAGTACACTTTCCGTCTCGACCTTGCCGGCGCCGTGGCAGGTGGCGCAGGGGTCGGTCACCACCTTGCCGGTCCCTTGGCAATGGCTGCAGGTGCGCGAGATCTGGAAGAACCCCTGCGTCATGCGCAACTCGCCCGCGCCGTGGCAGGTGGGGCAGGTCTTCGGTCCGGTGCCCGCCTTCGAGCCCGAGCCATGGCAGCTGGAACACTGCTTGTGGCGCGGGATCTTGACCTTGGCCTCGTTGCCGAACGCCGCTTCGGTGAAGCTGATCTCGAGGTTGTAGCGGAGGTCCGACCCGCGCTGCTTGCCGCCGCGCGCGCGCTGCCGCTGGCCGAAGATCTCCCCGAAGATGTCGCCGAAGATGTCGTTGATGTTGCCCGAGAACCCCGCCTCGAATGGACTGGGCCCGAACCCGCCCGGCGCCTGGTGGCCGAAACGATCGTAGCGGGCGCGCTTTTCGGGGTCGGAGAGGATTTCGTACGCTTCCGAGCACTCCTTGAACTTCTCCTCGGAGATCTTGTCGCCCTCGTTCTTGTCGGGGTGGAACTGGATGGCGAGCTTGCGGAATGCGCTCTTCAGCTCCTGCCCGGTGGCCGTGCGGGCGACTCCGAGCACCTCGTAGTAGTCACGCTTCTGGACAGACAAAAGGCGCTCCTCAGACAAACAGCCAGGCGCTCGACGCGCCCCGTCTAACCTAAGAACAAAGCCGGCGCTGTCAACGCTCCCGGCCCGCTTACTTTCCGGCGGCCTTCTTGTCGGCGTCGCCGGAGGAGTAGAGCGCATCGGCGATGCGGTACGCCGACCCTTCGAGCCGCTGCACCGCGGCCTTGATCTTCGGCAACTCCTCGCCGCCCACGATGGCCTTGAGCGCCTCGAGGTCCGCGCGGATCTCCGCCATATCCTTGGCTGGGAGCAGCGTCGCGTACTCCTCCAGCGCCTTCTCGGTGGTGTAGATGAGGCCGTCGGCCGAGTTCTTGATGTCGGCCATCTCCTTCTTCTTCTTGTCGGCCGATTTGTGCTGGTCGGCCTCGGCGATCATCTTCTGGATCTCCTGCTCGGTGAGGCCGGACGAGGCGACGATGCGGATCGACTGCTGCTTGCCGGTCCCCAGGTCCTTGGCGCTGACGTGCACGATGCCGTTGGCGTCGATGTCGAAGGCCACCTCGATCTGCGGCACCCCGCGCGGCGCCGGCGGAATGCCCACCAGCTCGAAGCGCGCCAGCGTCTTGTTGTCGGTCGCCATCTCGCGCTCGCCCTGCAGGACGTGCACGTTGACGATGGGCTGGTTGTCCACCGCCGTCGAGAAGACCTGCGACTTGCGCGCGGGGATGGTGGTGTTCTTGTCGATGATCTTGGTGAAGACGCCGCCCGCCGTCTCCACGCCGAGCGAGAGGGGCGTGACGTCGAGCAGCAGGACGTCCTTCACCTCGCCCTTGAGCACGCCGCCCTGGATGGCCGCACCGATGGCGACGACCTCGTCGGGGTTGACGCCCTTGTGCGGCTCCTTGCCGAAGAACTGCTGCACGACTGCTTGCACGCGCGGCATGCGGGTCATGCCGCCCACCAGGATGACGCGGTCGATGTCCTTGGTGGCGATGCCGGCGTCCTTGAGAGCGATCTTGCAGGGCTCGATGGTCCGCTGCACCAGGTCGCTGACCAACTCCTCGAGTTGGACGCGGGTCATGGTCTCGGTCAGGTGCTTGGGGCCGGTCGTGTCCGCCGCGATGAAGGGCAGGTTGACGTCGGTCTCGGCGGCGGAGGAGAGCTCGTGCTTGGCGCGCTCGGCGGCTTCCTTGAGGCGCTGCAGCGCCATGCGGTCCTTGCGCAGGTCGATCTTCGACGATTTCATGAACTTGTCGTTCAGGTGGTCGACGATGCGCTGGTCGAAGTCCTCGCCGCCGAGGAAGGTGTCGCCGTTGGTGGCCTTGACCTCGAAGACGCCCGAGTTGAGCTCCAGAACCGAGATGTCGAAGGTGCCGCCGCCGAGGTCGTAGACCGCGACCATTTCGGCGACGCTGGTGCGCATCGCCGAGCCGGTGGCCTTGCTGCCGCCGGGGCCACCTTGCGCCTTGTCGAGGCCGTAGGCCAAGGCCGCCGCGGTGGGCTCGTTGATGATGCGCAGCACGTTGAGGCCGGCGATGCGGCCTGCGTCCTTGGTGGCCTGGCGCTGCGAGTCGTTGAAGTAGGCGGGCACCGTGACCACCGCTTCGGTGACCTGCTCGCCCAGATAGTCCTCGGCGGTATCTCGGCGGGGCTGAACTTCTTGCCGCGCAGCTCGACCCAGGCGTCGCCGTTCTCGGCGGCGATGATGCGGTAGGAGCTGACCGAGATGCTCTTGCGCACTTCGTCCGAATCGAACTTGCGGCCGATCAGGCGCTTCACCGCGAAGACGGTGGCCTCCGGGTTGGTGATCGCCTGCCGCTTCGCGATCTGGCCCACCAGCCGTTCGCCGGCCTCGGTGAAGCCCACCATCGATGGCGTGGTGCGGCTCCCCTCCGAATTCGGGATCACCACCGGCTCGCCGCCTTCCATGACGGCGACGCAGCTGTTGGTGGTCCCCAAGTCGATGCCGATCACCTTTGACATGAAAGCAATCTCCCCGGAGTCAGCGTACCTCAACAGAAGTGAGACCCTGGGTCAAACGATTCGGGTAAGCAGGTTTGAGGACCCGATTATGCCGAGGCTGGAGCAGCGCCGCCATCCCCACCGGTGCCGTCGGAGGGCGGCCCGGCAGGCGCTGGAGCCTTGGAGACGACGACCGCGGCAGGGCGGACCAGCCGGTCGTGCAGCTTGTAGCCCCTCGCCATCTCGGAGACGACGGTGTTGGGCGGCTGGTCGCTCTCCCTCTGCATGAGCGCCTCGTGCAGGCTCGGGTCGAAGGGCTTGCCCACCGCGGAGAAGCCGGTGACGCCGTGCTTTGCCAGCGTGGACTCGAAGAGCTTCTGCACCAGCCGCACGCCTTCGATCACTTGCCCGAGATCGTGCTGCTCGGCGTGGTCCAGCGCGCGCTCGAGGTTGTCCATCACCGGCAGGAAGTCCTTGAGCAGCCGCTCGGAGCCGAACTTCTGCGCGTCCTCCTTCTCCTTGAGGGCGCGCTTCTTGAAGTTCTCGAACTCGGCGGCGCTGCGCAACAGGCGCTCGTGGGTGTCCTTGAGCCGCTCGGAGGTGTCGCGGGCGCGCTTGAACGACTCCTCCAACTGGGCCTCGAGGAGGCGGACCTTCGCCTGCAGCTTCTCGGGGTCCGCAGGCAGTTCCGCCGTCTCGGCAGGCGCATCGACGCCGCGCTGCTCTTCCGTCACCGCGTCCGGCGGGACCTGGGTATCGTCAGGGCTCATGGCGGCGGGTAACATAGCGCAGGAAGAACAAAAGCAAAGGCGGCTTCGGGCTTCAGGCTTCGGGCTTCCAGGCCAGAGGCGGCATTTGGTTTTCCCGAGGCCCGAGGCCCGAAGCCTGAGGCCCGCTCTTCAAGGTTCTTCCAGCGTCAGGCCGACCGTGCGCGCGGTGAGCTCGACCAGCGGGATGACGCGCGAGTAATCCATCCGCGTGGGCCCGATCACGCCGAGCGCGCCGACCACCTCGCCGCTAATGCGATACGGCGCCGCCACGATGGCGAGATCCGGCTCGACGATGCCGCTTTCGGCGCCGATGAAGATGCGCAGCTCCTGCGCCTCCAGCGTGCGGTCGAGCACCGCCAAGAGCAGCTCCTTCTCCTCCAGCGCGCGGAAGAGCGCGCGGATGCGGGCGACGTCCTGCCCCAGCACCTTGTCCTCGAGGAACGAGGCCTGCCCTTCGATGTGCATCGAGGGCTGCTCCGGCTGCACCGCCTGCGCGCCGAGCGCGAGCGCCCGCTGCTGCAACTCGGACAGCTCCTTTCGGTCGCGCTCCAGCTCGAGGCGGACCCGCGCCTGAGCCTCGGAGAGCGTCAGGTCGCCGATGAGCCCGTTGAGATAGTTCGCGCTCCGCTCCAGATCCGCCGCGCTCGCGCCGCGCGGCAGCGTCAACAACCGGTTGCGCACCGCGCCCGATCGCGAGACCAGGACCGCCAGCACCCGCCCCTCGCGGAGCTGCAGGAACTCGATCCGCTGCAGCCGCTCGGACTGCGGCCGCGGCAAGGACACCACGCCAGCGTGCTTGGTGAGCACGTGCAGGACGCGCGAGGCCGCCGTCATCAGTCCGTCGATCTGCGGCGCCGCCTCGTGCGCGCGCCGCGCGATCTGCTCGCGCTCCTCGGGGAGCGGCTGCTTCACCCGCAACAAGGCGTCGACGTAGTAGCGGTAGCCGTGCGCGGTCGGGATCCGCCCCGCGCTGGTGTGCGGTTTTTCCAGATAACCCATCTCCTCCAGGTCGGCCATCACCGCCCGCACGGTTGCCGAGGAGACGTCGACGTCGTGCCGCCGCGCGATCACGTGGCTGCCCACCGGTTCTCCGCTCTGGATGTAATCGCGCACGATCGCCGAGAGCACGCGGCGAGCACGCTCGTCGAGCAGGTCGGGCGCCTGCTGTATCAGTCCGGGCGGCGTGGGGCGTGCGGCCATGGGGTGCGGAACGGTAGTCGGCCCTGCGGCTGCGCGCAACGACCCCCCAGTTTGCGCATTTGCGCGGTGCGCGGGGCGGGATACAGTGGCAGAGGATGGCGACGCCTGCACATCAGGATCTGCTGGGAAGCGAGGATCTCGAGTCCGCGCTTCGTCCGGTGCCCAAGAGCCGGCCTGCGCCGCCCCGCACCAGCAGCCAGCCCGCGATGCGCCCGGTGCGCCCGGCGTCGCGCGGCTCCTCGGCTGCACGGCGCGTGGGCCTCTTCTTCAAGATCCTCCTCGGCGACATGACCATCTGGGCGGTGCTCTCGGGAGTGCTGACCTACGAGGTCACCCGCCGCGGCATGGACCCGCAGCACGCTCTCGCCGGCGCCGCTTCCGGATTGCTCATCGCCATCGCCGTCTCCATCGGCTTGAAGCAGGTGGCGAACCGCATCGTGCGCCTCAACCGCAGCGCGCTGGAGATCAGCCGCGGCGATCTGTCGAAGACGCTGCCCACCGAGCGCGCCTCGATGCTGGGCGCCGACGAGGTCGACGAGCTGTCGGTAGCCATCTCGCACATGCAGGAGAACCTGCGCGACCTGGTCCGCCACATCCGCAACACCAGCCGCGCGGTGGCCGACAGCGCGGACGAGATGCAGGTCTCGACCGGCAACGTCACCGGCTCCGCGGAAGAGATCAAGGTGTCGATGGACACCATCGCCAAGGGGGCCGAGGAGCAGCTCCGCCTGGTCGAGCGCGCCTCGGGCCTCATCACCGGCATCGCCACCTCCATCAACTCGAGCGCCAACACCGCGCAGGCGGCGGCGACGGCGGCGACCGCGACCTCCACCGCCGCGCAGGCGGGCGGCGCGGCGGCCCAGCTCGCCGCCGAGAAGATCAAGAAGGTGTTCGCCGAGATCGAGGCCGCCTCGGAGACCGTCTTCGCCTTCGGCGAGAAGACGCAGGAGATCTCGAAGATCGTCGTCGCCATCACCGGCGTCGCCCAGCAGACCAACCTGCTCGCCTTGAACGCCGCCATCGAGGCCGCGCGCGCCGGCGAGTACGGCCGCGGCTTCGCGGTGGTGGCCGACGAAGTCCGCAAGCTCGCCGAGTCCGCCGGCCGCAGCGCCGAGCAGATCAGCCGCCTGGCGCAGGAGATCAGCCAGCGCAGCCAGCACGCCGTCGCCGCCATGAAGGAAGGCATCGACGAGCTGGGCCAGGGCCGCGAGGACCTGGCGCAGATCATCCTCAGCCTCGACGAGATCGTCCACGCGACGCAGGCCGGAAGCGAACGCGTCACCGCCATTTCGCGCGCCGCCCAACGCCAAGAGCACCGAGGAGGTCTCGCGCGCCATCCGCGAGCAGGCCGTGGTGACCGCGTCCATCGCCTCCGCGTCGCAGGAGCTGACCAACCTCTCGGTGGAGCTGCAGACCGTCGTCTCCCGGTTCAAGCTGGAATGAGTGCTATGCAACGTGCCGTGATCTGTCTCCATGGTGGCAACCGGTACGCGATCCCCCTCTCTGCCGTGCGCAGGGTGACGGAGATGTCCTATGTCTCGCGGGTGCCGCGGGCGCCTCCCGCGCTGCTCGGCGTGATGAACCAGCAGGGGCGCGTCGCCTGCCTGGTGGATCTGGGTCCCTTGGTGGGGCTCAAGGCGCGGCCGGCGCGGCCGGAGGGAAAGGTCGTCATGCTACAGCGGGCGAAGGGCGACGTCGGGCTCTACGTCAGCGAGGTGGCCGGCATCCACGACCTGCCGTCGGAAGCGCGCGAGCTGCCCGAGAGGCAGGGAGCGGCTCATGCGCAAGTGGACTCCGCGGAGGGCCCCGTGAAACTGATCGATGCGGAACAGCTGCAGCGGGCCATCGACAACCTGGTGGAGGCGTAAACCGATGCCCCAGAGGCGAGTGCTCATCGTCGACGATGCGCTGTTCATGCGCAACACGCTGCGCGACATCTTCACCAATGCCGGCTTCACCATCGCCGGCGAGGCGGACGACGGCGTGCAGGCCGTGAACCTCTTCCGCGAGCTGAAGCCGGACCTGGTCACCATGGACATCGTCATGCCCTACAAGTCCGGCATCGACGCGACCCGGGAGATCGTGCAGCTCGACCCCGCGGCGGTGGTGGTGATGTGCTCGGCGCTCGGGCAGGAGTCGCTGGTGATGGAGGCCATCGAGGCCGGCGCCACCGACTTCATCGTCAAGCCGTTTCGCGGAGAGGACGTTCTCTCGGTGGTCAAGAAGGTGCTGGGCGAGTAACCACCGTGGCCGACGGCACGCACAAGTACCTTCCGCTCTTCATCGCCGAATCGAGAGAGCATCTCGAGGCGCTCGCCGGCGAGTTGGTGCGGCTGGAGCAGGAGCCGTTGGGCGGCCCGCTTTGGGATTCGATCTTCCGCCGGTTGCACTCGGTGAAAGGCAGCGCGGCGACGGTGGGGCTGTCGGTCATCGTCGAGGTGGCGCACGCGGCGGAGACGCTGATCGGGAAGCTCAAGGCCCTGGGAGCGCCGCCGGATCGGGCGCAGATCGATCTGCTGCTGCAGGCCACCGACGCGCTCAGCCGGGAGGTGGAGCGCACCTCCGTCGAGCTCAAGCGCGACGAGCTGGGGTCCCCCACGCTGCTCGAGCGGCTGGAAGACGCCTCCAAGGCGGTGCCGGTGATGACGCCGCCGCCGGCCTTGCCGAAGCCGCCCGAGAAGCCGGCCGCGGTCGATCCTGCGCTGCCCCGGCTCGACGTCTTCTTCTCGCTCTCCAAGGCTTGCCAGGCGCCGGGGGCGCGAGCGCTCATCGTGCAGCGCAAGTTGAAGGCGCTGGGCGTGCTGCTCGAGTTGGAGCCGTCGCCGCAGCAGCTGATGCAGAAGAAGGGCGGTGCGCGCGTCTCGGCGCTGCTGGCGACCGCGCGCTCCATCGACGAAGTGCGCGCCGCTTTCGACGGCATTCCCGAGGTGGAGGCCATCGAGGTGCGCGCAGCGCCCCTCGGCAGCGCGCCTGCGCCCGAAGCTCCACCAGAGGTGCAGGGCCAGCTGCGCGCGCTCCCGGAGGCGCCGGGCATCGACGAGGCCCGCCCCGAGGCGACCGTGCGCGTGCGGGCGGAGGCGCTCGATCAACTCCTCGATCAGGCGGCGGAGGTGCTGCACGGCATCGCCCGCCTGCGCGAGGCTGCGCGCAAGCTGCCCGAGAGCGTGGTGGCGAACTTCGAGGCGGAGATCGATCGCCTGCGCCGCACCGCCCGCGACCTGCACGGCAGGGTGATGAACGCGCGCCTGACGCCGTTCTCGGCGCTCACCGAGCGCCTGCCGCGCGCGGTGCGCGAGATGGCCCACCGGCTGGGCAAGGAGGTCGATCTCGAGGTGCAGGGCGCCGACGTCGAGCTGGACCGCACCCTCATCGAGGCGCTCGGCGATCCGCTGACCCACCTGGTGCGCAACGCCATCGACCACGGCTTCGAGCCCTCGGCGGAGCGGGTGGCGGCGAACAAGCCGCAGCGGGGCAAGCTCATGCTGCTGGCGCGGCGCGAGCGCGACAAGGTGCTGGTCGACGTCGAGGACGACGGCGCGGGCTTCGACGCCGGGCGGCTGCGGGACCGCGCGGTGGCGATGGGCGCGCTCCCCGCCGACAAGGCCAAAGAACTCTCCGAGCAGCAGTCCTTCGAGCTGGCCTTCCTCCCCGGGCTCTCGACGCGAGCGGTGGCGACTGATCTCTCCGGCCGCGGCGTCGGGCTCGACGCGGTCAAGTCCGCGGTGGAGGTGCTGGGCGGCAAGCTGTCGGTGCGCTCGGCGCCGGGCAGGGGAACGCGCTTCACGCTCGAGCTGCCGCTCTCGGTCAGCATGTCGAATCTGCTGCTCGTGCAGGTGGGCGGCGAGCTGTACGGCCTGCCGCTCCACCGGGTGGTAGTGACCACCGAGTACGATCTCTCGGCGCGCGGCGGAGAGGGCTTCGAAGCGCGCTCGCTGGCGGTGATGGGGCAGCTGGTGCGGGCGTACTCGCTGGCGAAGCTGTTCGGCCTTCCCTCCCTGGCGCCGCCGGGGCCGCGGCCGTTCGCCGTGCTGGAGGTGGACGGCATCACCTTCGCCCTCTCGGTGGACCGGCTGATCGGGCAGGAAGAAGCGGTGCTCAAGCCGCTCTTTCCCCCGCTCGATCGCATCAAGGGCCTCGCCGGCACCACCGTGCTCGGCAACGGCCGTCCGCTACTGGTCCTGGACCCGCGCGGCCTGCACGAGCTGGCCGAGAGCGCGGCTCGGCTGAAGGGAGCGGCCTGAAGTGCAGCGCTCCCTGCTGACGCCGCTCGACCTCACGCCCCAGCAGATCGAGGCGATGCGGCAGCTCGCGACCCTGGGCTCGTCCGATGCGGCGCGCTCGCTGGGGCGGCTTTTGGGGACGCACGTCGAGGCGGCGCAGCCCAGGGCGCAGGTGGCCCCCAAAGGCTCGGTCGAGCGCGTGCTCCAGGCCGACGGCTGCGCGTTCTCCGTGCACTTCACCGTCGAGGGCGGCGCGCGGATGCGCTGGATGATGCACGTCACCGAGGAAGGCGCGACGCTGATGGGCGGCCTCTTGCTCGGCACCCCCACCTTCGTCCCTCCAGCCGAGGGCGCCGACCTCTACACCAGCGCGCTCGCGGAGATGGCCAACATCGTCGTCTCCAGCTACGTCGGCGGGGTGGCGGCGGCGGTGGGGCTGACGCTGGTGCCGTCCATCCCCTACGTCGGCAAAGGGACGCTCGCCGACACGCTCGAGGCGGCCTTCGGCGACCTGGACTCGTCGCTCTTGCTGGTCACCGACCTGCGCCTGCCGGGCGTGCGCTACGCCGGCCGCATCGTCGCCGCCCCGGTCGAGGAATCGCTCTCGCGCCTGCTCTCGATGCTCGGCGCCGTCTGATCTGATAGAGAGCGCGCGATGGATGCGCGGGTCTTGCTGCAACTGATGGAGCAGGTGAAGCGCGGCGAGGTCGCGCCGGAGGTGGCCGCTCGGCGAATCGCCGAGCTCCCGCTGCAGCAGGTCTCTGACTTCGCCCAGCTCGACGGCGAGCGCGAGGTGGGCGCGTACGACTCCATCGCCGACGTGGTCGGCGCGGCGTTGCTCGTCGATGCGCTCGGGCCGGACCGTATCGTCTCGCTTCCGCCGCCCGCCTCGGGAGCGGCGCCCCGCGAAGGCCTGGTCGCCGTCGTTTGCGCCGGGACCACCGACATCCCGGTCGCCGAGGAGGCTTGCGCCACCGCGCTCATCGTCGGCGCGCAGGTGGAGCGCATCTACGACGTCGGCATCTCCGGCATCCACCGGCTGCTGCGCAAGGCGAAGGCGTTGCGCGAGGCGGACGCGCTGGTGGTCTGCGCGGGCATGGAGGGCGCGCTGCCGTCGGTGGTGGGCGGCCTCGTGCCGCGGCCGGTGATTGCGGTGCCGACCAGCGTCGGCTACGGCGCCTCGCTGGGCGGGCTCGCTGCGCTCCTCGCCATGCTCAACTCCTGCGCCGCCAACGTCTCGGTGGTGAACATCGACAACGGCTTCGGCGCCGGGTTCCAGGCGGCGCTGATCGCCCGGCAGTCGCACCTCGCGCGGGCGGGGCGCGAGGCGCAACCGGAATGAGCACGCTTGCGCTGGAGCCGATCGGCGGCATCGCAGGCGACATGCTGCTCGGCGCCCTCCTCCACCTGGGAGCGCCGCGGGCCGCGCTCGACGAAGGTCTGCGCGCGCTCGGCCTTCCGGGCCTCGAGATCGCCGTGCGAGAAGTGGAGATCTCGGGCATCCGCGCCCTGCACGTCGAAGTCCGCGCGCCCGAGGGAGACCATGTCCACAGGCCCTATCTCGAGGTGCGCGCGCTGATCGCGCGGGCGGAGCTTCCGCCCCGGGCGAAGGAGCTCTCCCTGCGCGCTTTCGCGGTGCTGGCCCGCGCCGAGGGAACGATCCACGGCATCGCCGCCGACGCGGTCGAGTTCCACGAGGTGGGCGCGTACGACTCCATCGCCGACGTGGTCGGCGCGGCGTTGCTCGTCGATGCGCTCGGGCCGGACCGTATCGTCTCGCTTCCGCCGCCCGC
>WNFI01304303.1_pt1 | contig 12257 bp, 8 predicted proteins | sample 5400471 | NCBI WGS metagenome assembly WNFI01 (sample SAMN13153348, study PRJNA577476) | soil metagenome | isolation source: 100 cm saprolite on Douglas fir-dominated hillslope | place: USA:California | collected 2013-09-17 | reverse complement strand
TCCGCGGCGTGGCAGCCCAAGGTGCCGCAAGTTTCGGACGCGACGCGGAGATCGCCTGGGTTGACGAACCTGATGTACTCGGCGGATTCCGCAAGCCACTTCGTGTAGGTGCGCTCGGGAAGATTCGACCGATTCTTGAAGCTGGCGTCGCGCGGCTGCACGTGCGCTCTTTCCTTCGCCGCTTTGTATTCGCCGGAATTCGCCGCCATGCCGGGAACGACGGAAACGGAAGCATTGCCGCCGTGGCAATCGGTGCAGCCGAGATGGACGGTTTTCGTGGGATGCATGGTGGGTTCGTCGGTTGAGGTGTGGCAGGAGATGCAGCCGGAGGATTTGCGATCGGCTTCTTCCTGAGATTGGCCGCGGAACGGGGCTGACTCTTGCGGGGCGCGCGCGGGAGGCTTAGAGCTTGCGTGAAGAGCAAAGAAAAAAGATAACGCGGAGACGCAGAGAACGCTGAGGGTTCGCAGAGGGGACGAAACGGGTTGGCGTTCGCTGGTCATGATCGGCGCATCTCAGAAAGTAAACTTCACGGAGCCGAAAAGTGAGAACAGTGTGCGGCTCGCGTAGATGTCTTTGAAACCCTGGCCTGGTTGAAGGGCGGAAGCGCCGCCGGTGAGGACAATGTTTTCCGTAAGCGGAGGGCGGTACTCGGCGCCGATGCCGAAGTCTTCGCCGATGGTGTGGTGAATAGGCGATTGGAAAAGAAGAAATTCGAGCGGCTCAGTGCGTTCGAAACGGAGAAAGTTGAAATTAGCGAAGCCTCGAAGTTTGGGAGTGATATCGAAGTCGGCGCCGGCGTTGGCCAGGAAGATGCCCGGGTTGACGAAATTGGCTTGACCTTCTTCTTTGCTGGCCCGGAGAGAAGGAATTAGACTGCCGGGCGTGGTGAGAAGAATGCCGGAGCCGAGGAGGCGAATGGCTTCGCGATTCCAGAAGCTGAAGAGACCACCGGCAAAGTTGGGAAGATCGACGATGGAGTCAAAGCCGCGCGCGCGCCCGTCGCGAGGATTGGCGTCTCCCGAAGTGTAAAAAGTGGAGACGCGGTAGCGAATCCAGTCCTTGTCATAGGAGATCTCAGCGGCGGCCATCTGGGCGTTGACGGTAACGCGGCGTCCGGCGATGGGATTGAAAGTGTCTTCACCGATGGCTTGATAGAAGGCATGCGTGAGATTGAGACGGTGGATGTGGCCGCTGCCGAGCCAGCCGAAATAGCCGACGCGAATGCCGTGGAGGATCGGTCCGGCGCCGGGATTCTGGTTGATGACATTGCCGATGGGCGCGGGGCGAACGAGGAAACCGTTGTCGTCATAGTGAAGGCTGGGATCGTCTTTATTCCACGCGGCGACGAACTCCGCGGTGTAGCCGGGAAAAAAGAAATCCTGGAGATAGACGTTGCCGAGGAGGACCTGCTGGTGGCGGCGATCGAAAGTGTTGAGTCCGCTGTTCGTGTTCTTTTCGAGGAAATGGAAGTAGGCAACGTTGTATTCGATGCGGTCGCTGTGGAGGTTGCCGAAAATGCGCAAAGCCGGTTGTTCGTCGACAAGAAGAAAGCCGCGGAAGTCGGCGTTGAACTGCTGGATGCCGGCGCGCGCCGAAATGAAATCGTAATTGGGACCGAGGTCGTGGAGTTTCACTTCGACGAAGGCTTCCTGAAGGCCGAGATGATCGTCGAAGCGCTTGGTGCCGCTGCGGGGATCGGGGCCGACGAGGCCGAGCTCGCGGGCTTTCAAATTGTTGAGGCTGAGCTCCGGAGTGATACGGATGCGCCAGTCGACGGGCTTGAAGGCAGCGTCGCCGTGAAAGAAATCAAAGGCGAAACGAAGCGTTTCATCGAAGAAAGCTTGTTCCCCTTTGCCGAAGAAGCCCGAGCTGCCCGGGCGCGCGCTGCTGACGTTGCTGGGAGAAGGAACGCGGCGGCCATCGAGAAAGGATTCGGAAGAAGCGGCGATGTTCAGAAAAGCTTGCTGGCCGAGAAGCTCGGGCCAGATGGGCTCGTCGCCTTTGAAACGATTGCGATGGAAAGGATCGTACCAACGAGACTTCGTGTAGATATATTCGCCTTTTTGCGAGTAGCGGCGGTAATCGGGCTGCTCGAGGGCCCAGCGGTTTGGAACAGTGTTGTAGACGTCGGCCACGGGAGGAAGTGTGTCCGGCGAAATATTTTCGATGTAGGCGGGATCGGAATCGAGGCGATGACGAAACTCGCGATAGGGGCCGAACGATGGTTGCGCTTCGGCCGAAAGAGCGGGACCGAGTTCGGGGAGACGCGGGAGGCGGGAGCGCGCCTGGGCAGCCGTGGCTCTGATCAGAGAAATTTCGAGAGTGAGGACTTCGTCAGGCTGAAGAGTGAGATCGGAAAGAAGGAAAAGCGCGAACTCTTTGGCTTCGACGCGCAGCTCATAGTGACCCGGCGGTAAGGGGAAAACTCGAAATACACCTTCCCCCGAAGTTGAGCCGCTGAAAACCTGGCCGGATTGGATGTTTCGCAGTGTGAGGACCGCCGCTGGAACTGGAAGCGTGGCTCCGGACACGCTTGAGTCGCGCACAACACCATCCAGCGCGGCGGTCGTCTGCGCCTGCTGCCGCGGAATGCGGAGTGGCGGGCCTTGCTCGCTGGATTGCTTTGCGGGGTCCTGCGCGGGGGGAGGAGATTGAAGTGGGAGGGTCGCGGCGGCGCGCGGTGCAAGAACGAGGCAGGCAAAGCAGCAAACCGCGCAGAACGCGCGTCGATATTGCCGCGGAAGGAAAAGGATCATGCGTTCGGCCTGAACGGGTCGATGAAAGAAACAGGAATCGCGTACTAGATAACAATATCGACGAGCAGCGAGCAACACTTTTCCCGGATGAGTGGAGTCATTCGATAACGCAACGAACGGCGCGATACGTTCACCAGTTCGCGCCAAAGGGCTGGCAAAGGCGTTGAGCCGCAGCAAACGAGTGTGATACGAACGCAAGTACTCTCGTGATGGAAACAACTCATACACTGCAAAAGCCCGTGGAATCGCGGCGCGCGCTACAGCAGCGAAAGAAAACGCTAGCGCTGGGCATTTTCCTGGCGTTCGGAATCGCCGGAGTACACGCCATGCTGTTTATCGGGTGTGCAGGTGGAAGTAGCGCACCAGTTACGCCGCCGCCAGTTGCAGCCGTGCAGGCGCTGCAAGTGGCCGATGTTCAGTCAATCGTGCAGGCAACGGTGAATTCCGTGAATGTCGACATGGCCGTGGCGGTCGTGGATCGCGCGGGATTCGTTTTGGGCTTGTTTCGAACGCAAAATGCGCCGGTCACGGCGACCGGAAATTTTGGTCAGGCGCAGAACGCGAACGAAGTGGCTGTAGCGCTGGCGCGGACGGGTGCGTTTTTCAGTAACGATCAGGCGCCGCTCTCGTCGCGAACGGTGAGATTCATCAGCGGGATTCATTTCCCGCCCGGTGTGATGAATCAACCGCCGGCGGATTTGTACGGGATCGAGAACACGAATCGCGGCTGCACGCTGATCAATGACCCGGCATTTCAGAGCAAAATTCCTCCATCCCTGGCGTTGGGCGGTGGATTCGGATTGGGAGTGCTCACGGGCAAAGCCGATGCGATGGATTCGAATGCGATGGCCGTGAACCCGGGCGGCGTGCCGATTTTTTACAAAAACGTGGTGGTTGGCGGAATCGGCGTCTTGACGACATCGAGCAACCTGAATGTTGCGGAGTATGCGGCGTTCGCGGGATCGACGGCGGCGCGCAGCGGGCCCTCAGACACGTTTGGGCCGACACCGGCGGCTCCGGGAGTGGTTATTATCGGAGGCATTGCACTGCCTTTTGTGAACCAAACCTCACTGCCATCCGGTTTTTCTGCAGGCCCGGTTGCGGGTACCGGAAGCTATGTGGTCGCGCCGGCAAACAGTCAGGGGCAGCCGCCCGAGGGTGATTTGATTACGCCAGCGGCGGGACCGCTGGGCGGCTTGAGTGCGGCGGATGTGAAGCAGATATTGGATAACGCCGAAGCAACAGCGAATACGACGCGCGCGGCGATTCGATTGCCGCTGGGTTCGAAAGCCCGCATGGTTATCGCGGTGGCGGACCTGGACGGTACGATCATTGGATTGCGCCGGATGCAGGATTCGACTGTGTTCAGCATCGATGTGGCGGCGTCTAAGGCGCGGAACATGGTCTACTTCAACAGTGCTTCGCGGACGGCAGCGGATCTGAACGGCGCGCCGATAGGGACAGCGGTGACGAACCGGACAATCAGTTTTGGCGCGCAGCCGCTCTATCCGCCGGGAATTGATGGTTCAAGCGCCGGACCCTTCTTCAACCTGTATACGATGGATTTGGCAAATCCCTGCACGCAGGGATTTCAGGGCGGCGCAGCGAACGCGAACAAGAGCGGAATCGTTTTTTTTCCCGGGAGCGCGGGTTTATTTCGAAACGGTACTCTAGTCGGCGGGTTGGGCGTGAGCGGCGACGGCGTGGATCAAGACGATTATGTAACGAACGGCGGCACCGCGGGATTCGAAGCGCCGGCGAATATCCGCGCGGACCAAGTAATGGATCAGGGCGTGCGGCTGCCGTATTTCAAGTTTCCAAGAAATCCAACCAACTAAACGATTCCGTTCAGCGCCGGCGTGAAGATTTCTTGTTGCGCGCGATTTTTGCCAGGGCGCGCGTGTACGCTTCGATGGTTTCCGGAACCGTCTGACTGTAAACGAACTGCCCCGCGCGGCGGCATTCGACGAGGCCTGCCTCGCTCAATATCTTGAGATGGTGCGAAACGGTTGCAGGGGTTACGCCGCGCATCGAAACGATTTCACCGCAATTCATCTGCTCCTTGGCGGAGATGGCCTCGAAAATCATGAGGCGGGTCTCGTCGGCGAGGGCTTTCGATATTTTCTCGAGCTGAGAACGGTCCATGGGTCGCTCGGCAGTGTAACGAACTTTTGATGCTCCCGCTACGGAGATCCCTGCATCACGTTTGGGGATCAAAAAAACATGCAACCTTTTATTTCGATAGTTATCTAAATATCGAAGCATCGGGAGAGCGCACCGCGGGGTGATGCCCCTGCTTCCGGAGCGGGAAATTCAGAGGAGTTCAAAGATAGAGGGAGAACATCATGAAGAGACTCGAAGGAAAAGTAGCAGTAGTAACGGGGGGAAACAGCGGCATCGGGCTGGCCACCGCGAAGCGCCTGCAGGAAGAAGGCGCGCGTGTGGCTATCGCCGGCCGAAGCAAGAAAACGCTGGATGAAGCGGTAAAAACGATCGGAAATGGCGTAGTGGCGGTGCAGGCGGACGTGGCCAAGCTCACAGATATAGACAAGCTGTATGCGGAGGTTTCGAAGAAGCTCGGCAAAATTGATGTGTTGTTCGTGAACGCGGGAGTCGCGAAGTTCGCGCCACTTGCAGAGACGCCCGAAAGCTTGTTCGACGAGCAGTTTGACATCAACATCAAGGGAGCGTACTTCACGATCCAGAAAGCGCTGCCCCTGCTGAATGACGGCGCGTCGATCATTTTGAATACCAGCGTGGCAGACAGAAAAGGCACGGCAGGCACCAGCGCGTATTCGGCAACCAAAGCAGCGCTGCGCTCTTTGGCGAGAACCGCAGCGGCGGAATTGGTTGGCCGGGGCATTCGCGTGAACACGGTCGCGCCAGGGCCGATCGTAACGCCAATATTCGGACGGACGGGATTGCCGCAGGAAGCGGTCGATGAGTTCGCCAAGGATGTCTTGACAAAGGTTCCGATGAAGCGGTTTGGACAGCCCGAGGAAGTGGCCGGGGCGGTGGCGTTCCTGGCTTCGCAAGACGCATCGTACATTACGGGCGTTGAGATCAATGTGGATGGCGGAATGGGGCAGATCTGAACCGCTCGAGCGGGTGTCAGGACACACAGGGGCGGCCAGTGGCCGCCCTTTTTTCTTTTTAGGAGTCTATTTGCCATGCGACGGATCCGTGGAATCGGCGGAGTTGATGTCGAGAAACCACTTGTGCCGGGTGTCATTGGGTGCATAACAGTTGCCGTCGGGCGCGTACTTCGCGGAACAATGTGTGGTGAATTCTTTGCGGCGCGGCGATTGCGCGAATTGCCAGACGGTGGCGTAGGATGTGCCGCTTTGCGCCGGTGAGGGCGGTTCGCTCGGAAAGGAACAACCGGGCGAAGGCGGGCACGCGTCGTTGTAGGCCCATACGGCAATGCCCCGGGAGCCAGCGTGTGAACGAATGTCGTCAGCAGTTGTGATGCTAACGCCGGGCTCTTCCTTCACCGGCATGCCGGAGCAATAGACGCCCGCGAGAAAGCCGGCGAGCTTGAGTTCCTTCGACCAGGTGCGAAGATAGGCGTGGTATGCGGAGGGAAGGCGGCCTCCTTCTTCGATGTCCAGAAAAATAATCGTTCCGGCGACGAAGCCTTCCTTTTTTGCGGAAGCTGCGGCGTCGCGCGAATCCTGAATTCCCTTCCCCGTCGCATCGGTTTCATTTTTCAGTTCGCTGCTATCACGTCCCCGATACAAAACCAAAAAACCAAAGCCGTGAGTGAGAAGAAGTTCGCGCTTCCCTTTCCAGCTGTTCACCTTTTCTCCGGGTGGAGGGCCGAGCCAGTAGCCGGTGAAGGAAAAGGATTTGCGCAGAACTGGCAACGCGGCATCGCCCGGGTAGTCATTCCGGTCGAAGCCGAGGTAGTAATGCGCGAGCTCCGACGCTGCCTGAGCAGTTGGCAGTGTGATGGAAAGCTCGGAGGAAAAAGATAACGCAGAGACGCCCCGACCCGATCGGGGTAGACTCCGGGCGCCGAGGGAACGCAGAGAGGAGTCCGCGCCGAATGTGGATGACATCTGCGGTGCGCCAGCGTGCAGGAGAAAAAGTGCGCTGAAGAACAGCGAGAGGCAAGCAAGTATGGATGGGAAGGGTTTCGAGACAGATTCCATATTAACCTTCACGGAGTTTGTGGCCTGCGAGGTTGCCTAGTCCGTCGTAGGCGGCGTACTTGTAGGTTTCGCTGAGCGTCGGATAATTGAAAACCTGCTCGATAAATTCATCGATGGTGAGGCCGTTGTCGAGGACCATCATGCCGATGTGGATGAGTTCGGTGGCGTTTTCGCCGATGATGCTGGTGCCCAGGAGTTTTTTGCCGGCGCGGGCAAAGATGAGCTTGAGCATGCCTGCAGTGTCTCCGGTGATGTGACCGCGGGCGTTGTTTGCGTAAAGCGCGCGGCCGACGACGTAATCGATTTTCTTTTCCTTGCAGGATTCTTCGGTCTCACCGGCGGCGGAGATTTCCGGAATGGTGTAGATGCCCATGGGGAGCAGAGAAGCAACACGCTCTTTGTACTTCAAGCCAAAAGCGTGACATACCGCTACGCGGCCTTGTTCCATGGAAGTAGAAGCCAGCGCGGGGAAGCCGATCACGTCGCCCGCGGCGTAGATATGCGGAACTGCGGTGCGATAGTGTTCGTCCACGGGGATGTAGCCACGATCGTTGAGCGCAAGGCCGGCTTTTTCGAGAGCGAGGCCATCGACGGCGGCCCGCCGTCCGGCGGCGAAAAGTGCGGCGTCGGTTTCGAGGACTTTGCCGCTCTTCATCGTCAGGCGTACACCAGTGGCGGAGTTTTCGGTTTTGACCGGGCGTTCGTTAAACAAGAAATGCATGCCAAGAGCGGCAAGGCGGTCGCGGAGACGATCGGAAATCTCATTGTCGAGAAATGGGAGAAGCCGATCGCGCCCGTCAACGAGAGTGACGTCCACACCCAGGGCTTTGAAGATGGAGGCATACTCACAACCAATGACGCCGCCTCCGATGACTGCGAGGCTTTTGGGGATGCGGTCCATTTGAAGAAAGGTATCGTAGTCAAAAGTGTGAATGTCATCGAAGGCGATCTCCGGGGGCCGATGCGGTTTGGAGCCCGTGGAAATGAGGATGACCTCTCCTTTTAACTGACGGGTGCCCTGGGCGCCGGGAACGGCCACGGTATGGGGGTCCAAGAAGGCGGCCTGGCCGGGCACGAGTTCGATGAGGTGGAGTGCGAGGTTTTTCAGAATGCGCCGGCGCTCCATGTCGACGACTTCACGCTCGTGGTGCATGAAATCGTGGACAGTGAGATTTTCCTTGAGGGAATAGTCGATACCGTAGAGGCCGCGCTGCTTGAGGCCGGAAAAGTAGAGCGCGGATTCGCGAAGGGTCTTGCTGGGAACGGTGCCGGTATTGATGCAACTGCCGCCCATGTGCTCGGCGCGCTCGATGACGGCAACGCGTTTGCCAAAATAGGCGGCCTGGGCGCCGCCCTTTTCCCCGGCAGGACCGCAACCGATCACAATGAGATCGAACGTGTCGCTCGAGGTCACGAATTCCTCCGCAGAGTTCTCGCATCTGGACCAGCTAACCACATCCCGGAGGATTGTAGGAGAAGTGGAGGGTTGGAGAAGAAGTTTCTTGGCGGAGTGGAATGGATTGTTCCAGATGCGTAGGACCCCTCCCCACCCGCGGTGTTTTTCGCAAAGAGTGCGAAACCGCTTGAAAACAAATGAGTTGAGTTTTGCATGAATGCAAGAAAGTGCAAGAGAGTGCGCAAGAATATGAAAAGAGAGGGGATAGGGGATAGGAAATAGGGGATCGAGGTTCTGAAGAGTAGGGTGTCCCCCACCCCCCCATGAAAATGGATGGTTATCAAAAGAAAGGAGTTGCGGGAGGGGCATCGCGCAAGTGGTTGAAAAGAAAAGGGGATGCGCGATGGGAATTTGGGCGTTCCTAGCGGGGTAAGTTGGAGGCGCCCCCTCCCCCCTATGTTTTTGTAAAAGATTGATGCGACAGGGGTTAGAGGGTGGGGGTCGGCAAAAAGATTGATTCCATGGGAGTTACGGGTTGGGGGGCGGGGAGTAGGGGTTGGGCCGGGGAAAGAAGTAAGGGCTCGGCGAGGCGGAGTGGCGACAAACATGTGGAAGGATAGCATGGGAGAATCAACTGGTTAAGTATTATGCAGTGAAAGGAGAAAATTGGGCATTAAAAGGCATTGGGGCGGGCTGAACGGTTGCGGTGGACGCGAGAGGAGTAAGAAAAAAGCAAAGTCAAAAGCCCCGCCCTCAAAAACCGAGGGCGGGCACCCAAAGTCATCTTAGGATTTGTCGTCCGGGCCACCCGTCCAATGGGGAGTTCGCGGGTTATGCTGGGATACTGTTCCAGGAATTGATCCAAGGTCTCGCCGCCTCCCAGATAGTGGTTAAGACTTTGAATGGCACGCACGTACCTCGAAAAACGGGCTCCCCGCCGAAAATGTTCTGGTCTTTGAAAATGACGTTTTGCAGCCTCGGCCTCACTCGCCTGCTTAGCGCTTAGCAGTCAGAGACGAAGAGAAAAAGCCGCTAAACAACAAGGTAATGAGACCGCTTATTCGGTCACCGGGCGAGTGATCGCAATCTTTGTAACGCTATGCAATAGTGGTGCCCGGGGTGGGAGTCGAACCCACATGAGGAAAAATCCCCGGAGGATTTTAAGTCCTCAGCGTCTGCCATTCCGCCACCCGGGCCGGGCAGATAAGAAAAAGTAACATGCGCGGGGACTGCGCTCAATTCAAATCCGAGAGCGGCGCGTGGGGCTGGTTGTTAGTTCTAAGCTCTAAGTTCTGAGTAAGAAGGAGGGGCTTTTGCTTGTGATGGAGTTTCCCCAAGGTCTATCAGATCCTCCATTCGGTTGTCGCGGCGGGCAGGTTGTAAGTCGTCAGTTTTTAGTTTTTAGTTTTTAGTTTTTAGTTTTTAGTTTTTAGTTTTTAGTTTTTAGTAAGAAAAAATGAACTCTTCTTGTTCTGGATTCCCCGAAGGCATTACGGGTCCTGCGCATGGCCGCTGCGGAGCGCTGATTCTAGTGTGTATTTCTCACTATCTCATCTCTTTGGACTCTGCCAACACCCAAGAAAAAGCCTGTCATCCTTCGGGTTAGACGAAGTCGAACCCGAGGGATCTCAACCGAGTGTCTAGGCCGAGGTGTGGATCAGATGAGATCGTTCGCTTCGCGCAGGATGACAATAGCAACGGGATTAGCCTTGGGAACACGCGCTTTCGTGGTGAGTAATCCGGATCATTGAGTTCGTTGCTGTACAGTCCATCACTCGCAATCTGTCCACGCGGCCCGCGGGCAACGCTTACGCCTCTCTGGGATTTCGGATCGTTTCAAGGTATCTTGAAAAACACGATGTCGGCCATGCGAATCGTCGTATGGAACTGCAAGATGGCATTTTCGCGGAAACGGCAGTTGTTGGAGAAGCTTGCGCCGGATATTGCGGTAATTCCCGAGTGCTCCAAGAGCTCGATCGACGTCGCCGCCGAATGTGGGTTTGATGGCCGCTGGTTCGGTGACAATCCCCAGAAGGGGCTTGGAGTCTTGATAGCGAAGCCGTGGGGTATCGTCGAGAGCAAAGAACCACAAAACAGGTGGATTGTGCCGCTGCAAATTAGTGGCCCAGCCAATTTCCTTCTAATTGCCGTGTGGGCTTCGCAGGTCAGCAAAAATCTCAAAGACAATTACATCGTTCAGGTTCACAGGGCCATCAAAACCAATCCGGAATGGTTCAATGGGCAACCAATTGTTCTCTGCGGTGATTTCAACAGCAACGCCATTTGGGACAAGATGAGGAAGGAGGGCAACCATTCTGCCGTGGTGAAGTTCTTGTCAAACCGAAAAGTAGTAAGCGCCTATCACCACTTTTATTCAGAAGAACATGGACGTGAAACACGACCCACTCATTACTTCTGGCACCAGGAAAATCGTGGCTTTCACATCGATTACGTGTTTCTCTCCGAGGATTGGGCTGCCAGAATTAGAGACGTAGAAGTCGGCAAGTATGATCAGTGGGCAAAGCTGAGCGATCACGTTCCTCTGGTTGTCAATCTCGGCTAAAGCAAGCGCTCCCGTTGGATCTCCTTGCGGAGTCCGTTGGAGATTGATCCCTAGCTGCACGCTCGAAGAGTGGCGGCGCACTTGCAGTTCCTCGCAGCAGGAAAATGAAGACGGTCTGAAACGCGCTCGCGGGACGTGTTCAGGCGAGCGAGTTTTTTCGTTTTGGCGTAAAATCTCTTGACCCGTTCCGTAACGCGGTGCATCTAAAACCTGACCAGGATCTGCGGGTGCCCTCCTGCCCGCGACAGGAGCGAAAGTGAGCCAGTCGAACCTTGTTCCAGGTGACCGCCAAGCGGTCAACGTTCTAGGTGACCGCGAAGCGGTCTACGACCAACTGAGCATCAACACCATCCGTACTCTGGCGATCGACGCGGTCCAGCAGGCAAATTCGGGCCATCCCGGCGCCCCGATGGGGCTTGCGCCGGTGGTCTACGAGCTGTGGCAAAAATTCTTGCGTTACGATCCGGCAGATCCGCTCTGGCCGAACCGCGACCGCTTCGTTCTGTCGGCTGGCCACGCCTCGATGCTGCTGTATGCCACGCTGCACCTCGCCGGCGTGCGGGCCGTCAATGCCAAGGGCGAGGTGACCAATGAGCTCTCCGTGCCGATGGAGGAGATCAAGCGCTTCAGACAAATTAACAGCAGAACGCCCGGGCATCCGGAATCTCACCTGACGACTGGGGTGGAAACGACTACCGGGCCGCTGGGGCAAGGGGCGGGCAACAGCGTGGGAATGGCGATTGCCAGCAAATGGCTGGGCGAAAATTTCAATCGCCCCGGCTTCGACATCTTCGATTTCAACGTCTACGCGATTTGCGGCGACGGCGACTTGATGGAAGGCGTAGCGAGCGAGGCGGCGTCGCTTGCAGGCCATCTGAAGCTTTCGAATCTTTGCTGGATTTACGATAACAACCACGTAACGCTGGACGGTCCGGCGGAGTGGTCCTTCAGCGAAGACGTGATCACGCGTTTCAAGGGCTACGGCTGGAACGTCACGCATGTTGTGGACGCGAACGATTTGGAACTGCTGGCGCGCGGCTACGATAATTTTCTCAAGTCCAAAGACCGGCCGACGCTCATCGTGGTGGACAGCCACATAGGGTACGGATCGCCGCACAAGCAGGATTCCTACGAGGCACATGGCGAGCCGCTGGGCGAGGCGGAAGTCAAACTGGTGAAAAAAAATTACGGGTGGCCCGAAGATGCGAAGTTTCTGGTCCCCGACGGAGTCTATGATCAGTTCAAGAATGGCGTGGGGAAGCGCGGAGCTGAGGCCCGCGCGGCGTGGAAGGCAAAATTCGAGGAGTACAAGAAACAGTTTCCGCAGCTCGCCGATCAACTGAACAGGATGCAAAGCGGCCGATTGCCTGACGGCTGGGACAAGG
>WNFI01230925.1_pt1 | contig 12257 bp, 6 predicted proteins | sample 5400471 | NCBI WGS metagenome assembly WNFI01 (sample SAMN13153348, study PRJNA577476) | soil metagenome | isolation source: 100 cm saprolite on Douglas fir-dominated hillslope | place: USA:California | collected 2013-09-17 | reverse complement strand
CAACCAGGATCTTACAGCATCTTCTAAAGCAAATTTAGTGAACCATTGCGGGGATCCATATTCGGTATTAATAATATCGAACAGATGATCAAACTTTGCAGCCATTACATCATGAATTCGTTGCAGGTATTCCTGACGTGTCTGCAAGCTGGATTTAGAATAAATTTTAAATGCAGCATTTGCTGCACTAATAGCATTTTGTGTATCTACTTCATCAGCCAAAGTTACCTTGGTAATGATCTCACCGGTTGCCGGATTTTCCAGTTCTAATTGTTGCGTTCCATGAGGAGTAACAAATGCTCCATTAATGAAAACCTTATCTACTTTTTGCATTACATAAATTTTTAGTTGTACAAAGGTCGATCTAATGCTTTTTATACGCATTGTTTTAAGGCTCAATTTTCATTGTTAAAAAGGTCAATTTGCCTCACCTGGCTACAACTATACAACCGGACTTCCCGAAGTGCGGAGAGGATGGGGAAGAAGGAGGCGGGCTATTCCGGGTGATAGATCTTTTCGGCGGAGTGCAGGATCCGGGCTTTGTCGAGGGTCATGGGCTTGGTCTGCTGGCGCTGGAACAGGTCCATCTGGTCTTTGTAATGCGGGGAGCCGGGATGGGAAGAGGCGCCGAAGGTGTTGATGGATTCGATGAGGGGCAGGCCATTTTTGGGATAACGCACGAAACAGATATAAGCGTCGCCGGAGATCACCTTTCGCAATCCATTTTTATAAGGCCCGGTATAGGCAGCCGAGAGTACGTCGGGCAGGCCCCAGGCCGGGCGGGCATCATCGCCGCGCACCAGTTTCTGGATATCTCCCAGGGCCAGGTCGGTCCTGCCGAAATACCGGATCATGTAGTCGTGGACGTATTGAAGGGTCTCCAAAGATTCTGCCTTCGTTAGTTGCCGGGGCGGGACGCCTGCCAGTTTCTTAGCCACATAGTTATACATCAGCATGAATAGGGCGGCTCCTTTGCTGTCCGCAGTCGTCTTATGATCCCATTGCTGAAGCCCGGTGATCAGGTCTTTTAAGTCGGGATAATCGCTGGGATTCAACTGTAGTATCGTGTCAATACGATAAATATATTTGAGCTGACGAGGTAGCTGCTGGTCGAATTTGAGCCGTTTGAAACGGGCGTAATCCATTTTATCGAACCCCTTGAGTAATTCCGCCACCCGTAGGCTTCGGTTGTTATTATACAATTCGTACCCGTCATTGGGGTCGAATTTATGACTGTCCAAATTGTACTTCGGGTCCGTCGCTAAAAAGGGGGAATGATTGGTATTGAATAAGTATCCGGAGGGAGGGTTGATATATTGCGGTAATTCCGTAACAGGTTTGAATTCCGTCCAGAGGGTAGCGGAGGTATTGCCCGGGACGGTGCGGCTCCAGTCGTATTTGGGATCGGGATTGCGCCTGGGCATCTTCCCATTACTGATATAAAAGATAGTGTCGTAACGATCTGCATATATGATATTGAACATGGGCAGGCTCGTCATACTGAGCGCCTGATAGAATTCCGTAAAGTTCTTCGCTTTGTCCATACGGTACCATTCCTCCAGCGCCTTACAATCCATATTGGCCGGGGTACGCAGGGAGAAGACCCCTTGTTTGGTCTTTACCGTCGCACCATATTTACTCCAATACACTTTTTTGCCGATGGAAACGGGGATGCCCTTTACATGGAGGTGGATCTTTTTTACTTCCAGGTTCAGCCACTGGCCGTCGAATTTGTATTGGTTGTTATCAGCGGGGTTCATCTGCAGCTGGAACACATCGACCTTATCCTGGTTGTTAACGGTATGCGCCCAGCCCAGGTTCTCATTCGTGCCGTGGAAGATCAGACAGCCGCCGGGAAATACGCCGCCCAGCATATTCCACCCCTGTTCACTTTGTACATGCGCCTCATAAAAAGCCATGGGGCCTTCATTAGGCTGATGGGCATTAATGGCCAGGAACGCCTCGCCGGTGGTGGTGCGGGAAGGATGGAAGGCAAAGGCATTGGAACCTTGTGGGCCATGGTCGTCACCGGGTTGGCCGGAAGAAAAGCCGGGAATCGTAGCGATTTTACCGCTGAGGATTTGCGGAAGGACAGACCCGACCTCACAAAAAACGCTTACCGAAAGGACGACTCCGGCCAGGTATTCTCTCTCATTGACAGGAAAGGCCTTTTTATAGTTGATTTCCTCCGGGTGCGCTGTGGCATAAGCATTTAGCCCTTGTGTGTAGCCTTTTATCAGGGCCACGAAATCCGGGCTGAGGGTACTCCATTGTTCATCGACCAGCTGACGGCAACGGAGGAGTTGTAGGGTATAATCCGCTGCCGCTCCTTTCTTGCCCAGGGCGCTGCCCAATCTGGCTTTCCCCATCAATATCACTAGTTGAAGGGTGTTGAAATCGTCTTCGGCCTGCGCCCAGGCCAGTCCATAGGCTACTTCGGGATCGGTGGGGGCAAAAATATGCGGTACTCCGAAGCTGTCGCGGGCGATGGTGATGTTGTGCGGGTCGATCCGGGCGGTGGCGGTGGTTTGAGCGGAGGTGGTGGCTTGCGCTGAGACACGGGGGATTGGAGTTATGGCTCCGAGGTAGATAAGGTAAAACAGGAAGGCTGGGATTTTCATATTGAAATATAAAGAAAAGGAGAGAAAATTCAGGCAAAAGGATGTTTTTCGTATGGAATATCCTTTCTGAAGCATCGTATGTTTTCCGGGCGCCCCTGGTGACCTGGGGAATCATTCAATCCATAACTATGCTCAGGAGCTATTTCAGGATTGCCCTTCGCCATCTTCGGAAAGGCGGCAGCTTTTCGGCCATCAATATTTTTGGGCTGGCCATTGGTCTGGCTGTCTGTCTGCTGATCACCTTATTCGTGACAGATGAATTCAGCTATGACCGGTATAATGATAAAGCGGACCGGATTTACCGTATCGTATCCGATCTTCATGTAAACGGAAATGGTATTAATGGCATCGCTGTGCCTTCTCCCATGGGGCCTGCGCTGGTAATGGATTACCCATCTATTGAAAAAGCCGTTCGGGTACGTTACCAGGACCGGGGAGAAATGTGGGTAAGGAAGGGACCAGAGAAAGTTATGGAATCCAATGCCGTATTTGCCGACTCCACCTTATTCGATGTTTTCAGTTTACCTATGATCGCGGGAAATCCTCACAAGGCCCTCGTCGAGCCTTATTCGATGGTCATTTCCGAGCGCATCGCGAGAAAATACTTTTCCGGCACGGATGTACTGGGTAAGACCCTGGTAACAGATGATACCACCACCTATACAATCACCGGGGTCATTAGAGATATGCCGGCACCCTCCCATTTCCATTTCGATTTCATCAGGTCCATGTCCGAGAAGAAATTCAATGGGGGCGGGCGATGGATAAATTTATTTTCGGCTACTTATCTGCTGGCAAAGCCAGGTGTTACGACCGGAGACATCGATCGGATGCTGGCGGCGACAGTAACAAAATATATCGGTCCTCAATTGCAGAACGAAATGCACAGCAGTCTTACGGACATGGCGAAGAACGGGGATTATTGGGGATTTTATTCGATACCCCTGACCCGCATCCACTTGTATTCCAATGTCACGGGCGAATTCGAACCCAATGGCAATATCCAGCTTGTCTATGTTTTCATGATTATCGCCGTCTTCCTATTACTGATCGCCTGCTCAAACTTCATGAATCTGTCTACGGCCCGTAGTGCCGACCGCTCCAGGGAAATAGGGGTTAGAAAAGTGCTGGGGTCTTCCCGGAGGGACCTGATTGTCCAGTTCCTGGGGGAGTCCATCCTGACGAGTTGTGTAGCCCTGCTGTTGGCAATTCTTATAGCGGCACTCCTTCTCCCTTATTTTAATCAGTTATCCGGCAAGCATATTGTCCTTAATGTGCTTGGGAAAAAATGGATCGCCTTCGCTCTTTTATTGAGTCCCCTGGTTGTTGGATTATTGGCCGGCAGTTACCCGGCTCTTTATCTATCGGCGTTTCAACCTATTCAGGTGTTAAAAGGTCGATTGTCTACAGGCTTTAAAAGCAGCCGGTTGCGGAACAGCCTGGTCGTTTTCCAGTTCTCTGCTGCTATTGCCCTGATCATCGGCACCCTGGTTATTTACAGTCAGCTAAATTATATCCGCAGCAGGGACTTAGGCTTTAACCGCGACCAGGTACTGACCATCCACAACACCAATAATCTCGGCACAGGAGCCAACGCATTTAAAGAAGAAGTGGAGAAACTACCTGGAATTTCCGGCGGCACGATGACAAGCGATCTGCCGAATAAAGCATATTATATTTCCAGGGGGTATTTTAATCATGTAACCGCGAAAGCCAGTGAAACCGTTCTGCTGGGAAGTTGGCAAATCGAAGCCAATTATATTCCCTTGCTGGGCATGAAGGTAATCAGGGGCAGGAATTTTTCTCCCGTAATGCCGACCGACTCCTCGGGTGTTCTGATCAATGAGACAGCTGCCCGTTTATTAGGTTATACGGATCCCATCAATAAATCCCTGTATACTGGTCCCAACCCTGTAACAGCATTTCATATCCTTGGGGTGGTAAAAGACTTTAACGCCGGGACCATGCACAAGAAGATCGAGCCCATTGTATTCCACCTTGCAGACGACAACCGCGCTATCTCTTTCCGGATCAATACGAGGAATATTCCCGGTCTGATCGCACAGATCAAAGAACTCTATCAATCCATGGGCGGGCAGGCTTTTAATTATTCTTTTATGGATGATGACTTTAATAAGTTATACCAGTCGGATGAACGCACCGGTAAAATCTTCATTTCCTTTGCCCTTTTAGCCGTCTTCATCGCCTGCCTGGGCCTGTTCGGGCTGGCGACCTATGCTGCTGAGCAAAGAACGAAAGAGATCGGGATCCGCAAGGTGCTGGGCGCTACCGTCCGCGATATAACAGGGCTTCTCTCGAAGGATTTTCTGAAGCTGGTGTTCCTGGCCATTCTTATCGCTTGTCCCATTGCGTGGTGGGCTATGCATCAATGGCTGGAGGACTTTGCCTATCGAACGGTTATCAGTTGGTGGGACTTTGTCCTGGCCGGGGCTATGGTCCTGGCGATAACGATCCTCACGGTAGGATGGCGGGCTGTAAAGGCGGGGATGGTGAATCCGGTGGAGAGTTTGAGGGCGGAGTGAGGGCGCTTCTACCGCAACCATTCCGTAATGGCTTTTACGGTATCCTGGTAAAATATCCGGTAAGTATGCTCTGTTACAAAACCGATATGAGGGGTGGCCAGGATATTATCCAGTTGCCGGAAAGGGTGGTCTCCGGGTAAGGGTTCCTCGCCGAAAACATCAACAGCTGCGCCGGCGATCTTTCTTTCTTTCAGTATGGAGATCAAGGCGGCCTCGTCCACGAGGGGGCCGCGGGAAGTATTGATAAAATAAGCGGTAGGCTTCATCAGATTAAACTCGGTTGCCCCAACGATGCCCTGTGAGCGAGAGCTCAGCACCAGGTGTATGGTGATAAAGTCGGACTCTTTGAATACAGTCTCTTTGGTGACGAGCCCGGCACCCTGCTGTTCCGCCTTTTCAGCCGTCAGGTTCTCGCTCCAGGCGATCACGCGCATGCCGAAAACCCGGGCATAGGCGGCTATTTTGCTGCCGATGTTCCCCAGGCCGATGATACCGATCGTCTTGTCTCTTAAGTCTACCCCGACGGTAGTCTGCCAACCGCCTGCCCTTAGCGAAGCATTTTCCGGAACGATATGGCGGGCAAGGGCCATGATGAGCGCCCAGGTCATTTCCTCTGCGCCGATGGAGTCATAACCGGTTGGCATGACGGTGATCCCGAGTTCTGCGGCCGCCTTCATATCGATGGAGGCATTGCGATGGCCGGTGGAAACGATGAGTTTCAGCTGAGGTAATCGAGAAAGGATATTCCGGGTTAAGGGTGTGCGTTCCCGCATGACACATAGTACCTGAAATGGTTTCAGGCGATCGATCAGAGCTGCCTCATCAGACAGATGGTCGTTGAAAACGGTGATATGCGCTTTTTGTTTTAAGGCCGACCAATCGGCGAAGGATTGGGAGACGTTCTGATAGTCGTCGAGGATCGCTATTTGGGGAAAGTTATCCATGCCGGATACAACACCCGGTGCGATAAATTTGTTTTAAATAGTGGGTTTTTAAAGCCCACTATTTTTGAAATTATAAATCCTCACTGATTGTTTTGACGGCATTGCCTCTTTCCAGGGCGTTGTGTTCCTGCCAGCGGGTTTGTTGCTGGCAGATCAGCTGGCTGGTCTGCCAGGCCAATATCTTTTGTTCGAGCCGCTCCAGGCAAAGCTGTTTGTTCTGCCATTGGGAGCGGCTGTCCATCGCCAGTACCTGTATACCGGAAGGAGTATGTGTTCCCCGGACGGCGGTCTCCACTTTATTTACGTTCTGTCCGCCGGGTCCGGAGGCTCTGCAGGTTTCGAAGACCACTTCTTTCGGGTTCCACTGCAATTGCTCCTTAACATCGAAGATCTCTACTCCGACAAACCAATTTTTCCGCTTATGGAATTTCCGGTAGGGGCTGGGGGCGATCCATTGGATAGTACCACGCCATTCCTTTACGAATGCCTGCAGGTCGGCGCTCCCGGCATTGTTGGCGGTTTTGCCGTCTTTGGGGCTTTTCGCCAGGATGGTGGCAGAAAGCAGGGTGCCTTTCAAATCGGCTTTTTTGCTGTCCAGCACTTCCGTGACGACACCCATCTTCCGGGCATGTGCCAGGATCTTCTCCTGCACTCTGGCTACCACCCGGCAACATTCGATGGGCCCGCGACCCGACGTTATTTGTATGATTATCTTTTCCATCTGATTTTTTTTAATTCGTTATAGCTGTTTGGCAGCCATTATTCTTTATTCATTCTTACAATTTTGGGCAAAAATTTCCCTTGTATCTCTACCAACGATCGTTGTGCGTCCATCACCTTTTCGATGTCTTTATAGGCCAGGGGGTTCTCTTCCACACTACCGCCGATAAGGGTCACCCCGGCATCCGACAGCATTTTCTTTAAGGCAGAGACCGTCGTATTCTCTTTTGCTCTTTTCCGGCTCATAGCTCTTCCCGCTCCATGCGAAGCCGAATACAAGGCACCGTCCACTCCCCTACCCTTTACCAGGTAAGCTGCGGTGGTCATACTACCCGGTATGATTCCCAGCTCGCCTTCATGGGCCGGCGTAGCGCCCTTCCGATGAATGATAACGTCTCTCCCATCCGCCAACCGGTCCTTCCAGGCGAAGTTGTGATGGTTTTCTACGGTGGCCAGCGCCTGCAATCCCAATGACTTTAACAGGTTGAGATGGATCCTGTCGTGGCAGGCTTTTGCATAGTCTCCGGCCAGGTTCATACTCCACCAATATTCCTGACCTGCCTCGCTATTCAAATCCAGCCAGGCCAATTGCTGCACTTCCGCCGGAAGTTTGCAGGTGTCCATCGCAATTTTGGTATAGTATTGAGCGATGTTGGCTCCCAGTCCCCTGCTACCCGAGTGAGAAAGCAAGGCCAGGTATTTTTTAGGGGCCAGGTTCAATGAATTGTTTTCAAACAATTCAATTTCCCCGAATTCCACAAAATGATTGCCGCTGCCTGAGGAACCCAATTGCCGGGCTGCTTTTCCCTGCATGCGCTTCAGGAGCTCGGTGGACTGAAAGACAGGGCTGTCCAATACTTCGTGTTCCTGGTGAAATTCCAGGCCGCCTTCCATTCCAAAATGCGTGTATTCTTTTAAGGCCATTTTGACCTGATGTGAATAGCGGCGCAAAAAGCTATCGCTTTCATCCAGGATCGACAAGGTCATCCGGCAGCCGATATCCACTCCTACTCCAAAGGGAATTACCGCATTGTCGGCAGCCAATACGCCGCCGATCGGCAATCCATATCCTGTATGAGCATCCGGCATCAGGGCTCCCTGTATGGTGATGGGCAAGGCCATGGCCCCTTCCATTTGTTTTTTCGCCGAGGACTCGATCTCTTTACCTCCTACTATTTTAAGAGGCCCGGTCTCCGATAATAAAGAAAAGACCTTGAAATCGCTCTCGTCTTCGATGTCCAAGAAAGTGCAGGCTGTCTTTCCCCATATTGCATCCTTCCGATAATCGACAGGATGGTCTTTAATTTGAGTTAACAGTGCAATCAGCTCTTCTTTGGAATGATGCTTGAAGTGTTTTGAAATTATGTTGATCACCAGGCTTCTTGCCTGGTCATTCGTATAGCCGATCTTGCTGAGATCTTTTGCTTTTAAAGTGCTCATTGTTTAATGATTTGTTGTATTCTTTTCCGCCGGCATTAATTACCGGGCAAGCCAGGTCCTGTTCGAAAGATTTTTTCGATTTTTTGCGTACGCACGTAAACGTGCGTCGTGTGCAATTTTATTAATTGCTGCACATAGTATTACAGACAGGCGAATACCGTACGAGGGATCAGGAATAGATCGATGCAATGATCCGCATGATCAGCAATGAAACGAAACAATCATTCCCGTGATCGATGTAAACTTCCAATAAAAGAAAGGAATAGTCTGCGCCTGCCTTCTAGGCAGCGAGTGAAAGGGGTAATATGGAGATATGTTCAGTCATGATTCCTTGATTTTTAGATGTGAGCAATAAGGAATTCGTGTGCAAAGCTATATTTTAATTTTAATAAACAATACTTTTCATTGTGATTTTTTGTGAAGGGTGAAGAAAGGCAAGGTGAATAAAGATCAATTGAAGGATAAAAAAGCATCAAAATATAGCGCATAAAGGATTTATGTTTGCCCATAAATTGCTTGACAAATGCGAAAATTGATCTTTTATCTCCTTATTTCCCTGCTGGCAACTACAGCAATAATCCCTGTAGCCCTTGCCCAGACAAAATCCGTAAGCGGGACCGTCAAAGATGAGAAAGGGAATCCCCTCACGGGCGCTACGGTAACCGTAAACAATACCAAGATCTCTGCCACAACCGGGGCGGATGGTAGTTTTAAAATCGCTGTCCCCTCCAATGCCAAAACAGGGGAGGTCTCCTACGTCGGCATGCAGACGGAAGGCATCTCCCTCACCGGGACCGGCCCTCTGCAGGTGGTCCTGAAAATATCCTCCTCCAACCTGGGGGATGTGGTGGTAGTCGCCTATGGCACGGTGAAAAAGAAAGACCTTACCGGCTCCGTGGAGGTATTAAAGGGTTCCGACCTGGTAAAGGGAAGTCCCACGAATATCGTTTCCGGCATGCAGGGTAAAGTAGCCGGGGCCGTCGTCAGCCAAAGTGACGGAGCGCCGGGCGCGGGACTGAATATAACGATCAGGGGATCTAACTCCTTCCTGGGAACGCAGCCGCTGTATGTTGTCGACGGGATCCCCTATGTGATCGGCAATAGCGACGCCACTCCTGCTTCCGTATCCGGGGGTGAATTAGCTTCCGCGAATGCCCTGTCCTTTATTAACCCTTCGGATGTGGAGTCCATTACGATCTTAAAAGACGCCTCTGCTACGGCTATTTACGGGTCCCGGGGCGCCAATGGCGTAGTGATCATCACCACCAAGAAAGGAAAGACCGGCGGGGACAGAGTGGAACTGAATGCCAACCTGAGCGTGTCAAAAGTAATGCGCGAAATAAAAATGCTGGATGCCTTTGGATATGCCAGCATGCAGAATGAAGCCTATAGCAATTCCAATTTTTTCGAACCCGGCCCTACCCCACGCGGCCTGCCTTATCCCGGTCAGACGCAGCAATCGCCTACCAACCCGGATTCTACGGTCTATGTGAAGGGGCCCAAGGATTTTATCGGGCATAGTACCGACTGGCAGAAAGAGATCTTTCAGACCGGGGTCACGAATAACTATTCTTTGAATTTTTCCGGGGCCAATGACAATGGCAGCTACCTGATCTCCGGAAGTTACCTGGACCAGAAGGGGGTGATCGCCAATTCCAAATTCAATCAATATGGGATCCGGGCCAATTTCACCCGGAATGTCAAGAAATGGCTGGTACTGGGATCGAATACCAATTTTACCCGGTCGACGAATCAGCTGGTAAAGACCAATAACGAAGATCTGAGCGGCGGGGTCGGCGTGGTGAAGGCTTCTCTGGCCTTCGCTCCTACCGCTCCTTTGTATGACTCGGGCACCAATAATTTCACGGCCGCCACCCAGGTATCCAATCCTTATGTCTATGTGCATTCGGTAAAGAACCAGGTTCTGGTATCACAAATTTTCTCTTCCAATTACCTGGAAGCTACATTGGCGAAGGGACTGACCTTCCGGCAGAATATTGGTATCAGCTATTATAATAACCAGCGGGAGCAATATTATCCCCGTTCCGTTTATGAAGGATTGTCCTATCTCGGTCTGGCTTATCAGTCGCAGGGGTGGTATAATTCGATCACTTCCGAGAGTATCTTAAACTATTCGAAGACGCTGGGGGAACATGTCCTTACTTTTACGGCCGGCGCTACGTACGAAGATGACCAGAGCAGCACCAAGAATCAGCAGGCCAGTAACTTTGTAAATGACCAGCTCCAGGACAATAATATGAATGGCGGACAGAATCCGCCCATCGTGCAGAACAACCGGACCAAGTCGGATCTCGTCTCTTTTTTAGGGCGTATTACCGAATCCTGGAAAGACCGTTATCTGTTCACGCTGTCCTTCCGGGATGATGGCACCAGCAAATTCGCTCCCAGGAACCGATGGTCACAATTCCCTTCCGGGGCCTTGGCCTGGAAGCTGTCGAACGAACCGTTCATGCAGGACCTGCTGGGTACGGTGAATGACATTAAGATCCGTACCAGTTATGGCCGTACCGGCAACCAGGGCTTAGCTCCTTATTCCACTTTGTCCAAGCTTATTTCCTTCCCGTATACCTTTAATGGCACTTTGTCCGGCGGGTATGCCGACAATGTCTATGCCGGTCCGGGAAATGTGAATTTAAAATGGGAAACTACCGACCAGTATGATGCAGGTCTTGACATGGGATTCCTAAAGAACAGGATCACTTTCCATGCCGACCTGTATTATAAGAGGACGCATGATCTGTTGCAAAGTGTCACGATCCCTCCTACCACGGGTTATTCCACGCAACTGGTGAACAGGGGCGAGGTAGAGAACAAAGGGTTGGAAATGACCATCGGCATCATTCCGGTCACCAATCATGATTTTACCTGGAATTTTTCCGGCAATATTTCCTTCAACCGGAATAAGATCATCAGCCTGGGCGGTGGTCTGCAGGAGCAGTTTGCCACCCGCATCAACACCAATGGGGACCAGCCTTTCATTCAGAAGGTAGGGCAACCCATCGGCGCCCTCTATGGCTATGTCGAACAGGATATTTACAAGAATGAGGCGGAAGTGAGGTCGGATCCCGTCATGAACGGACAGCCCGATGCTATTATCGCCCGTATGGTGGGAGAGATCCGGTACAAGGATCTGGATCATGACGGGGCCATTACCCCGAAAGATCAGACCCTGATCGGGAATGTGAATCCCAAGTTTACGTATGGAATCACCAACAACTTCACCTACAAGAATTTCGATATGAATATCCTGATACAGGGTGTATACGGGAATGATATCATCAATATGAACACTTATTATCTTTCCAATATCGGAGGGTTCAATAACGTCACGCAGAAGATGTGGGATGAGCGCTGGACATTCACCAACTGGGAACATGCCAAGAGTCCCAAGCCGGAACAGCAATACTGGCGTGCCTTTAAATTCACGCGCCGGTTTATCGAGAATGGCAGTTATATCCGTTTGAGGAATGTAAGTCTTGGGTACAATGTAAGGATGAAGACCCGGGCGATCCAGACCCTGCGGGTATTTGCCAATGTCAACAACCTGGTCACCATCACCAAATACAGCGGTTATGATCCTGACATCAACGGTTACGGAGATGATCCTTCCCGTCGTGGTGTGGACATGGGAGGCTACCCCAGTTCCAAGGTTTACAATCTGGGAGTTCAGTGCATTTTCTAAGATCTATTTATTTTAATTTATTCTTTATGCAAAAGATATTTTATTTCATCCTGCCGGCGGCTATGCTCTTTGCTACGGCCTGTAATAAAGCCCTGCAGGAACAGTCCTATAGTTTCCTCTCCCAGGAGAATTTTTATAAGGATGCGGCAGATGCGACGGCGGCCGTAAGCGGTGTTTATAACACGTTCTGGGGATGGGGACTGATGAAACAGCCGTATTGGCTCACGGACCTGGATTGCGATCATGCGATGGGGGCCGATTGGTTCCTGGGTAATATCGGAGCGGG
>WNFI01685533.1_pt1 | contig 12258 bp, 10 predicted proteins | sample 5400471 | NCBI WGS metagenome assembly WNFI01 (sample SAMN13153348, study PRJNA577476) | soil metagenome | isolation source: 100 cm saprolite on Douglas fir-dominated hillslope | place: USA:California | collected 2013-09-17 | reverse complement strand
CCTGACGACTCCGGGCCGTAGATCTCGGTAATACGCCCGCGTGGCAGGCCGCCAATCCCCAGCGCCAGGTCCAGGGCAATCGAACCGGTTGGGATCACCTCAACCTGAACTTTGGCCGCCTCGCCCATGCGCATGATCGCGCCCTTGCCAAAACGGCGCTCAATCTGATTCAAGGCCTGCTCAATGGCCTTTTCGCGTTCAGTTGTCGCCGTGGATACCATTGTGCTGCTACCAGCGATAGCTTTCTCTTTTTTACTTATTGCCATTTCCTGTATACAGGGTGCAGGATGCGGGTCTGGCGTGTGCCGTCCCTCTCACCTCCCTGCGTGCCTCCTTTATCTGTGCTTGCTACCAATCCCCTCAGGGAAGGGAAATTACCCGTCGCGTCGCGTGTTTTCCCGTGGAAAAGGACAACGTGTGACCATCAATGCCACTCTGTTTCAGGTTCCCTCTATGCTATTCTTCAGCGAGGTCAGGAAAATGGTAATGTCGCTCTCTCTGCCTGACCCTCTATCAACGTAGAACAAGAGTACCATAAAGGCCTGAAGCTGTCAACTTTTTGCGTAGAAATGGGAGCACTACAAGGACCGCACTACAATCCGGTTCTACTCATGTTCGAAAGAATACTCTCAGCTAGAATTCGCGCCGACCTTCGAGGGCGCGGCTGAGCGTTCCCTCATCGGCATACTCCAGGTCGCCGCCAATCGGCAGGCCGCGTGCCAGGCCCGTCACTTTCAGCGGCAGAGGCTTGAGTTCTTTTTGCAGGTAATTGGCGGTATACTCACCTTCAAAATTTGGATTGGTGGCCAGGATCACCTCGCGCACGCTGCCGCCCTGCACACGCTTTAACAGTTCTTCAATGCGCAGATCTTTGGGGCCAATCCCCTCGACCGGCGAGAGAGCGCCGTGTAGCACATGATACAGGCCCTTGTAGGCTCCGGTCTTTTCCAGAGCCAACACATCCAGCGGCTCTTCCACCACACAGATGATTTCCTGATCGCGGTTGGGATTGCTGCAAATCAGGCAAGGGTCGGCTTCGGTGATGTTAAAGCAGCGTGAACAATAGACAATGCTCTCTTTCACGCGCATAATCGCCTCGGCCAGGCGGCGCGCCTGGTCGGCGGGACTGCGCAGGATGAAGAACGTGAGACGCTGCGCCGTTTTCACACCTACTCCTGGCAGTTTCGAGAATTCTTCGATGAGGGCCGCGACTGGCGGTGCAAGATCACTCATAGGCCTAGAACAGCCCTGGAATCTTCAGACCACCGGTCATATTGGTCGTCAGGCGCTCGTGGGCCTCGCTCACCTTGCTCTGCGCATCTTTGGCTGCGGCCAGCACCATGACTTCCAATTCTGTGATGTCTTCAGGATTAAAGGCCTCAGGGTCGATTTTGACGACCGAAATCTCAAATTTGCCGTTCATGGTGATCGTCACAGCGCCCCCACCAGCGGTACCGGTGAAGCTCGTCCTTTCCAGCTCCTCTTGCATCTTGACTAGCTTCTGCTGCATCTTCTGAAGTTCACGCATATTCATAGAAATATGTTCTCCTTACTTTAGTTGGATGTCCGCGATTGTTGCCCCGAACATCCTTACGACTTCACGCACCACAGGGTCCTGTTGTACTTTTTGCTGAGCTTCTTCCCTGGATAACGGTACTCTCTTATTCTCTATTACTCCCTGCGGTCTGGCAAGAGAGGGTGACATATATGCCTCTGGTTTTTCAGAGATGGTTGGTGTATGGTTGGATGGCAGGTCCCGCGCTGCTGGAGGGCGCGCTGGGCCCGCCAGAGGTGGCGGTTGAACCGGTTGGGGCCGTTCGCGATAGGCCGAGGGCTGAGTCGCAACGGCACCGAAGCTATACGAGGTCGAACCCTGGGGCGGCGTGCCTGTGGTATAGGGTTGGTCTGGTGCCAGCACGCGCAGCTTACAGGGAAGACTAAATTCCATCGAGAGCGCCCACTCAACCTCTTTAGGACGATCCTCTTCTCTGATAAATTTGTGATGAGCTGGCTTGGCCGCGCGAATCACGATCACCGCGTTTTCGCCATCGCTCTCAACACCCAGAATATCGCACATGCCTATATACGTGGCCAGGGGAGGGCTTTTTTGCCTGGTGCGCTTCTTTACATTCTCCCAGCCCGCTACGACCTGTTGCACAGTCAACGCGGCATGAGCCGATGTTGCTGGCACTGGTGGTGTACTCGTCGCCTGCGCGGGAATTTCATTCCTGGCAGGCGTGCTCATCTCAACGGGTGGCTCCTCGCGCCTGGCGGGTCGCTGCGCTGTGTTCTGCTGCGCGGGCGGAATGCTCTGAGCGATGGATTGACGTAGAGCAGCATGCGTGATCGATGGTTGTATGTTGGCCTGGATGGGAGCGGGAGCTGGCGCTGCATGGTTCTGTTGGTTAGCTGGTTGACCCGTCTGCACGCGTCGATGAAGCTCAATGCACTCTAGCGAGGCCAGCTCTAGCCCAAGCTGTGGCGTCGCCTGATTTTTTTGCATCAGCTCGTTCTGCGCAAAGATGCGCGCGCATTCTGTCAACTCCTCCAAAGTAAAGGCCGGTAGGAGTTGTTGGACCTCTTTCACCTCATCCTCGGTCAGGTCCAGGATCATGGCCACGTCGGCTCCCGCCTTCGCGAGCATCAACGCGCGCCAGTATTCGACGAGTTGCGCGTTGATCTGGCGCAGGTCCGCGCCTGCCTCGGAGAGGTCGTGAATCAGGTAGAGCAGCGCGGGACTCTCTAAGCCAGCGATATGGGCGATCAGCTTTGAGATCGCGCGCGGATCGGCCACACCCAGCATCAATTGTACCTGGGCCAGCGAGATGGCATTGCCAGCGTAGGCAATCGCCTGGTCCAGCAAGCTCAAGGCGTCACGCATGCCACCGGCGGCGGTTCTGGCAATCAGCTCAGCCGCGCCGCGATCTAACTCGACCGCTTCTTCTTTCGCCACAAAGAGCAGGTGGCTGACAATCTGGCGCGTAGAGATGCGTTTAAAATCCAGGCGTTGGCAGCGCGAAATGACCGTGGGCAGCATCTTATGCACATCGGTGGTCGCCATGACAAAGATCGCGTAGTCTGGGGGCTCTTCTAACGTCTTGAGGAGCGCGTTAAAAGCCTCGGTGGTCAGCATATGCGCTTCGTCGAGAATGTAGATCTTATATTTGCCAGTCGAAGGTGGTACCATGACCTTTTCGCGCAGTTCGCGAATGCTATCGATGCCACGATTGGAGGCCGCGTCGATTTCGATCACATTAAAGGAGTTCCCGGCGGTAATCTCACGGCACTGCTGGCACTCGTTGCAGGGCTCGCCATCCTGCGGGTTGGCGCAATTGACCGTCTTCGCGAGCAGGCGCGCGGTGCTTGTTTTACCGGTGCCGCGCGGCCCAGTAAAGAGATAGGCATGACAGAGCGTATTAGACGTGAGCGCGTTTTTGAGGGTACGCCGAATCTCCTCTTGTCCGACCATTTCATTGAAGGTCTGGGAGCGCCATTTACGGTAGAGAGATTGTGAGGCCATACACTGACTCCGCCTGTCTGTTGTGCGTTGACGGGCCGCAAAACCCCTTGCTTGGGGATAAAAAAGACGGTAAAAAACGGTTTTCGCCCGGTCCTACCGGTCGGCGCAATCAGGCTACCCTACGGCACCCAGAGAGGTCTACGTACTGCTGCTTCCTCACGGACCTGACAGGGTTAGCAAACATCTGCCGCGCAGGACCCGATTACGCCGACCGGCAGGACTGGAAGAAAACCGGTCTGTTCCACCGAGTTCGTTTCATCTACGGAACGAGGCTATTGTACACCCAGCGGGCCAAATTGTCAAACCTTTTTTCGGCCTTTTCTCAATCCGGGCAAACCGCGCGACGGTGTCAGCGAATCGTATATAATCTTACTGACTTACGTGTAAATAAAATGCAGGGCTCTCTCCTGCCAGAATTTTAGCGCAAGAAAGAGTGGAAACATGAGTATGCCGCAGCAGGATATCAAACTCTACGGGACAAACTGGTGCAGCGATTGTAAACGCAGCAAAAAATTTCTCGGCGAGCAGCGCATTCAGTATGAGTACATCAACATTGAAGAAGACCCGGATGGTCAGGCTTTTGTACAAAAGCTGCAAAACGGCGGCCTGAGCATTCCAACCATCACGTTCGCGGATGACTCCTTCCTGATTGAGCCGACCAACGCCGAACTGGCCGCGAAATTGGGCCTGGAAACTAAAGCGAAGTGTGATTTCTACGACCTGGTTATCGTCGGTGGTGGTCCCACAGCGCTGACCGCGGCCATTTACGCCGCGCGTGATGGCTTTGACGTGCTGGTGATCGAGCGTAGCGGGCTTGGCGGCCAGGCCGGCATTACCGAGCGCCTGGATAATTATCCAGGCTTCCCCGAAGGCGTCACCGGTGCCGAGTTTGCCGAGCGCGTCATCCAGCAGGCAAAGCGCTATGGCGTTGAATTGCTCTCAGCGCAGAATGTTGTCAGTGTCACCAACGATGGACACGATCACGCGATCCAGACGGAGGCGGGCCACATTTACGGTAGCCATACTGTTCTGCTGGCTACCGGCTCGACCTATAAGCGCCTGGATGTGCCGGGCGAGGACGACTATATTGGTGCGGGCGTCCACTTTTGCGCGACCTGTGATGGCCCATTCTACAAGGGCAAAGAGGTCGCTGTGGTTGGTGGCGGCAACAGCGCCGTTGAAGAGGCCGCCTTCCTGACCCGCTTCAGCCCGAAGGTCACGCTGCTGGTGCGCGGCTCCAGTCTCGCCGCCAACAAAATTGCCGTTGATAAGGCGCAAGAATCGCCGGAGATGGAGCTACGTTTCAACACAGAAGTCGTTGAGTTCAAAGGCCAGAAGAATCACCTGGATACCGTGATACTCAAAAACCGCCAGAGCGGCGAGACCAGCGAACTGCATGTGCCCGGCGTCTTCGTTTTCGTTGGCCTCACGCCCAATAGCGAGCCCTTTAAAGATATTGTCAAGCTTGATAAGCAGGGCTTTGTCATGACGGCTATCGATTTCCAGACCAGTACAAAGGGCGTCTTCGCCGCCGGAGATGTGCGCGCTGGCAGCACCAAGCAACTGGTCAGCGCCGCCGGCGAAGGAGCCGCCGCGGCCCTGGCCATCCGCGAATACTTGCGCGGACATGATGCGCATAAAATGGAAGAAATGTTAACAGCAGCGAAATAAATGCGTGTTAAGCAAAGAGGCGGATACGGTGAAAGCCGTACCCACCTCTTTACTCAGTAAGCACTTCTTTACAGTAGCCCTTTGCTCTGCAAGAACTGTTTCGCAACGACTTTGATAGCTTCAGTTGATGACGTACCGCTTTTCTTCATAGTTGCCACCTGATCCTGCAGTTGGATGCTGACATCGGTTGTCAGATCGGGGGCCAGAGGATTCAGGATAGTCTTGATATCCGGATACTTCGACAGGATCGCGTCGCGCACGATCGGAGCCGGATTGAACTGCGGGAAGCCATTCTTGTCATCTTGCAGGAAGATGAAATTCTGCGTCGGCACCGTACCATCGGTGGTATAGCAGACATTCACCTGGGCCTGGTCGCTGTTGACAGCCGTGAAGCCGATGGCGTAGAGCACTTTATCGAGGCTCTTGAAGCTCTTCGTGCTAAAGCCATAGACCGCTTGCAGGTTATCGATAAACGAGATCCCGTCGGGAGGTGAGGCCAGAGCCAGTTGTGGGACCAGGGGAGCCAGTTGCGAAATCGTGGTAATGTTCCCCAGTTTCTGCGCCTCGGCTTTTGATGTGCAGATCGCGTAGCCATCATTGAGCGGCGCGGCATCTAGCCACGTGATATGAAACTGTTGCTCGTACTGTGTCTTTACCGTCTGATAGTCCTTCTGCGGATCATGCGCTGAAGTAATATTCATCTCGTTTAAGCCGGTAGCTGTGAACTCCGGGTAGAGATCAATAGCACCGCTTTTGATGGCCGCGTCGAGAATATTGCTGTTGCCCAGGGCCAGCTTGGGGGTGACCGTATAGCCAGCTTTTTGCAGGAGTAGGGTATACATCTCACCGAGCAACTGTCCCTCTGTGTCCAGTTTGCTGCCCACAACAATTGTGCCTTTGGGACCACTAGAAGTAGTCGTTGTGGTGCCGCAAGCTGGCAGGATCAGCGTGAGCAGCAGACCCAGCGATAGGAGCAGGGTTTTTGCTTTGAATGAACGGATAAAGGGGGTCATGTGTTCCTCCTCGAAATAACGAAAACAACGATCAAACAGGCTTACTATCTAAGCAACAGGGATCAAACCCTGGCTGTTTCCAGTGTGCCTTTTATTTGTAGTCCGGCGGGCGTCAGAAAACGCTGCAGGCTGCTCATACCCACTTCGACAAGCAAGGCAATGAGCGTCACTGGGATCGCACCGGCGAGCATTTCTACATTGTGTAACAGGTAAAATCCAGTAACGATATAGTCACCATAACCACCTGCGTTAATAAACGCGGCTAATGGAGCTGTGGCAACGATCTGGACAGCGGCAGTGCGCGCCCCGGCGGCGATAATCGGCAGCACCAGGGGAAGCTGAACGCGCGCCATAATCTGCCCATTCGTCATGCCCATACCCCTGGCTGCGTCGATGGTCGCGGGATCGATGCCGCGCAGCCCGGTGTAGGTATTCAGCAACACTGGCGGGATGCCCAGAAGAATCATTGCTATCACAGCAGTTCTGAAGCCAAGGCCCAGACCTGGGATAGCGGTAGCGGCGATCAAAAAGGCAATGATAGGGATAGCACGCATCAGACCACTCAAGTTTACCGCGACAAAGGCCAGAATGGGAGTACGCGAGACCGCAACGCCTAGCACAATGCCGATTGCCACCGCGATAAGAATCGAAACCAGGCAAAGTTGAATAAAAGCCAGCGACGTGCCCCAGAAATTGTTGGCGGGATCAGTATAAAATTGCCACAGAGCGTTCATGTATCTCTCCCTCCTTTCTATGAAGCCGCGAGTGTGTTGCGGCCACGATTAAGTGCGACCTGCACGCTCAACAGGAGCAGATCCACAACAATAGCGAGCGCAGCCAGGAGAATTGCTCCTGCGACGACCGCATTGAGATCGAAGGAGGCGATATTTTTAAAGATCAGGTCGCCAAGGCCGCCTTCACCGACCAGCGAGGCCAGCGAGGCGATGCCAATCGTCGTGACCGTGGCAATGCGAATTCCTGCCACGATCGTTGGCAGGGCCAGGGGAAGGCGGACACGCATAAACATCTGGAGTTGGTTCATACCCATGGCCTTGCCAACTTCGATCATCAGTGGATCGACATTATCGATGCCCGCGACGATATTGCGGATCAGCACCAGTTGGGTATAGAGGATCAACGGGATCAGCGCAGTAGCGAGCGTAAGCTTGGTAATAGTGATTAGAATTGTTATCAGAGCAAGGCTAGGGATCGTGTAGAGTGTATCCGCGATGGTGATCAGCGGCGTGTAGAGCCATCGATAGCGCGCGGCCAGCAGCCCCAGCGGGATCGCGATGATCAGCGAAATCAGCATGGTGAGACCGACCAGCTGGAGATGCTGCAGGAACAGGTTGGGAATGCTCCCTGGATCGCTCAGATCATAGTTGTATGGACTCAGTAAATATTGCATAAAAATCCCTCCGTTGCGCGCAAAAGCCACGCGTTGCGGTTCGCTTAGATGCGGGTTTCTTCTGGCTCGACCGGCCTGGTATCAAGATTCGCATGGGTCGCGGTAATTTCGCGATTAATGCTGGCGAGGGTAACGGGTCCGAGCGATTCGTGCACCCCAGTGAGCCGATGAAACCACGTCGGGCCGACTATCTAGCGCCGCCGTAACTGGCAGGTACTGGAGCTGGCGCAGCGTATTGTCAGCCCCCACGAGCTTGCTTACGAAGTCGTTGACCGGGTTGGTGAGCAACTCGATCGGTGTGCCCAGTTGAATCAGTTTACCCTCAGAAAGCACGGCGATCTGGTCGCCGAGTTTAAAGGCCTCTTCGACATCGTGGGTGACAAAGAGCACGGTCTTGCGCACGCCACGCTGAATGCGCAGCAGTTCTTCCTGCATGCGTTCGCGAGTAATCGCGTCCAGCGCGCCGAAGGGTTCGTCCATCAGCAGAATGGCGGGATCGGTTGCCAGGGCGCGGGCCAGGCCAACGCGCGGCTGTTGACCGCCGGAGAGCTGGCGCGGAAAACGCTTGCGATACTCGTTCGGTTCCAGCCCGACCAGTTCCAGCAGCTCGTCGGCGCGCCGGTTGATCTCCTGACGCTTCCAGCCGCCCGCGATATCGGCGGTCACGCGGATATTCTCCGCGATGGTCATATGGGGAAAAAGCCCTACTTGCTGGATAACGTAGCCAATGCGACGACGCAGCGCGATCGGGTTCTCCTCAAGAATATTCTTGCCATCAATAAAAATAGCGCCGGCGGTTGGCTCGATCAGGCGATTGACCATGCGCAGCAGCGTGGTCTTGCCCGAGCCCGATGTGCCCAACAACATACAGACCGCGCCTTCTGGTACCTCAAAGCTCACCGCGTCCACAGCTGGCTGGCTGGCACCCTTATACTGCCGGGTGACTTCGGCGAAAGTAATCTTTGCCATGCCCAGTTTCCTCCTTCTTGCCTGTATGCCTGAGCGCCGTAATAAAGCTGAGGCATTTCTTCGCGTCTAAATGTATATAGAAGTGATTATATGTGATTCGTCCTGGTAATTGCAAACCCTGAATTGGTTACTCTCAACACGCATGACTCAGCCAATCAGCTTCAACTCTGCTTTGTGTTTCAAACATCTTTTCTAACCACCAGGAGCGGCAGAAAATTCCCCTAAACCGGCCAATTACGCGGTCAGTGGCGTTTTTCTGGCATTCATGCACTTTTGTTATGATTCGTAGTGAACCTATAAGATTATCAGGGTCTAGCAAAATGATGGATCATCTCGCGTGTGGCAATCGTTGGCGCGAGACGATCCGTTTTGTTGAGAAAAAGGGATATTTTATTGCACGATTACGGTCAAGTTCATGTCCGGATGGACACTACAATAGTAGTGAAAGGTCCCGGCAGTGTTGAATGGACCGATTGACTGAGTCTGGTTGGCCGAGTTGAGCATGAGATTATTTACCACTGGCGCGCCAGCCTCGGTTTTGGGATCGGGCGTATTGCCGTTCCAACTGCCATTGGCAATGATATGGACAGTGGCCGTCTGGTTGGTCAATGTGACGCTCTGGCCCTTCTGGATGGTAATGCTACTCTGAGCAAAGTTATTAGCAGTCAGACCAACAGTGTTGTTATTATTGCTACCACTTCCACTGGTACCGCTGCTGTTGCCTCCGCCACAGGCCATAACAAACAGTGTGAGTAGCAGCAGAAGCGCGAATACCCCAAGTATCTTCTTCATAAGAAAAGGTGCTCCTTTGAAAATCTCTCGTTGAGGCAGCATATCCCCTCGGCCGTCAGGGTATGGAGAACACGTCTGGCTAAACTGCCCTCTTTATAGATTATAGGCTGATGTTTCTGCCGCTTCCGTGCTAGGTTGTGGTCCAGCCAGCAATTGACATCACTGTACCAGCGCTGATCGAGGCAAAAACCGTAGGCGTGCCTCCGTTGAGCGGGCCGTAGGAGAGCGCGTAGATGTTGCTGCCTGGCGTGGTTGTTTCCAGGGCGTATTGACTCACATTGCGTGAGACGTTTGCCCAGAAATACTGTGAGTAAGCATTCAACTGGCTGGACTGGCCCCGCTATCTGAAGCGAGAGCGAGCAGATTGGCACTCTGCTTATCGATAACGCGCACAGTGTTAAATGCCAGCTTCGAGCTGCTCAGCACGGACGTGGTAGCCCCGCCATTGGACGGTTGCCGACCGATCGTGCTTGAGCCGTGTGGCTGCGCGAGCGTGCATTGCGCGATAAACAATGTGCGACTATCGTAGCTGCTATCGAAGTCCCAGCACGGCTGTGTGGAGGTGAAGACCTGCCTGGCGCTGGCAATGCTCTGATTCGTGCCGTTGTTGGTATTCAGCACATAGATATTCTGTTGTGGCGCGTCAGAATTCGGCATGATGCCAGTCATCAGAACGTGCTGATTATCCAGCCAGGTGCGCGGGAGCAGTGAGAGGCCAGAGGTGGGTGGCGTCACCTCGACCTGTAGCGCGCCGGTTTGTATATTCAGCAAATAAACGGTCGGGCTACCGCTCTGAGGGAACTCATCGAAAATCACCTGCTTTTGATCGATCGACCACTGGGAGCCACGAATTGTCATGCCAGAGGGCGCGCAGAGCAGCGTTTGCAACCCCTGACCATCCAGGCGCACCAGGCGCAGTTCAGACTGTCCAGAGACCGTCGCGGCGAAGAGTACCCACTCACCATCGTTAGAAACCTGGGCCTCGGTCACACTGGTCGTATTAGTTTTGGCCAGTTCCGTTTTCGCGGCGGTTGTCGTATTGTAGATCTTAACTGTGCCGAAGGTAGGATTACCACTTTTGTCGCTTTCGTTCACGGATGTGGCGGGCATCGCCTGGGTATTGCCGGGTGTGGGTGTACTTCCACCACGCGCCAGCGTTGGCGTCCCGCCAGGTCCTGGCGTGCCAGCACGCGGCGTTGGCGTGGCAGGAGCGTGTGGACCGAAGAGAGCCGCGCGCATTGGTGTGAGGAAGAGCGAGGCAACGAGGCCCGCGAGCAGTGCAAGCAGGATTACCAGCACAGCCAGAGGTGTGCGCGAACGCTTTGGCCGTGGCATCGGTGTGAAGGATGGTGGCACTGTCTGAGAGACGTTCCAGGTCTGAACTGGCGGCAGAGGTGTCACTGGACCTCTACCAGCCTGTGCTTGAGCTGGCAAGGCACCTGGCTCTGGCCGCCAGGGACCGGGATTGGCGGGCTGATTGGGTATAGGTTGGCCAGGTGTGCTCTGTCTACGCATGTCTGCACCCTGGGGCTGCAACGCTGCTCCAGTTCGGCCCCTTGCTTCTGGCTGGTTGGCAATGATGGCTGCGCCGAACTCTTCCTGCGTGCTCTGCGTCTGCGTGGCATACTCATCGGGGGTGTTGGCAGTTTGCGCCAGGCCAGCCATGCCGGGATTGCTGCTGGGATGCGTGATGTGTTTAAGTGCCTGTTGAAAATCGGCTGGTCGCGCGAAACGTTGCTTTGGATCTTTTGCTATCGCCTTCTGGATCGCTGCCTCTAATGGTTGCGAAATATAGGGATTGAGTTCGCGTGGTGGACGCGGTGCCTCGTTGACGTGTTTCATTAATACGCTGAGCAAACTGTCACCAGTAAAGGGTCGTACGCCAGTGACCATCTCATAGAGCACAATCCCCAGCGAGTAGATATCGCTGGCCGCGACGGCCTTGCCTTCGATCTGTTCGGGGGCCATATACTCTGGCGTGCCCGCGATACTCTGCCCGGTTTCGCTGAGTGTATGTAAGAGGGTGTCCTCGCTGTTCTCGCCTTCTACGACTTTCACCAGGCCAAAATCGGCCAGCACCACGCTGCCGTCGCCCTTAAAAAGCAGATTGGCGGGCTTGATATCGCGGTGAATCAGATTGCGATCGTGGGCGTACTGTAGCGCGGGCAGCACCTGTGAAATGAGTTGGATAGCCTCTGAGGGCGGTAGCGCCTTGCGTTCGCGCAAAACATCCTTGAGGGTACCGCCAGACATATAGGGAGTGACCAGAAACGCCAGCTCGCCCTGTTCGCCATAATCGTAGACTGGTAGGATGTTTGGATGATCAAGCTGGGCGAGGACACGCGCCTCGCGAGCAAAACGACGCAGAAAGTCCTGTGTCTCGCCGGGTCGTGGCCAGAAAACCTTGAGCGCGACCTCGCGATTCAGGTGAATGTCCTCGCCTAGAAAGACGGTGGCCATCCCGCCATAGCCGATTTGTCGCTTGATCCGATAGTGCCCAAGTGCCTTTCCAACGAGATCCTCTGGTTGCATAAATCCCTACTTCTGGCGAACGATCGCGAAGACGCCCATATTTATCTCTCTCTATAACGAGAGAACACAGCCGTAGGATACCATAATTGCTTGTTGGGGTAAAGCCGCACTTTTCTTGGTGCAGGGCGATGTAAAGGTTGGACATCGCCTCACTCAGCAAGCAGGGCGGGCACAAGGGCCGCCCTGCTCTCCGTAGCAATTACATAGTTGTCCAGCCAGCGATGCTCAGGTTTGTGCCGTCGCTGATCGATGCGAAGACCGTGGGTGAACCACCGTTCAACGAACCGTATTCCAGGGTGTGGGTGGAAGGGGCGCTATTGGTTTGCGCGTACGAGGTTGTTTCCAGGGCGTAT
>WNFI01148913.1_pt1 | contig 12258 bp, 10 predicted proteins | sample 5400471 | NCBI WGS metagenome assembly WNFI01 (sample SAMN13153348, study PRJNA577476) | soil metagenome | isolation source: 100 cm saprolite on Douglas fir-dominated hillslope | place: USA:California | collected 2013-09-17 | reverse complement strand
GACCGCGGTCCCCGCCGAAAGCCGCCAGCTCGTGCTCTCCGTGGGCTCGAGCTGGACGGCAGTGGCCGCCCGTGTCCGTCTCTTCGAGCGGGAAAACGCAGCCGCCAACTGGCGGTCCCGCGGCGATGCTTTCGACGCCTCCCTGGGCCGGACGGGGCTCGCCTGGGGTCGGGGCCTGCACCCCTCGGGCCTCGAGGGCCCGTCAAAGAAGGAGGGGGACGGGAAGTCGCCGGCGGGGGGGTTCGACCTGCGCGAGGTCACCGGCTACGCGCCCGAGCCTCCCCCGGGGACGCGCCTGGCCTACCGAACCGCCGCGACTGATCTCAGGTGCGTGGACGATCCCGCCTCCTCCTTCTACAACCGTCTGGTCAACGAAACCCAGGTGCGCAAGGACTGGGCTTCGGCGGAGAAGATGCGACGGGCCGACGATCTCTATCGGTTCGTGATCTGGGTGGGCCACAACGACGGGCCGCCGGTCGCGGGGGCCGGGAGCTGTATCTTCCTGCATCTTCGGTTCTCGACGGGGTCGGTCACCGAGGGCTGCACCGCGATGGGGGAGGAGGCCATGGAACAACTGCTGCGCTGGCTCGACCCCGCGCGGCGGCCCGTGCTCGTCCAGATTCCGGAGCCCCTCTGGCCGAAGCTGGTGCGCGAGTGGGGGCTTCCCCCTCCCCCTCAGGGTGCGGGCGAAGCCGCGGAGAGGTAGAGCGCGTTCAGGAAGGGGATGTAGGTGGCCCAGCTCTGGGCCCGGTACTGGGGGCGGAAGCCGAAGAGCACCACGCGCCCCCTTCCGAGCGGCACCTCCACCAGGGCCGCGTGGCCGCTCAAGCGCTTCCCGCCCAGCAGCCAGCCCGAGAGGAGGGGGTCCCCGCCGTAGCGCGCCACCACCCGGCCCGCCCGGACGTCGAAAGCCGGGCCGGACTCGAACCAGACGGGGGTCTCGGGCGGGAGGCCGTGGGCGAGGGGGTGCGTCCCGTCCACGCTGACCCGCAAGAGGGCGCCCGGGCAGTAGACGGGGTCCGGGCCCTCCGCGGAGCCGGCGAGTACGTTCACCACCGGCAGATCCAATGCGCCACCTTCGAGAGCCAGGCCCGAGGCCGCGTTCAGGGCCACGAGGGTGCCGCCCCCGGCCGTGAAGGCCTTGAGGCTCTCCACCCCCTCCCTCCCTAGGCCGCCCGTGTACTCCTCGGGTAGAGAGCCCCGGGGGTGGCCCTTCACGATCTGGTCCGGCAGCTGATCGGGGAGCACGACCACGTCGAAGCGGTCGCGCAGGCGGCCGGCCCGTACGTCCTCGTCCCGCAGCGTTTCGTAGTCCATTTCCGTCTGGCGCTCGAAGACGAAGCGGGTCCAGCCCTCGTCCATCGACGGCACCCACGACCGGTAGAGTCCGATGCGCGGGCGTCGCAGGACGAGGGAGCGCGGCGACGCGTTCACGCCCCGGACGAGGAGGCCCAGATCGCGGGCGAGGCCGGAGAGGGTAGCGCGGGCGGCCGCGGGGACGAGGAGGGAGCCCGCCGCGAACGACCGCCCTCCGTCCGAGAAAGCGTCCAGGGCCCAATGCGCGGGGACGCCCGCGCGAAGCAGGCGGGAAAGGGCCAGGAGGTCGCCGTTCGCGTGGCCCAGGGCCAGCCAGGCCCCCGCCCCCAGGACGCGACCGGGGGTGACCGCCGGCTCGGCCACGAACTCGAGGTCAGCCTTGAAGGGAGCCGTCGCCACCTCCACCGTCACCCCCATGAGGAGGGGCAGGGTGTGCGCGGTCACGTCGTACGGACGCTGGGGGGGGCCGCCCGGATAGAGGCGAAGATCCGGGTAGCGCTGCCGCTCGAGCAGCGATTTTGCGAAGGCGCTGGCCGGCTGCTGCATCAGGATCACATGGGTGCCGGCGGGGTAGGCGCGGCCGTCCGCCTGGAAAGCGGCGCGCGCCCGCTGGACCTCCACCGCCCCCGTCCGCAACACGGTCAGGAGCGTGGCCGCCGCCAGCGGGTCCGGTTGGTCCCCCGGCACCAAGAACGCGAAAGGCTCGGTACGGGCCACGGCCCGGCGGCCCACCTCCAGGAACCGGCGCAGCCAATACTCGCGGTTGCCGGCGGCGTGCTCGAGGATGGCCCGGGAGGCTGAGAGCTGATAGTCGACGATATCGCGCAGCCGCCAAAGACCGCCCGGCCAGGGATCGGGGAAGTTCCAGGAGGACGTCTTGGGGTCGTAGCCGATACCGGGCCGCAGCTCCGCGAAGGACACCTCCACGGGCGTGGCCAAGCGCGCGGAGGCGGTCTCGGAGAGGATCCGCACCCCCCCGTGGGTATGGGGGTAGAAGCGGGCCGGGCTCCAGGCATCGAAGAGGGCGTGGATGACCACCCCCTTCTTGCCCTCCACGCTCAGCCGGGCCGCCATCTGTGCGCCCACCGTGAGCCGGGTCTCGGCCTGGGTGAACATGTACCAGTCGCGGTTGTTGTCGTGGCCGGTGTACCGGTGGTAGAGGAAGGGGGGCTCCACCCCCTCGAAAGGCGTGCCCAGCTGCTGCCGATACCACTCCGCCACCCGCTGGGTGCCGTCGGGGTTCTGGGAGGGGACGAGGAGGAGCACCACCTCCTCGAGCAGGGTCAGCACGGCGGGGTCGTGGCTGGTGCCCAGGAGATGGGCCAGCTCGAGGGCGGTGAGCGCCCCTCCCACCTCGGTGGAGTGGATGGAACAGGTCATGGCCACGACGGCCTTGCCGCGGGCGACGATCCGCTGCGCCTCCTCCTCGGAGAGGCCGCGGGGGTCGAAGAGCCGCAGGTTGTCACGGCGGATCTCCTCCAGGCGGGCCATGTTGCCCTCGGAGGTGATGGTGACGACCAGGAAGGGGTTCCCCTCCGTGGTTCGGCCGACCTGCTCCACCCGGATGCGCGGGGAGGCCGCGCCCAGCCGACCAAAGTAGTCGACCATCTGCCCCCAGTCCGCGAGCTTGCGGTCGTCGCCGGGGTGAAAGCCCAGGACCGACTCCGGGGCCAGCGGGTCCGCGCTCTCGGCGGGCGGGGGGAGGACGGCGAGGGCCAGAATGAGGACGCTCGTCGACGCGCGCACGTCCTACTTCAGCTCCAGGCAGGGTTGCGCGCAGCGCCCGTCCTTGACCCGGGGTTCCGAGCCGTCGCGGCTGACACAGATGCGGCCCGTGGAATCCCCGCAGAAGGCGCGCAGGCCCGTCTGGCCGGGCTTGACGGGGGCGATCGTGAAGGCGAAGGACTTCAGGCTCCCGGGAGCGGCCTTGGCCCGCTGGATCTCCTCCTCGCTGGAGGAGAAGTCCCCGAAGAGCGAGCCGTTCGCGGCCGCGTAGGCCCGCCCCGCCATGACCACCGTCCGCAGGTCCAGGATCGCGCTGCGATCGCGCACCCGGAGCGTTTCCGCGTCGACGTTTTCCGGCTCGGGGTCTTCCTGGGCGGCGAAGGTGGCCGTGGTCAAGACGGCAGCCAGGGCCAGCGGCCTCATCCCGAACCCCATGGATCGACCTCCCGGCCCTGGATCCAAAACCCCGAACGACCATACACAGGGGGCTTTGAGCGGTCAAGGTCGCCCAGGACCCGATAGAGACGGCGCCTCCCCTATCATAGAAGGCTCACTGAGGCATGGTGGCTCCCCGGCAACCCCAGGCACCGTCCGGTCCCGTGCGCTTTCACCCCGCGGTCGAGGAGTGGTTCGCGGAGTCGTTCCCGGCCCCCACCCGGGCCCAGGCCCTGGGCTGGCCGGTCATCCGGGAGGGCCGCTCCACGCTCCTCTTCGCCCCCACCGGCTCCGGCAAGACCCTGGCCGCCTTCCTGGCCGCGATTGACCGGCTGATGTTCGCGCCCGTGCCCGCACCCGCCGCGCGCTGCCGGGTGCTCTACCTCTCCCCCCTGCGGGCGCTCGCCGTCGACGTGGAGCGAAACCTGCAATCCCCGTTGGCGGGGATTGCCCGCGCCGCCGGCCGGAGGGGAGACGCCTTCCATACTCCGGCGGTGGCCCTGCGCACGGGCGACACCACCGCCGCCGAGCGGGCCAAGATCCTGCGCGCGCCCCCCGAGATCCTGATCACCACCCCCGAGTCCCTCTTCCTCATGCTCACCTCCCGCGCCCGCGCGGTCCTGGCCAGCGTGGAGGTCGTCATCGTGGACGAGATACACGTGCTGGTGGGCACCAAGCGCGGCGCCCACCTGGCCCTCTCCCTGGAGCGGCTGGCCGAGATCTGCCGCGACCCCCTCCAGCGGATCGGCCTCTCCGCCACCCAGCGGCCCCTCGACGAGGTCGCCCGCTACCTGGGCGGGGGTGACGGCCGGCGGAATTGGAGGGCCCGGCCGGTCACGATCGTGAATGCGGGAACCCGCAAGGTTTTCGACCTGAGAGTCGAAGTGCCGGTGGAGGACATGTCCCGTCCGGAGGCGCCCGCGCCCGCGGCGCTCCCGGAGGGGAAGGAGGGCTCCCCGCGCTCCATCTGGCCCGCCGTCCACCCCCGCCTCCTGGAGCTCATCCGCGCCCACCGGTCGACCCTCCTGTTCGTGAACAGCCGGCGACTGGCCGAGCGCCTGGCCGCCGCCCTCAACGACCTGGCGGGGGAGGAGGTGGCGCGGGCCCACCACGGTTCCATCGCCCGTGAGCAGCGCTTGGCCATGGAGGACGCCCTCAAGGCGGGACGTCTTCCCGCCATGGTGGCCACATCCTCCCTGGAGCTGGGGATCGACATGGGGGCCATCGACCTGGTGGTCCAGATCGAGACCCCGCCCTCGGTGGCGAGCGGGATGCAGCGCATTGGACGCGCCAGCCATCAGGTGGACTCGGTCTCCCGGGGGGTGATCTTTCCCAAGTACCGGGGCGACCTCTTGGCCACCGCCGCCATTACCAAAGCCATGAGGGCGGGGGAGGTCGAAGAGACGCGAGTCCCCGCCAATCCCCTGGACGTGCTCGCCCAGCACCTCGTGTCCATGGCCGCCAGCGGGGAGCGCGCGGTGGATGGCCTCTTCGCCCTCGTGCGCCGGTCCGCGCCCTTCGCGGGCCTGCCCCGGGCGCAGTTCGAGGGCGTGCTGGACATGCTCTCCGGCCGGTACCCCTCCGACGAGTTCGCCGAGCTCAGGCCGCGACTCACTTGGGACCGCCGCCGCGGCCTGGTCCGGGCGCGGGAGGGGGCCCAGCGCCTGGCCGTCGTCAATGCGGGAACCATCCCCGACCGCGGGCTCTACGGCGTCTTCCTGGCCGGGGAGGAGGACCGCCCCGGCCGGCGGGTGGGGGAGCTGGACGAGGAGATGGTCTTCGAGAGCCGGGTCGGGGAGGTCTTCGTGCTCGGGGCCTCCAGCTGGCGCATCGAAGAGATCACCCGCGACCGCGTGCTCGTGCGCCCCGCCCCCGGGGAGCCGGGGAAGATGCCGTTCTGGAAGGCCGATCGCGGCGCCCGGCCGGCCGAGCTGGGCCGGGCCATCGGCCGCCTCACCCGCGAGCTCTTGTCCCTCCCCCGGCCGGAGGCCGGGCGCCTCCTCACCGAAGAGCACGCGCTCGACGCCCACGCCTGCGAGAACCTGCTCGACTACCTTGAGGAGCAGCGCGAGGCCACGGGGGCGGTGCCGGACGACCGGACGATCGTACTCGAGAGGACCCGCGACGAGATGGGGGACTGGCGGCTGTGCCTGCTCTCGCCCTGGGGCGGGCGGGTGCACGCCCCCTGGGCCCTCGCCCTCGAGGCCCGGTTGCGCCCCTCGGGCGAGGTCGAGACGCTCTGGAGCGACGACGGCATCGTGGTGCGCGTCCCCGACCGCGAGACGCCACCGGACGCGGCCGCCCTCCTCCCCGGTCCCGAGGAGATCGAGGAGCTGGTGGTGGGCGAGCTGGGGGGGAGCGCGCTCTTCGCCGCCCACTTCCGGGAAGCCGCGGCCCGCGCCCTCCTCCTCCCGCGTCGCCGGCCCGGCGCGCGCTCCCCCCTCTGGATGCAGAGGAAGCGGGCGGCCGACCTCCTGGCCGTGGCCTCCCGCTACCCCTCCTTCCCGATCGTGCTCGAGGCCTACCGCGAGTGCCTCCGGGACGTCTTCGACCTGCCCGCGCTCGTGGATCTGGCCCGCCGCGTGCGCCGCCGGGAGGTCAAGCTCGTGACCGTGGACTCACTCGCCCCCTCTCCCTTCTCGGCCTCGCTTCTCTTCGGCTACGTAGCCAACTACATCTACGACGGCGACGCCCCCCTCGCGGAGCGGCGGGCCCAGGCTCTCTCCGTGGACCCGCGCCAGCTGCGCGAGCTCTTGGGCGAGGCCGAACTGCGCGAGCTCATCGATCCCCGGGCCCTGGCCGAGCTGGAGCTGAGCCTGCAGGGCCTGGATCCGAACCACGCCCTGAAAAACCCCGACCGCCTCCACGACCTCGTTCTGCGGCTGGGCGACCTCACGGTGGAAGAGGTCGCGGCCCGCGTGGAGGCGGGGGAGGGCACCGCTTCCCGGGAGGTCGCCGGGGCCTGGCTCGACGCTCTTCAAGGCGAGGGGCGGGTCATCGCGGTGAGGGTGGGCGGGGAGGCTCGCTTCGCGGCCGCCGAAGACGCGGGCCGGCTGCGCGACGCCCTGGGCGTCGCCATTCCTCCCGGGCTTCCCCCGGCCTTCCTGGCTCCCGGTCCCCACGCCCTGCGCGAGCTCTTGGCTCGCTACGCGCGGACCCACGCCCCTTTTCCCACCCGCGATGTGGCGCGGCGATTCGGGTCCGAGGAGGCCGCCCTCGAGCCCGCCCTCCAGGAGCTGGCCGCGGCCGGTCGTCTCCTAGAAGGGGAGTTCCGGCCCGGGGGATCGGGGCGCGAGTGGTGCGCGCCTGAGGTCCTGGCCGCGCTCCGGCGGCGCTCGCTGGCCCGCCTCCGCCGGGAGGTCGAGCCCACCGAGCCCGCGGCCCTGGCCCGGATGCTCCTCGACTGGCACGCGATCACCGGCGCTCCGCGCCGCCCCGGACCGGAGGCGCTCCTGGAGGTGATCGAGCAGATCCAGGGCGCGGTCTTCCCGGCTTCCGCCCTCGAGTCGGACATCCTGCCCGCGCGGATCCCCGGCTACCGACCCCAGGACCTGGACGCCCTCTGCGCCTCGGGCCCCCCTGGGCGAGAGGGACGGCCGCATGGCCCTTTACCTGGTCGAGGACCTCCGGCTCCTGCACGCACCCTATCCCGACCCGCCGCGGGGCGAGGTCCACGAGCGGCTGCGCGAGCACCTTTCCCGGCACGGCGCCTCCTTCTTCGCGGAGCTTCACGAGGCAGCGGGGGGCGGCCTCGGGCAAGCGGTCTTGGATGCCCTCTGGGACCTCGTCTGGGCGGGGGAGGTCACCAACGACAACCCCGGCGTCCTGCGCGCTTTCCTGGGCGCGCGAACCGGACGCCCGTCGCACCGATCCCGGATCGCGCCGCGGCGCTCGCGCCGGCCGTCCCCGCCCGGTGCGGCCGGCCGCTGGAGCCGGCTCGCCCCCCCTCGGGGCGCCCCGCCCGCCCCCGCGGAGCGAGCCCTGGCCCGGGCCGAGCAGCTGCTGGCCCGCCATGGCGTCCTCACCCGCGACGCCATCCTGGCCGAGGAGGTGCCAGGCGGTGTGGCCACCCTCTATCCCGTGCTCCGGGCGCTCGAGGAGGCGGGTCGCATTCGGCGCGGCTACTTCGTGGCCGGCCGGGGGGGATCCCAGTTCGCCCACCCGGGGGCCCTGGAGCGCCTCCGGGCCCGGCGTGACGCCGGGGACGAGGCGGCGCCCCAGGCGGCGGTGCTCGCGGCCACCGATCCCGCCAACCCCTATGGGGTGGCCCTCCCCTGGCCGCGGGCGGAGGGCGCCCGGCTCGCCCGCGCGGCGGGGATTCACGTCGGCCTGGTGGATGGAGTCCTCCTCGCCGTCCTCGGCAAGGGCGAGCGCGAGATCACGACCTTGCTCCCCGAGGACGAGCCGGGCCGCTCGCGCGCGGCGCGGGCCCTGGCCCTCTCCCTCGCCGGCTGGGCGGCCCGCACCGGGCGTTCCGGCCTCGGCTGGGGCGCCCCCGACGGGCGACCCCTGGCCGAGAACCCGCTCGCGCCGTATCTCCTGGAAGCCGGCTTCATCCGGTCGGGGCCGGGCTTCCGGCTGGTCGCGGTGGCTCCGCCGGGAACCCCCGACGTCCCCCTGGCCGAGGGATGAGGGGGCGCGCTCAGGGCTTGGGCTCGCCCTCGCTCAGCTGCCCGATGAAGGCAAGCGGCTCGCCTTCGCTCACCGGCGGCGTGGCCACCACGTAGAGCACCTCCCCCGCGAAGGGGGCGCGCACCTCGTGCAGGAGCTGGCCGAAGGGGTCGGTGAGGCGGCCGATCAGGGCCCCGCTGGCCACGGACTGCATCTTGTCCACCGTGGGGTGCCACACTCCGGTCGCGGGCGCGGTCAAGACCCGGGTGGGATCGATCCAGAGGGGCTTCTCCACCCTGATCGAGGGGGCGTCCATGATCTTGAGATGGGCGATGAGGGAGAGCGCCCCCGCCTCCTGGGCGCCCACGGAGGCGGCGTCGGTCAGGCCCATCCCCCCCGACTCCACGGTGATGGCCGGCTTCCCGCGCAGGACGGCCGTGTTCGAGGTGTAGAGGCTGTGCGCGGGGTCCCGCGGCCGCTCCCGGTCGACCACGATGTGGTCCAGGCCGAAGGCCAGGGCCAATTCCCTTCCCGCCGCGTCCCGCTCCGGGTTCCCGCTCACCTGCCAGTAGGAGTAGGGGCGGAGCGACTCGTTCCCGTCCCCGCAGTGCAGGTCCGCGAGGTGGGTGGCCTTGTCGATCACCTCCCGGGTGATGCGTTCGGCGATCCGCTCGCTGATCGTGCCCTCCGCCCGGCCGGGGTACACGCGGTTCAGGTTCTTCCCGTCCGGCCCGTAGTAGATCCGCCGGCCGTAGAAGGTGGGCGGGTTCGCCATGTGCACCAGGATCACGGCGCCGCTCATGCGCTTGGGGTCGAGCCGGGGGCGCAGCCGCTGCAGGGCAATGACGGACGTGTACTCGTAGCCGTGGGTCCCCGCCACCAGGGCCAGCACCGCTCCCGGCCTTGCTCCGTTCACGACCGTGACCGGGATCCGGGTCCCGGGGTCGACGCCGTCGGGGACGATGAGCCAACCCGACACCGCTTCCCCGGGTTGGGCGGTGACGTTCCCGACCGTCAGGGGAGTCTGGGCCCGCGCCCGGGCGGGGAGAAGGGCGAGAAGAACGAAGACCAGGAAGCGGAAGCGGTTCACCATAGGTTTCAAGCCCGGACGAGGGTGGCCCCCCAGCTCATGCCCGCTCCGAACGCGACCATGAGCACGAGGTCGCCCGGTCGGATGCGGCCCCCGCTCGCGCACTCGTCCCAAAGAAGGGGGATGGTGGCGGCGGTGGTGTTTCCGTAGCGCTCGATGTTGTGGACGATCTTTTCCTCGGGGATACAAAGGGATTTCTGGCAGTACTCGTTGATCCGCTTGTTGGCCTGATGCATGAGGACCATGGCGAGATCCTCGACGCGGACACCGTTCCGCTTCAGGATGTCCTGCGCGACCTCCAGCATTCGGGTGGTGGCCATCTTGAACACGTAGCGCCCGTCCATGACCGGGATATGGTCGCCCTGCCGGAACTGCTCGGGGTCGGTGTACGGGCGGCGGGCGAATCCGGTCCCCGGGACGTAGAGCTTATCGTAGTCCGCGCCGTCGGTGTGCAGGATCTGGTCCACGATCCCGCGCTCGCCGTCCCCGGCTGCTCTCAGGACCACGGCCGCCGCCCCGTCCCCGAAGAGGACGGTCAAGTGGCGGAAGCGGGTGTTCCAGGCGAACTCCTCGGGGGTGGGGGGGACGTCGCCCCGGCCGTACATGTAGTCCCAATTGGCGGACGTCCAGGGCATGAAGCCGCTGTGGATCTCCGCGCCCACCAGGAGCACCGTCTTCGCGAGCCCGGCCCGGATGTGGGCGTCCACGAGCTGGAGCCCGTACAGGAAGCCCACGCACTGCTGCCGGATGTCGAAGCAGGGGATGGCCTTGAGGCCGAGCTTTTTCTGGAGGATCCCCCCGCTGCCCGGGAAGTAGTGGTCGGGGGTCATGGTGGCGAAGACCACCAGGTCCACCTCCTCCCTTCCCACCCCCGCCCGCTCCAGCGCGCGCCCCGCCGCGCCCGCGGCCAGGTCGGAGGTGGCGGTCCCCGGCTCCACGAAGTAGCGGGTCTTGACCCCGCTCCGCTCCTGGATCCACTCGTCGCTGGTGTCCATGATCCGGGCCAGCATCGAGTTGGTGACCTGGACGGGCGCGATCTCGCTACCGCTGCCGACGATGACGGCTCGTGCCATTGAAGCCTCCGGGCGCTGAACGCGCGGGCCCCCGGGGAGAGCGCCATTCTAAACCCCCGGGGGGGCGGGGGCGAGCGCGCGCCCTGGGGCCCGCCCTTGCTTTTGGAGCCAGCCGCGGTCTATGGTGCGAGCATGCTCAAGCCCGGCGATGTCGCGCCCGACTTCGCGGTGGGGGAGCGCACCCTCTACCAGATGCTGGCGGAGCGTGCGGTCGTGATCTTCTTCTTTCCCAAGGCCTTCACGCCCGGCTGAACGCGGGAGGCCGGCGGGTTCCGCCGGGAGTACGAGAAGCTGCGCCAGGGGGGCAGCGATGTGGTGGGGGTCTCCAAGGACCGCCAGGAGGTGAGCGACCGCTTCCGGGAGTCCCTGGGCCTGCCCTACCCCCTGGTGGGCGATCCGGAGGGAACCATCCTCAGGGCCTACAAGGTCAGGTGGCCCCTGATCGGCCTGGCCCGCCGGGTCACGTACGTGGTGGGGCGGGACCGCAAAGTTCGCCAGGCCTTTCACAGCGAGCTGGACATCGCCGCCCACCTCGCGAAGGCCGCGGGCGCCCTGGCCGCGGACCCGGCCTAGCGCATCGTCTTCATCCAGAGCTCGTCGAAGGCGCCCTCCTTGAGGGCCTTGGTGGCGAAGACGATCTGGCCGGTGTGCACGCCCCAGTGGTGGGCGGTGCGCAGGAGGACGGCGAGCGCGGTCTCCGGCTCGCCCGCCCGGTCCGTCACCTCCAGGAGGCGCGCGGGATCGAGGGCGCCCAGGACCCGCCCCGCTTCCGCCACCGTCTCCTCCAGGACGGCGAGGAGCTCGGGCCGGGGCAGGCCCGTTTCCGCGAACTCCCGGGGCCGTTCCCGCCGGTAGGAGCTCCCCCCCAACCCCCGGCCCAGGAAGTGGCGGGTGGACCCGCAGGTGTGGAGGACCAGATTCCCCACCGAGTTGCTCGTGGGGTGGGGCCGCCACCAGACCTGCTCGTCGCGCAGGGCCTCGAGGCAGGCCCGGACCTGGGCCGGGTACCCCGTCACCACTCGGCGGTGAACGTCCCCGATCAGCGCCCTCCCCAGCTCCTCCAGGCCTCGCCTCCCGAAGGGGAATGATACCCTTGACCCTCCCATGACCCCCTCCATCAGCGTGGTCTTCCCCATGTACAACGAGGAGGCCTATGTCGAGCGGGCGGTGGAAGCGGCGCGGGAGGTGCTGGAGACCGTGGCCCCCGACCACGAGATCATCATCGTGAACGACGCCTCCACCGACCGCACGGGGGAGCTGGCGCAGGCCCTGGCCAGCGCCGACCCCCGGGTCAAGGTGCTGCACAACGAGCGCAACCGGCAACTGGGGGGGACGCTGCGCGCGGGCTACGCGGCCGCCAGCAAGGACCTGATCCTCTACAGCGACGCCGATCTGCCCTTCGACTTCCGGGAGGTGGCCCGCGCCGTGCGCCTGCTCGAGTACCAGCGGGCGGACGTGCTGGCCGCCTACCGTTTCGACCGCACCTCGGAGGGCCCCCTGCGGACCCTCTACACCCTCGCCTACAGCGCGCTCATCCGCACCCTCTTCCGCCTCCGCTACCGCGACGTGAACTTCTCCTTCAAGCTCTTTAGGCGCTCGCTCCTGTCGCGCCTGACGCTCAAGAGCGAGGGCAGCTTCATCGACGCCGAGTTCTTGGTGCGGGCGAGGAAAGCGGAGGCCTCCATCATCCAGATCGGGGTGGACTACTTTCCCCGCTCGCGGGGCAAGAGCACCCTCGCCTCCCCGAGGGTGATCCTCAAGATCCTGCTGGAGATGGCCCGGCTCTGGCGCGAGCTGCGCTAGGTTGTCTCCCCGCCTCGGGCGTGGTAACTAGAACGTCTCATGCTCACCGAGCTTGCCACCACACCCATCGGCGAGACGCTCCGCCAGCTGTCCGCGGACCGACTAAGCGGGGACCTCCAGGTCCGCTCGGGGAAGATCGTGAAGACGGTCTTCTTCGACCACGGTCGCCTGGTCTTCGCGGCCAGCAACCTCAAGAAGGACCGG
>WNFI01051558.1_pt1 | contig 12258 bp, 14 predicted proteins | sample 5400471 | NCBI WGS metagenome assembly WNFI01 (sample SAMN13153348, study PRJNA577476) | soil metagenome | isolation source: 100 cm saprolite on Douglas fir-dominated hillslope | place: USA:California | collected 2013-09-17 | reverse complement strand
TATAGGAGACATGGCGGCCAGGATCGAGATGCAGAATACGGGCGATCCCCGAACTCGCGGGGAGATTGTAGCTCTCATTGAACACGTGCTGAGTGATCGGCCCGGAGAGTGGCGGGTGTCAATCGTAGGGTCTCGCGCGAGCGACAACTGGGAAATGAAAGTGGAAGGACCAGAAGGTTTCGAGCGCTCGTACACTTTGGTTGGCAGCGCCGGAGAACACCAACCCGTAGCGATCGGGAATCTGCTCGGTAAGTTGCTGCCGGCAAGCAAGCCATGACTTGCTATTCCGGTTTGCATCCTATCCAAACCCATCCTGACATCGGGCCCCGGTCAGAATAAGCTAAGGTCATATTCGAGAGCTGGAAGCGGAAATGCGCAAGAGTCCGAATTCGCGTCGTCTCGACGAGCACATTACGCGAGCGTTGAACAAGATCAGGAAACCGAGCACCGCCGAAGAGATTACCGAGTTGCTCAATCGTGACCTCGAACTCGAAGACCGGCCATTCCAGACAAAAGAAGTCGCAGAGTGGTTGCGGAACACCGGGAACACAGTGTTGACACTCTATTGGTCAAGGACTCGTCCCCGCAGGTAGCCCTTCGGGCAGTTTTAGGAAGATCTACCACCGAGCCGCGATTCGGCATGGTGGAGTCACGGTGTGTTCTGTTCGCGTGAGGGTGTTCGCGCATTCCCCGGATGGGCACGTCGGGCCGATGCGCCAGTGCCGCTTTTGGAATCCCACAGAAGCGAACGCGGCAATAACTCGCCGCCGGAGTTGAACTCAAAGAAGCGAATGCTTTCCCCGTCATCGGTCAATCGGACCAGCATCACCCTCTGGCCCGCCTTCTCCACAAGCTCTGGGAAAAAATGCCTTTGACTCGGACGCACGGACTCTCTAGGGTTCTTCACTTCGACGAAAGCATATTGCCTCGCGTGGTGATTTCGAAACAGGACGAGATAGTCAGGATGGCTTTCGGGCCGACGATTGCTGAAGGCTGCACACCGAAGAAACATTTTCCGCAGGTCGGGGCACCCATTCCAGAAAGCCAGTACCTTACGATACCTTCTCAATTCTTCGAGGAAATACGCTCGCCTTTCTGCGTAATACGCGCTCCAAGGACCCGGATCAGGATACCAGCGGTCTATGTAGCGCCTCAGTTCCGCCGGCCGCAGCTTCTTCAGATCAATATCGAAATGTAGGATTCTCCCCTGCTTAATCTTCTGTGAGGCCTGCCGCCTTTGCTTCCTTTGCTCAAACCAATTCTTCTTTATGGGTGCAACGTCAAGCCGTCTCGGGAAGCCGCTACGGTGATACTCGAAGGCCCAAAACAAATCCACGGTCCGGAGGCAAGCGTGGCCGTTCTCGCTACACCAGTTCTCGAATGCCAACTCGAATCTTCCCGGTTTCGGGCCGTTAACTCCCACTAGCCAACGCCCATGCCACACTCCTAAATCGTGGTCTCTGAGGGTTCTGGGTTTACCCCACCACTGGCGGCAGCCCATGTTCCCAATTGATACAAACTGCGTTTTCACTTCAGGAAGCATTGTTCTCTTGAGCTCGCCGCGATTATCCGGGGACCGACTGCTGCGGAACAAGTTACGGCGGTGTTGCCTAAGCTGAAGCTGCTTCTGAAGGCACTGACGGCACGGCCTTGGCTATCCATGTCGGGATCGGGATGGCCTGCAAGAACCTCACCCCTTTCGCATTGCCTCCAGCTACCACACTTGTGGTAGACTTGTACCACATGCTCGATTTGCGTTCTGACGCCCGCCGACGACTGCTCGCCTATTACTTCACGAATCCTGCGGCCCGTCATCATCTGCGCGATTTAGCGGAGCGGCTGAGCACCGATCCTTCCAACTTGTCGAAAGAATTGCGCCGACTCGAACGGGAGGGATTGTTTCGATCGGAAATTAGTGGCAGACAAAAGTATTTTCAACTCAACCGCGAGTATCCGCTTTTTGATGAAGTGCGCGGGATCGTTGGCAAAACGATTGGCGCGGCAGCCATGATCCGAGCGTCCCTCAAGAAAATTGAGAGAATCGATGAGGCACTGTTGTACGGTTCGTTTGCAAAGAACCAACAAGATGCTGCAAGTGACATTGACGTGCTGGTCATTGGCACCCCGCCTGACGAAGCCTTGGCGCAAGCGATGCGAAAGCTTGAGCGGCAACTAGGCCGCGAAATCAACTACACGGTTCTCACTCCGAAGGAATTCGAGTCCCGCCGTGCTCGCAAGGATGCGTTTCTGGAGAACGTCTGGCACAATAAGCGTATTCCGCTCGTAGCTCCAGATGAAGAAGCTAAAACCGCACACCGTTGACTGGGCGCAGATCGAACGCTTTCTCGCGAGTGCGGACAAGAAGCTCGCCTCGGCCCACAAGATTCTCGCTTTTGATGAAGAGGCTTGCCTTCAACAAGCGTACGAGGCAATGCTGAAAGCTTCCCTTGGCTTTATGTTCAGCCATGGAGTTCGGGCCAGAAGCCAGCCTGGGCACCACATCGCGATCATCGATTTTGTGCGGTCGCGCATCGACAAAAAACACTCCGCCCTGCTGACTGTCTTTGATCGCCTCCGGCGCAAACGCAATCTGGCTCTTTACGATGACATGGGATTTGTTTCTCACCACGATGCGGAGCAAGCGCTCGAAGCTGCAGCAAGCTATCTGAATGTGATCCGGGCCGATATCGAGGCGCGAAAGCCTTAGTCGGAAACCGCCCGTCCATATCTGACAAACAACGGAACGCCCCAGATTTGTCAGAACTGTGATACATGGTTCTGACAGTCAGCGGGTACGCCGGCCCGGCTGGGATGCGCGCTGTTCCCCACATCGATTCCTGCCGCATGCGGATGAACTACTTCCAGTCCAGGATCTTCCGATCGCAATCGCCGAGCCCATTCTTTCCTCTCCTTCCGGTTCCGCCACAACTTCTTGCTTGCCGTCATCGCTGCTCTCCTCGCTGAAAAATGGAATCCGGTTCGGGCCGGTGCTCAATAAGACTCGCAAACACTGCGGCGCAGCGACAAGTTTCTGGTACCAGCGACTGCGCTCAGGGCGCGATCAACTGCTTTTTATAGAACTCATTGAGAATTGGCCGTCCGGGGTCAATGAGTGAAACCGCGATTTTGCAACTTGAGGAGATGTCTGGACAAGAGTTTGCTCACGGATGAGTCCATTCACTCTGGAACTGAAAATTTCATTCGAAGCACGAACGGTTCGGAATTGCCTTTGCGTCGTGGTTGGAGAGCGCTATTGGACACTGGCAGCCGATCGTCGAGGGTACAACCCGTGACGTAGACGTCCCCATTCTTATTCGCGAAGGCACCGGTAGCCTCGTCGTTGTACCAACTCGCGTGCGGCTGGCGCGTCCCGCCAACGAAAGTAGCGAATTGGATCTGACCATCGGAAGTGCGAAGCCGGATCAGCGTCGAGTCATTCTCTGCTTCGAGCCGGCCGTAAATGGCTGTCTTAGTAGTTGGAAAATCCTTCGACCCACTTCTGCCCGATACGAATATAGAATCGGGCATTCCTGCGGAGACAGATAATAGAGCGTCATCCCCGTGACCGCCCAGTCGCCTTGACCAAATCACTCCTGCTTGCTTCACGGCAAATCGCGGGCCCTTGATCTTCATGACGAAAGCGCTACCCACTTGACTGAAATTACGGCCTGCGACAGGGAAATTCGGAGAAGTTGTTGATCCAACAACGTAGATATCTCCATGCAAATCGAGAGCAATACTGGTTAAGCTCTCGTCTCTTGAACCGCCGATGCGAATGCCGAAAGGCTCCTTTTTCCCTGTTGGATCGAGTCGGATAACAAAACCGTCAGTTGCGCCCAGCGAACCGAAGGACAGAAGCCGGACATTTGGCCAGTTTTTTGAGTCAGTGATGCCTGACACGAAAACCGCTCCGTCGGGAGCGACCGCGATTCCTGTAATCCGGTCGTTAGCAGTTCCGCCGAGATAGGTGCTGTAGCGTAATTGGCCCGACCGCAGATCAATGGCAGAGAAAAAGCCATTACTCAAGCCATTCAACTTCAGTTGGGACGCTGTTCCTGTGATCGGGAAGTCATGGGAGAAGGTGTACCCTCCGACATAAACTACGTCGCCCCCAGGTGCCAAAGCCACAGCGGTTGCGGCATCCTCATGGCTCCCGCCCAGGTAGGTTCCATATTCCAACCGCGAACCCTCAGCATTCAACCAAGCTAGAAACCCGTCACATGCATCGATCTTGTCACTTCCTGGCGCCTTTTGAAGCACTGCTGAACGGGTGGTTGGAAAGTTCGATGAGCAGGTTGAACCGGCAACGAAAGCACGTCCGGTCCAATCAACAGCAATTGCATTAACAGTGGAGCGGAAGTTGCCGCCAACAAAAGATGAATACAGAAGATGATCTCCACGTTCACTGATTTTGCTGACGAATCCGGTCCAGTCGTTGTTGTTCACTCGTGTGGTTGTGCTGTACGCACCCGGAGTGACCGGAAAGTCGGGCGAGGGGGTTCGACCCACGATGTATGCGGCTCCGGAGCGGTCAACTGCAATGCCTGTAGCGCATTCCTTATCACGGCCTCCGAGATATGTGCCATAGACAAGTTGAGGTGCAGTGTTGGCATCATCACTGCTGCCGACGGAGAGAAGCACGAGGATAACCTTAAGAAGACCGCAGGTATGCACTTTCATGATTAGACATCAGCCGTTGCGCGTTTGTTCCGTAGAATCCAACCTGCGTAATCCACTTTCGAGTGGCGCCGACCACACGGAAGTTGAGGCTCCACCTGGCACAAGAAAAAGCTTCACAAAACCTAGATAGCGCTGGCTTCGCCTTTGCCCTGAGCAGAGTCTTCGCCCGGGCAAGCTCTGCAATGTCCCGACACTCGCTTGCACCTTCGACCAGCCTGGGGGAGAATGTGGCTGTCCTTCGTTCATCGTCCCCGTTCCAGGTGTCAACAGAAAGGAACTGCCGCATTATGAAATTCCGATTCGTCTTGGTGTGTATTTTCCTGCTCGCGTCCCTCTCCACCGCAAAGGCAGACAAAACGAATGGCCCCCCGCAGCTCATTGATCGCGATGTGATCTTCGGCAACCCAGAAATTGCGGCCGCGCAGCTTTCGCCCGATGGCAAGTACATCGCCTTTATGAAACCTTGGAAAGACACTCGCAATGTTTATGTGAAGGCAGTGGATGAACCGTTCAGCGCTGCGCGCCTGCTTACCACGGAAACCAAACGGCCGGTCGCCGGGTATTTCTGGACGCGAGATAGCAAGTACATCCTTTATGCGAAGGATAACGACGGAGATGAGAACTTCAATGTTTATGCGGTCGATCCTTCCGCGAAACCCGCCGCAGGAGCGGATGCGCCGCCCTCGCGTGATCTGACCGGACTGAAAGGTGTGCGGGTGGAGATATTCGAGGTGCCGAAGAGCGATCCGGATATTGTCTACATCGGACTCAACGATCGCGATAAGGCTTGGCATGACCTTTATCGGCTGAAGATTTCCACGGGAGAGAAGACGCTGATCCGCAAAAACACCGAGCGCGTTACCGGCTGGGTGTTCGACCTAAAAGGACAGCTGCGTATGGCGACCCGCAGCGCGGAAAACGGCGACACGGAGATGCTCCGCGTCGATCCGGATGGATTCACCAAAGTATATTCCTGCTCCGTGTTTGAGACATGCCAACCACTGCAGTTTCAGCCGGGAGACCAGCGCGTCTACATCGAAACCAACAAGGGCACCGATTTGACCTCGTTGGTCCTGTTCGATCCGCAGACGACCAAAACCGAGATGGTGGAATCGGATCCGCTGGGCAAGGTCGACTTTGGAGGCGCCCTTTTTTCTGAATCGACCGACGAACTGGTGGAAACCTGGTACTTCGCTTCCCGCGTAAAGACATACTACAAAAACAAGGCGTTCGGCGACGACGTCCACTGGATTGAGCACAAGTTCCCAGACCATGAAATCTTGGTCGTTTCGCGCACCAAGGACGAGCGAGTCTGGCTGGTCACGGCAGTAAGCGACACAGAACCGGGCGAGACAATGCTCTTCGAGCGCAAGACACATGTCCTGACACCGCAATATAAAGTCCGGGAGAAACTCCCGCGTGCAGACCTGGCCCAGATGAAGCCCGTCATCTACAAATCTTCCGACGGTTTGGAGGTTCCGGCCTACCTCACGGTTCCAAAAGGGGCACCGGCAAAGAATCTACCCACTCTTATCCTTCCACACGGCGGCCCGTGGGGACGCGACCAGTGGGGGTACAACTCGTTGACGCAGTTCTTCGCCAATCGAGGCTACGCCGTACTGCAGCCCAACTTCCGCGGATCGACTGGCTATGGCAGGAAGTTTCTGGATGCCGGCAACTTGGAGTGGGGCCGCAAAATGCAGGATGATTTGACCTGGGGCGTGAAGTATGTGGTTGCACAGGGCATCGCCGATCCCAAACGGATTGGGATTATCGGTGGTTCGTATGGCGGCTACGCCACCTTGGCGGGTGTTGCCTTCACTCCTGATCTATATGCCGCGGCCGTCGACATCGTGGGACCGTCGAATCTGATAACGCTGCTGGATTCGATTCCGCCTTACTGGGAATCCATTCGCAAGATGTTTTACCAACGCATGGGCGACCCGAGTACCCCACAAGGCAAAGCGATGCTAATGGAAGAGTCGCCCTTGAATTCCGCCGACAAGATCAAGACGCCTCTGCTTGTGGCACAGGGAGCCAATGATCCGCGAGTGAACCGACGTGAGGCTGAACAGATCGTGATTGCGTTACGCGACCGCGGTTTCCCGGTGGAGTACATCCTCGCACCGGACGAAGGGCACGGTTTTGCCCGGCCGATCAATAATCTGGCGCTGTTCATGGCATCGGAAAAATTCTTTGCCCAGCACTTGGGAGGAAAGTATCAAGAGGGCGGCACAGCCGAAGAGGTTGCGCGCTTGAAAGAAATTACTGTGGACCCGAAGACGGTTGTCCTTGCGAGGAAGATCGATGCCAGAAGTATCGGCGCTCCCAAGCCTGCCACAGACCTGCAGGCGGGGACCTCCAACTATCAGGTGAAGATAGAGATGGGCGGCCAGCAGGTGAATATGAAGCTCTCCACCTCCATCCAGGACGGAGCTGGTTCCTGGACTGCTACCGACCAGATGGACACTCCACAAGGCGCTGCGATTGACACGGCGACTCTGGAGAAAGGGAGCCTCGTCTTGCTGAAGCGAAGCGTGAAGCAAGGACCGGTCGCCATCGATCTCGATTTTGCCGGAAACAAGGCCGCGGGCAAGATGAGCATGAACGGGCAAGACCGTCCGATCGCGGTTGACTTGGGCGGCCCATTGTTTGCAGATGCGGCCGGTTCGGATCAGGTCATCGCCTGCCTGCCACTGGCGGAGGGCTACAGTACAACCTTCCGCAACTTCGATGTACAGACGCAGAAGGTGAAATTGTTGCAACTGATGGTCGCCGGCAAGGAAGACGTTAGAGTGCCTGCCGGCACGTTCAATGCGTTTCGGGTCGAGATCTCTTCCGCGGATGGAGGCTCGGACAAAAGGACTCTTTGGATTGCTGGGGAAACCCACAAAGTAGTGAAGGTCACCGCGCTTCTGGCTTCCATGGGGGGAGCCGTGATGACTCAGGAACTCATGCAGTAACAAAGTCGCCGCACTCAAAACCCCTTCAATGATCCAAAAGCCATTTGATCCAGAGGAATTGGCTCAGAAGATCAGAGAGTCACTAAGTCGAGACTTCAGTCCTTCGTAGCCGAAAACGAGAGAGCGGTCCTGAATTTACGGAGCCGCGTGTAGTTCTACCGTGTTCAAGCGCGCCGGTACTGGTCGATGAGCAGCCAACTGGGCGCCGTGAGCATCGAGTCGACCTAGGAGGCAGGCAGCGCTCCGTTCGAGTCCCCATTTGCACCTTCTGCTGTATCAACCTTCACAACGAACTTCGTCCTTGTACGGTTGACAAGTGTTATGTCAGAATCGCGCACATAACCCTAAAAAAATAAAGATGAAGAACTTGTCAATCCGACTGCTCCTCGTTCGTTATATAAGTAGCGGAGAGTTTCGGGCAGTCGAAGCCGGATGGCGTTCCGAATGGAAAATCTCTGGGAATGTCGGAAAGGAGATGAGGATGTTGAAGATAACGGTTCAGAAATTGGGAGACACCAGTGTTTTGCGTTGCCATGGCCGAATTGTGGCCGGCGATGCCGGTTCGATATTGCGCAAGGCAGTACTCAGTCAGCGACACACCAGGATGATAGTGATTGATTTGGCGCGGGTTGACCGCATCGATGCGGGCGGCTTGGGAGTGTTGTTGGGCCTGTGGGAGTCGGCTCGTTCCAGCGCAATCATGTTTAAGCTGATGAATGCGACGAAAATGGTCGAGGAGATCCTTGAACTGACCCACTTGCAGCGTGTCTTTGAATTCTGCTCCATGCGGGAACTTTTTTGCCTGCTGCACCGCGCAGCCTCTATGCCATCCTGCTCACCCGATCAATCCAATCGAACGGATGAAAACGACAGCCGCAACGGTTCCGTGGAATGGCCAGAAGCGGTTCCAGCCGTCTAAGCCAATCCTCTGCCGATAATCCGCTAACTGTCAAGGTAAGGGAGTGGGCGCGAGCGCCGTCCTTTGCGCCGCATCTTCACTCTTGAAATCCACCACTTGGGCCGTCTGCCGACAATTTCCGAAGCCGCTCATCAGTCAGGAAGTTTATGATGAAAGGCAACACGACTTCATCAGGAAGGTTTAAGTCATCGTTCCTGGCTGCGAATGCTTGCATATCAGTTGCTGCTTTGTGTAGGACGGCCACTATATCGGTGATCTTCATTTTTGCATCGCTTGCTCGGCTATTGCCCGGCTGGTTAACCATCCGTCTCGGCAACAACGAGCACCCCTCATGCTTTTCACCATCTTTGCCTTGCCCGGTCACACCGATTTCGTGAAGACTGCGAGATAGAGGAGTAGCAAGAGCGCGAGAGCACTGAGGACGCTTCTCACTGCATGCAACTTGCCCCAGCGTGCGAGTAGTTGACCTGCCTGCTCTGACCGCCTATCCAGTGTCGGGTTCAACAATTGCTTGTTGGTCGGCAGGATTACGATGAGCGTGAATGGGATGACAGAGCCGAGCAGGGCTCCAGCAACGACCCACAAGAAGCTCGCCCCGGCAAGCCACGCTGCAGTGGAGGAAACCAGTCCCACCGCTGCCAAGGTTGCCTGCAGAATACTAGCTCGGCGATAACTCGGCGAAAATTCAGCCGCAGCTAGTTCCACGCCGCATTCCATTCGCGCCGGATGTTCAACCAAACTCAGGTAGACGGCGGCTCCCGTGAACAAGCTGCATCCGAGGACAGCGATGAATTCAGCAATATGGCGCATTATTCTATCCTCGCGTGCCTTGGGGCTCACATGTTGGTGCTTTTACAGGCCAGAGTCAAGACACGCGCAAACAGACACGCGCAAACTCTTCAGTGAAGCGCGAGCCGCTCCTCGACTGATGTCGGGCACAATGACCAATTCAAAAACGGTAACATCGGAGAGTTCAACCCGATATTCCTCGACCTCGCGTATTGAGTTAGGGGGACTGAAATTCCACTGCTGGCGCACCATTTCTCGAAACGAGCGTCCACCATCCCCGGACCATCGCAAGACGAACTCTTGGGTGCGCTCGGTCTCATTTTCTTCGAAGACGAGCGAGATGCGTCTAAGGCTTTGCGGCTGATCGAAGATTACCCGGATGGTTTGAGTACCAGACTCGGCGGCCCGCCAGCCACGTTTTTCTCCTGAGATCAGCGCAGCCTCCACGGGATAATCCTTCTCTTCTGATGTGACCTCGACCACGGCTGCACGGTCGAGGTCGAGCCGGCCAGTGTTGACGGCTGGAGCATCTTTCGAAATCGGCGCGATTAGGCGCTTGCGCATACCCTAGTTTACCTCTGGTCCTCGGCGCTCGTGATCGCCGATGACGGCCTCAACGACCGCCTACCGCGCTAGCGCCAGATCTAGATAAGGAAAGGAGGATAATAGTTGCCTTAAGGAGTTCTGAAATGAGCGCCCAAGCCCTCCTGCAATCCCTGAAGGAAAGTATTCTCAGCCAGGCGAGCGTGAAAGCCATCTACGGCGAACCGATCTCAGCCCACGGCAAAACGGTCGTACCAGTTGCAAAACTAATGTATGCCTACGGCGCTGGGGCGGGCACTGGTGGCGTGGGCGATACCAGTGCTCGGGGCGAAGGAGGGGGAGGCGGGGGAGGAGTGCGCGCCGTTCCCGTGGGTGTTATAGAGATCAGTGATCAGCAGACTCGTTTCGTTCCGATCACCGACCGCAAGAAGCTGGCTGGAGCGGTGCTCGCGGGCATCGGCTTTGGTATGTGGCTCGGTTGGAACAGACGGCGGTAAAGCGGCGTGGTAGCCATCAGAGAATTTCCCACGGTGCTAATCGAAACGTAGAGCGGATGTGAGCAGACTTCCGGGAAGGCTGTTCAAAGGATGCCCCCATGACTCGAGAGAGTTTTGGGGCGCTTTCGTTTCCTGCAGAAGGAGATTCTACGGGAAGATGGTCTTCGTTTTCTGTTGAGTGACTTCCGACTCCGCTTGCAGCCAATCGTCTACTTCATGCCCCTCTCTTCCGCGTTGCTCGTACAGTGCGTAGGCGCGAAGGCGAATTTGCTCGTGAAGGTCGAGTGTGGATGCGGGCACGATCCTTCCAGCGGTGTACATTTCTCGAAAAAGATGGGAATTCGGACATTTAGGATAGGGGCGCATTATTCACGGCGTTTGGAGTATGGCACAATACTGTGCCAGACATTTATGTGTGATACACTTGTGTGCCATGAAGAACCCTTTTGAATTCGGCCGGGAATTGGGGGTAGATGAGCTTGTCGACCGCGATGCAGAGGTCGCTGAGGTGGTGAAAACCATTGAGCAGGGTGGAAAGCTGTTCATCATCGGGCCGCGCAGGTACGGCAAGACCTCGATTCTCAAAGCAGCAGAAGACCGGCTACAAACCGCCGGAGCAGTCGTGCTCCGCTACGATGCCGAAAGCTACCCCTCGCTCGATCTGCTGGTGAACAGCCTGGTGGCGGGCGCTGCGAGGCATTTGAAGGGAGGTGTAGAGCGGACGGGTGAACAGATCCGCAAGTTCTTCTCACGCTTGCGTCCGGAATTGAACTTCAGCGTGACGGAACGAGAGTGGACCGCGAAAGTGGGGGTCAGCGCCACCGATGCGACTGAGAATCACGTGACACTGTTGGTGGAAGCGCTCGACGGCCTGGAGCAACTGGCAAAGGCGCAGCCCAAAGACAGGGCCGTAGGACTTGTCATTGACGAATTCCAAAAGATTATCGAGATCGGCGGGCAATCAGCGGAGGCCCACATTCGGGCAGCCATCCAGCGCCACAAGCGCACGGGGTATGTCTTCGCCGGATCCAAAACCCGGCTCCTGACTTCTATGACTACCGACGCGGCGCGACCCTTTTATCGCCTGGGTGCATCCCGGTTTATTGGACCGGTGCCGCGCAACGATTTCACGAGCTTCTTGCACAAGAAGTTTGTCGACAGCCGTTTCGGCATCGAGGATCCCAGCGTGCTCAACCTGATTCTGGATCTCGCCGAAGAAGTGCCCTACAACGTACAAATGTTGGCCCATGCATGTTGGGAGGATCTTCGGGCAAAGGCAAAGAGCGAGCAACCAGTCCTGAGTCACAGTGTCGTGCAACGAGCCCTTGAGCGCCTGGTCAGACAATACGATCCGTTTTACACCCAGCTTTGGAACGGCCTGACGGCGATCCAGCAGAAAACCTTAATTCTAGTCATTACCGAAGGCGGAACCAATCTGCAATCGATGAAGGTGGTCCGCGCTCTGGGCAAAGGGCCGTCAACGGTTCGCAGGTCGTTGGGAGCGTTGATGGACCGTGGCATCTTGCGTGAGGAAGAAGGCGGCGGTGATATAAGGATGCGTTTCGAGGATCCATTCTTCGCCCAATGGATCGCGATGTTTACGGCACGAATCTGAAGCGGCACGGTCGTCTGATCACCTGAAGCTGGCTCCCGGGCGTGCCACATCCTCGAATCTTCAGCATTTCAGGATCGCCGTAATTATGTTGTTAGCGGTGCGCAAGGTGACGGCTAGGATGGGATAGCTACCGTTCTCCGACACGCTGGGAAACGCGTCCAGTGAAGCCGATTCTTCTTCGGACGAATGGAGGAGGGCGAAATGGGAGGAATGATCCCGTTAGGGGATGCATCTCGACGCCCTACCCGTGCT
>WNFI01355712.1_pt1 | contig 12260 bp, 11 predicted proteins | sample 5400471 | NCBI WGS metagenome assembly WNFI01 (sample SAMN13153348, study PRJNA577476) | soil metagenome | isolation source: 100 cm saprolite on Douglas fir-dominated hillslope | place: USA:California | collected 2013-09-17 | reverse complement strand
TAGACCGCCGATGCCCAGGTGTGGCGGAGGACATGAGGATGCAGGTCGTCTATCCCGGCCTTCTTGCCGCGCTCGCGCACGATAAGCGCGAGCGTGTCGTAGCTGATCCTCGTGCCGCCCCTGTTGCCCCGGCGCGGCATGGTGGTGAACAGTGCCTGCGGGCAGGTGAGGGCGGCCTTCTCGCCGCGGGAGCAGGTGCATGCTCCGTCCGACTGGGCGGGCCGCACACGCAGCCACCGGTCCAGGGCGTCGGCGGTGTCGTCGTCCAGCACCGCAACCCGCGCCTTGCTGAACTTGGCGGTCGCGGCCCGGATGGTGACGGTCTGCCTGGTCAGGTCAATGTCGTCGGTGTCCAAGAGTTGGGCCTCCTTGTGGCGCAGCCCTGAGCCGGTCATCAGCATGATCAGGGCGCGATCGCGGAGTTCCATCGGGTCCTTGCTGCGCGGCCGTCCGCACGCCTCCAGGAGGCGGTGTACTGCTCGGGGCGGTCCGGGGAGGGTCGTAGCGAGTTCTCGTGGCCGCTGAGACCGACGCTGCCAGGCGAGACCCGGGAGAAGTTTGGGCACGGGGCTGCGGCGAGTGTCGGCTACCAGATGACGAACGTGTCGCTGCCGCTGTTGCGTGCGGGCAACAGGACCGGGCGGAGGGCGATCTGCGGCTGTCCGGGCTTCCAGACGGCAACGAGGTTGCGGTCCCCGCTGGGTCCACCGGTCTGCGCGAGGATCACCAGGCGGCCGCCGCTGGCCCACGCCTGCTGGTGAACTTGAGATGGACCGCGGCTGGCATGTCGGGAAGATGCCGGAAGTGGCGCGTCGTCGGGTCGAGCAGCCAGACGTCGGTGACCTGCGTGCCGCCTCCCCGGTAGGCGGGATCGGCGAAGTCAAGCGCAATCAGCCGGCCATGCGGCCGGACGACCGCCTGATCGGTGAAACCGATCCGGCTCGGCCACGGCAGCCGCCAGCGCGTGCCGGTGCGCAGATCGGTCAGCGTCAGCGGCGTGCCCGGGCCGGTGCTGCTGAGCGCGCGCCCGCCTGCGATCATCCACAGGCTGCCGGTGCTCAGCAACATGCGCCCGGTCGCCGGGTCCACGACCCGGAGACCCTGAACGAGTACCGCGCCAGAGCCTGAGTCGATCAGCTGTGTCGAGCATCGGACCGAACGCACGCGCTCCCGTGTGCGCCCGTCCAGTCCGATCTCGGACAGTGTGCAGTGATGCGCGTCTTTGACGCTCAGCAGCCAGATCGCGCGGCCGCCATCTGCTGGAGCAACTTCCCAGCCTGTCGCGATCCGAGTCGCTTTGGTCGTCCCATGCCGAACGACGTAGATCTCCACGCGGGGAATACTGCCCGACGGTGCGGGGCGGTCGAGCCAAAGCACGGCATCCTCGCCGATGGCGAGGACGGAAAGGACGGGGTTGCCCCTCGCGTTCAGGCCGGTGATCGGTCTGACGGCACCGGTGTCGACGTTGAGCACAAACGGCGGGTCAGCCGAGACCAAGAGCCGCAGTCCGCTTGACCCGACCAGCGGCACGCCGTGAAGCGGCCCCGGCAGAGCCGACTGGGCTATCGCTGGCGACGATCGCGCACCGGTTTCGCCGGCCGCGGCCGACCCCTTGTGGGGAGCGCTCAACGTTCCCGTCAGCACCACCGCCACAACCGCCGCGACCATCGCGATCACGGCCAGCAGCACAAGCAAACGGACGCGCATTCTCATCCCGATCAAACAGAAGCTACGCCGGGATCGCGGATAAGGACAGCACCGCCGTCGCTGATTCTCCGCGCGCCCTTGAAGATAGTAAAGAAGGTAGTACCAGTCCCTCCGCGCTGCACCCTCCGCGCTGCACCCTCCGCGCTGCAAACGGCTCACCGCTGGGTTCACCGCTGGAACCAGCGCTGGGAGCATAAGCAGGGGCAGGTGTTACCGGCGCATTTATCTGGCCACGGGTCGATGATCAACGGCAACGCTCATTCGTGACGGGCTACCGGGACCGGCCCGCTGGGCTGTCAGGAGCACGAGGCCAACCGGTACCTGCCTGGCAGTGGCCAGAAAGTGCTTCCACGGCTGACTTGTCACAGAGTGTGACTGGCTCTGCCGGCCCGGCGGGCCACGGGTCCACATCCTCCCTGCCGAATCCGTGCGCTCGCGAATCGACCCAATGGCGCGGGGTATCGCGCCCACGAAAACCCGGTTCTGCGCCCGGCCGCCCTCCTGTGCCAGGGTGGCCGTGCGCTCAGCTGCAGGCCATCCCGCCGAACCGTAACCCGAAGATTACGGGCCATCACGCCGGTTTGCCTGGCGATGTAGTTAGCGGGCACGACCCGCAACGCATCGGATCGGTACTGCGTTGAGGTCACAGTGGCCCTTGATCACGAAGGTGACGAAGGTGAGGGCGGCCCGGCCGGCTCGTCCGGTGACCTGCCAGCAGCCCTCGCTGGGGAATATCACGCCTGAAGCATTGAACCCGGTCAGCCCGTAACTGCCCGGGAACGTCTGCCCGGACGCCGGGGGAGCGGGGGCATCCAGCCGCCGCCCGGTGATCGTGAGATATCCGCTGGTCAACCGGTACCAGCCGAACTTCATCGACAGCTGGCCGTCCGGGTCGACGTTGTCGGGGGTGATGATGACGACTCCGTGCGGCCACAGCGCGCCGACCCAGAGCGAGCCATTGCCATAAGCACTTGGCCAGCCGAACAGCAGGTCCCGCCAGGGCGTCGTCTCCGGCACCGGGTGGCCGATCGTCACCGGGCAGTGCCGGGCGTCGGCCATTGTGACGGGCCGCGCCGGATGCCTGGCCGGCCCGGCTGGCGCGCCCGTGCGCGACCCCTGGGCAGGTCTGGCAACGGGCGCCGAGCTGGTAGCTGTCGTGGCCGGGCCGCCAGTGCACCCGAGGAGGGCGACGCTCATACCTGCGGCAAGAGCGGTTGCAACAATCAGCCTGCGCGGCATTGGGGCGCTCCTTCCCTGGTGCCTTACTGCTACACCGCCACCCGGTGGCAGGTTCCCCCGCGGGCGGCGCAGTGTCGGCGCGGTGTCAGTGCGCGGAGTTGGCGATGGCGAGCGCGGCTGTCTTGCCGAGGTTGCCTTCCAGGCGCAGCGCGACCTGCCCGGTGCCCCAGATCAGGGTGTTGCCGGTGGTGAGCCGGGCCGAGGCTATGGCCGGCGTGCCGTCGCGGGTGATGTACACCAGCATGTGCGGGCCCTTGATCCACAGGCCCGGGGCGCCGTTCACCTCGACCTCGGTCACGTCGCCGAGAGGAACGAACTTCTGGAAGAAGACCGGGTCGAGGTGGCCGGCGAACTCATCCAGCCGCACCTGGCCGTATGGCGCCCGGCGGTAGATCAGGGACGCGACCCGCCCGCCGTCGCTGACCACCACGTCGCCTGGCCGGCCAAGGACTGCTGGTACCAGGATGGGGAAGGAGACCTGGCGGCGGGCCTGCTCCAGCGACATCCGCCGGCCGCCGGGCAGGGAGGCGCTGCGTCCCGGGGAGCGCACCGGGCCTGGCCCCTGGCGAAGCTCCACGCCGGCGAACCGGAACACCTGGATGATCGCCGCACGCCCCTGCGGTGTGGCGATCAGGACAGCCACCAGGGCCGCCACCACGGCCAGCACGGCGCGCCATACCAGCCGACGGCGGAGGGCACCGGACCCCGGGGCAGGCATGGGGCGGCGCCTGACTGGCCGCGCTTCGAGCCGCTGCCGCACGGCCGCGGTGAGGTCGCCGGCTGGCGGTACCTCAAGGTCGCGGCCCGCCGCCCGCAGCTCGGACTCCACCGCGCGCTGCCACCCGGCCCGGTCAGCCACTGGAGACCCGGTTCTGCTCCCCGGGCACAAGCAGCCCGCGCAGCCTGCTCAGCGCCCGCGACGTACGCGACTTCACCGATCCGAGCGGCCAGGCCAGCACCTGCGCCGTCTCCGCCTCGGACAGGTCAAGGAAGTAGCGGCACACCAGCACCTGCCGTTCCCGGTCCGGCAGCGCGTTCACCGCCGCCACCAGCCAGGCGCGCCGCTCAGCGGCCAGCACCTCCTCGACAGGACCGTCCGCCGCCGTGCCGCCCGGTTCCACGCTGGACAGCCGCAAGGCCAGCGCACCGCGCCGCCGCCGCGAACGGGTGAGATTCCTGGTCTCGTTGGCCACGATACGCAGCAGCCACGGGCCGAACGGCTCACCGGCCCGGAACCGGGACAGGTGCCGGAACGCCTTCACAAACGCCTCCTGCACGACGTCGTCGGACTCCTCCCCGGCGCCCAGCAGGAACGCGGCCCGGTGCGCGCGCAGCGTGTACCTGGCGACCAGCACCGCATAGGCGTCAAGGTCACCACCACGGGCCCGGGTTACCGCCTCCGCGTCGTCGATGCCTCTCCTCACTCAGCCGAGCACACGCACCTGAATACACCGCGAGCAGCCGCAAGGTTCTCACCAGGAAGCCGCGGCACGGATGCCCGCACGAGTCCGCCGACACATCAGATCGACCGATATGCGCGGCCATGAGCGCCAATAGCTCGCTCCTACAGCCCGTCCATATCGGCGGTTACCTTACGTCAAAGCCGGAGCCAAGCCATCACAGAGAGCTACTTGAAATAATGCTCATTTGGCCGGCTCGCCGGTGCGCTACGCCGGCCGCCTGACTGGCCCGGATGTAGTCCTGGCGCTGGCCCGCATGTCAGCCGCGCTGGTCAGCCCGGCCGGGACCTGGGCACGGCCGCGACGGTTATGTGATCGACGGAGATAGGCCGTCACAATTACCGTGGCGGTCATGACCGAAGCGTGGACGGCTCCGCCGGTGGAGCGTACCGAGCCTGGGCTCATCCTGGGTGAGCGCCAGGCGCTCGAGGCTTGGCTGGACTTCCATCGCGACACGCTGCTGCACAAGTGCGCCGGCCTGACCGCCGCCCAGCTCAAGGAGCGGGCGGTTCCGCCGTCCCGGCTCTCCCTGCTTGGCCTGGTGCGGCATATGACCGAGGTGGAGCGCTGGTGGTTCCGCATGCACGCGGCAGACACCGACCTGCCGTTCCCGTACGACCCGGACCAGACCGGCCAGGACTTCGAAGCGCTTGATGACGCGGACGCGGACGCCAGCATCGAGGCATTCAAACAGGAAATACAGCACGCACGCGCCGCCGTGGCCGGAAAACAGCTCGATGACGTCGTGCCCAGCCGCGGTGACCACCCGGAGCGCGTCCGTGACATCCGCTGGATCTACCTGCACATGATCGAGGAGTACGCGCGCCACAACGGCCACGCCGACCTCATCCGGGAGCGGATCGACGGCATGACCGGTGACTGACGCCCGGATGGGCATCCTTGGCGCAGGCGCGCTACTTCCGGAGCTAGCGATCAGGAGATCGCTTCACACGACCGGCGGAGGTGCGCAGGCCGGAGGGATCCAGCCAGGTTCACGCAGATCGACCTGTTACGTGCGGCGATGCTCGCAGCGAACCATCCTTGCACAGCCGCGCCGAACGGCGGGGATGCGCGCTCCGCTTTGGTCAACGCCGGTCACGTAGCGTGACGCTGGTTTACGGGTCGGTGCCGGGCTGAGCCAGTACTATCCGCCTGTTCTGCGCGCCTGAGCCGACCATCACCGAGCTTCTCGTGGTCGCGCCGAACGAAGCTATCTGAAGCCTCCCCAGGGATGCCGTGCCTGACCAGGACGTCTGCGGCGTGGACATGTCGCCGCGGAGCCTTCCCGCGCGAAACAGGAAAACGGAAAAGCGCAAGGACGAGGGGATTTGCGACCGGTCACGGCGTAGACACCGCTGTAGATAAACGTGTCTCCGCCGAAGCCCAGGACCTGCCGTGTTTACAGCAGAGACACCCAAATTCGGGCTTGAGATAACGGCGGGACTGCGCGCTTATCTTCGCCGGGGGTCGATCACGCAAGGTGAGGGGTCCTACGATCCGGGCCTGGCCTGTGACGATCTGCTGGCCGGGCGGGTCCGCGGCTGTCTTGGGAGGTCGCCGGGGTAGGAATGAACCATGGCTGAGGTCCGTCTCATGGCCGGGAAGTCCGTTCTGGTCACCGGGGGCACCGGTGGCATCGGCAAGGCCACCGCTATCGGGCTGACCGCGCTGGGCGCCCGGGTTGGCATCACCGGCCGTGATCGGGCCCGCGCCGAGGCGGCCGCGGCAGGCATCCGCGCCGCGCCGGGCGGCCCAGCGGTGGATGCTTTTGCCGCGGACATGTCAGTTCAAGCCGGGGTGCGCCGTCTGGCCGCTCAGGTGCTTGAGGCCTACCCGCGGCTGGATGTACTGGTCAATAACGCCGGCGGGTTCTGGGCTCACCGGCACGTCACCGCCGACGGCCTGGAGCGCACCTTCGCGCTCAACCACCTCGCGCCGTACTTGCTGACCAGCCTGCTGCTGGACCGCCTCACCGCCAGCGCTCCCGCCCGGATCGTCACCGTCTCCTCCGGCGCCCACGCCAGTGGCCGCATCGACTTCGACGACCTGCAGGGCGAGCGGAACTACTCCGGGCAGCGTGCCTACAGCCAGTCGAAGCTGGCCAACGTGATGTTCACCTACGAGCTGGCCCGCCGCCTGGAAGGCACCGGCGTGACCGCCACCGTGTGCCATCCCGGTGTGGTGCGCACCAGCTTCGGTGCCGAAGACCAGGCGGCGCACATGACCGTCGTGATCGGCGTGGCGCGCCTGTTCATGAAGACCCCGGCCCAAGGCGCGGTCACCCCGGTCTACCTCGCCTCCTCACCCGAGGTCGAGGGCGTCACCGGCCGGTACTACGCCAACCGCAAACCCAAGACCTCCAGCAAGGCCTCCTACGACACCACAGCCGCCGCCCGGCTGTGGCAGGCCAGCGCCGACCTGGCCGGCCTGACAGCAACCGCATAGCGAGCAAGGGCTCGACACGGTCGGTGTGGGGTGTACGTACAGGCTCCTGTCCGGGTGAACGCTGCGGGCTGGGTATACGCTGACCGGCCTGCCCAGGTTCCACTTGGAGACTGCCCGCGGCGGGGAAGCACCTCGGGGGTTCGGCCATCGGGACGCACGTGACCTGTCGGTCAGCGACTTGCTGGTCGAATACGCCCAGGAGGGCCTGCGACGCGACGCAGCAGACAACTGATCTCCGGCTCGCTGAACCATCTGACCGGACTCCCAGACACCCGTCCTGCGCCCGCCCCAAGAAAACCCCAGCGAGACGCGGGCCCAGTACCTGTCCCGCAGCAGTGTCGTCCGCGGTCCGGGGGTGCCCGCGCCGGCGGGTTCGGTACAAGGGCTCTCGCCAGGCGCCCAGCCTGGTGGTGCTGTACGCGAGCGGACCGAAGCGGACTGGCCGGATGAGCTTGATCTGACAACGGGGGGCTTCGCCTGCTACGGCGATAACCGGCACCCCGGCAAGGAACTGCACGACTCCCCCCCGGGGGGGGCATCTTCTTGCGGCAGGCTTTCGACCTGGCGCATGGTGACGCCGACGCACGCCGCATCGCCACAGCGTCTCGCGGGCGGCTTACCGACGTGCTCGCCGGTGGTCCCCTGGCCGCCGACTGCCCACTACCGTGGCGGCAGTGGGTCACCGGGCGCCACTACCTAGCCATGATCTCGGCCCGGATCGAGTACCGCACACCACACGACCAGCAGCGACAAGACCAGGCTGGATGGAAATCCTCAACCGGATCTACGCCCCACTTCGCTGACAGGCCCACCGGCTTTGAACAGTTCGCAGCCCATCTGTGGCAGATGGCCGATGGGCACGTCGGAACCTACGAAGTCACCCGCGCCACCGCAGACGGCGGCCGCGACACGATCGGCGAATACCTCATCGCCCTGCGGTACCGGGTCATGGCGCCAGCCTGAACGGCGGGTACCGATCGGTGACCAGGACGAACGCGTAGGCGGCGACCCGGTTGTGCCAGCGGAATACGCCTTCGACGAAGCTGAATATGCCACGGGGATAACGGCCGGTGAACAAGATCGCGAACCAGGTCACGATCACCGCGAAGAACGCAGCGATTTCCAGGAAGAACAGCACGATGTAGTGCGGGATGGCCAGCAGCCATTTGACCAGCGGCAGCCACCGGTTGAGGTCCGAGGCCGCGTCCGGATAGGCATAATCAAGCTGGACCCACTGGTGGTCGTCGGTGGACGGATAACTGTCGTTCATCAGGGCCAGGTAGGTCCACACCCGGTTGATGAAGCGCTGCAGTTCCAGGTTCCAGTCGAACCACCACCGGGGATACTTTTGCCTGAACAAGATCATCAGCAGCGGGCCGAAGAACAGCAGGCCGCCCGCGCCCGCGGGGCCGTAGTACGTGGTGGAGTGGTGGAGTGTGGAGGTGCTTCCGGCGGATTCCCAGGTCGCGCCGGAAACGGTGCCGAGCACGATCGCGATCGGGATGATCACGAAAATCCGGAAGAACGAGGTCAGCCGGTTGAGCGGCCGGTCCGGGTACTCGACCGCAAACTGGACAGGATACTGAGCTGGATACGGACCCTGATCCGTGGTCATAACGCCCTCCTTGTGGCCAGTTCCGGATGCATACCCATTGTCAGGCATCCTCAATGATCAGCTCATCCTGTTCGGCAGCGCGTGCATGCGAACGCCCTTTGACCGCAGTTGCGATGCTGCGGGGCGACATGGATGGCCCGCTCAGGACCCGCGATATGCGCGGTCACAGACCCGCCCGAAGTTGATCACCGGGCCGCGCAGTTAGGCGGGTATGCGCTGGTGGGCTCTTAAGTGCCGGGGTCGCCTATGACGCCCAGATTAACCGTTCGGGTCCGGCATCCAACCAACGACCGGCGGATTATGAGGGCGACCGGGTCGGCTGGCCGGGAGGGCCACTCCTCCACTGACCTGCACGGATGGTTCTTGTCGCTTCTTGTGCTGCAGCAGCCGGTGTGGTTGCCACTGGTGGTGTCCGGCCGGCGGGAGACCAGCTCCCCCGCCGCTTCTCCCGGCTCCCCTGGGGGAGGACCAGGGGTACGGGGGCAGCGCCCCCGAAGTAGTTCAGCGGTTCGCGCTCCGGCGCGTCGGTGAGGACTCCTGTCCGTCGACGGCCGGGGCCAGCTTATGCCGGACGGCCGCCGCGCGGTCCAGCGCGGAGGGCGCCTGCGCCCGGAGCGCGCTGCGGCTGTGGGCGGCGGCCGCAGAACGATGTACGAGGACGTTCGCTGGTTCCCGGGCGCCCCCGCCGGCCTTACGCCACGGTGATGACGACCTTGCCGCGTGCGTGCCCCTGCTCCACGCGGCGCAGGCCCTCGGCCGTGCCGGCCAGCGGGTACGTCCGGTCGAGGACCGGTGTGAGCTTCCCGGCCTCGATGAGCCCGGTGAGGGTGAGCAGTTGCTCCCGCTTCTGTTCATGCGGGAGCAGTCGGAGCCGCTCTCGGACGAGACCGTTGACCACGACCGCCCGCAGGATGCCAGCGACGGGCCCGAACACGTGGCCGGGTGAGCCGCCGCCGTTAAGCACGAGGGTCCCCGTCGGGGTCAATGCCCGGCGCAGCCGGCTCAGCGGCCGGTTGCCCACGTTGTCGAGGATCACGTCGTAACGGGCGCGCCCGTCGGTGAAGTCCTCCGTCGTGTAGTCGACGACGTGCGCGGCGCCGATCGAGCGCACCAGCTTGACGTTGCGCGTGCTGCACACCCCGGTGACCTCCGCGCCCAGCGCCGCCGCGATCTGGACGGCGTACGTGCCGACGCCGCCGGCGGCCCCGTTGACGAGCACCCGGTGCCCGGCCCGCACCGCACCCACATCCCGGATCCCCCGCAGGGCCGTCGCCCCCGCCATCGGGACCGCCGCCGCCTGCTCGAAGGTCAGGCTCACCGGCTTGGGCACCAGCTTGTCCGCCTCCGCGCGCGCGTACTCGGCGAACGCGCCCCGGCAGAAGCCGAGCACCTCGTCGCCGTGCCGCAGCCCGCGCACGTTCGCGCCGACCGCCTCCACCCGTCCGGCCGCGTCGACTCCGGCCACCCGGGCCCTCGGCTTGGTCAGCCCCACTTCCCCCATGAGCCGCGCGATGAGAGGGTCGCCGCGCATGATGTGCCAGTCGTACGGGTTGAGCGCGGCGGCGTGCACCCGAACCAGTACGTCGTCGGCGCCGGCCTCGGGCGGGTCGGTGTCCACCAGCTGGAGGACGTCCGGCGGGCCGAACCGCTCCTGCACAATCGCCTTCATCAGGTCACCTCGTGTCGTCGCGCCCTGTCGTGGTGATCGACGCTAACCGGCGGTCCGAGGAGCGTTCTCCGGGTGGGTAAGCCTAGCGGGTGTATCCGCGGGCTCGGGTCGATGGCACGTGTTCAGGCCGGTGGCCTCCTATGCGACGGTCTCCCGCACGATTGACGGCCGGCGAGCTGGTCGCCCGCATCTGCCGCACTCCGCGCGGATCGCGCGCCCATGCCGCAGGTCGCGAAGCTCCGCGCCGGGCTCAGCCCCAGACCAGCGGATCGTGAGTCCAGGCAGCCAGCGACCCTGTAACGGGTGTTGACCTTCGCCGACACGGGCACCAGCCCTGCCGCTCAGCATGGTTTCGGCACGCATCTGGCATGATCAAGCTTTTCCTACCGTTGCCCGCTTCTGCGTCACGTCTGGTGACCATTGTTGCGAGGCGGCGGCCGGCGGCTATGGCTGCGGGACCTCTGGACGGTCGATGATCCGCAGCCAGGAGCCATCGGGCTGGCGGCGCAGAACCTGCACTCGGACGCCGGTATTGTCCACCGAGCGGGTCGAGGTCAGCTCCAGGTCCTCGAATCTGACGGTGGGCAGCGGAGTCTCCAGGGCGAACTTCACCCCCGCGTCGGCCATCTGCTGGTAGATGGCCTGGATGGCCTCCCGCCCGGTCACCGGCCGGTCGGCTGGGTAGGCCAGCACCGCATCCGGTTCGTACAGGGCCGCGACGCCCTCCGCCTCACCCGCGTTGAGCCGCTCGCTGACCAGCCGGGTCACATCTTCAGGCTCGGTTGCCTTGGCCTGACCGCTCATCTCGGGCCTCCTGTCGAGTGGCCATGCAGCTAATCGCATCCTGCGGCCGTGACACGGCCGTCGGCAAGCCGCCTGCCCGGCCCCATCAGCAACAACGATCAACGATGGGAGTTCCAGCCCCGCACGTCACCAAGAACACCCGGACGCCGCCGGAGTCGTGGACGAAGTCACCAGGCGTTGCCGAGGTGAGCGCCTTCGCACCCGCCGTCAGGTTTCCCGGCCCGGGAGGCGCATCGCCACAGCGCGCGCAACCCTCAGCGCTCTGCGCCGTATCGGGACCGCCGGTCACGCGGGCCCGCCGAGGTCCCTTCGCATCACCGGACGGTCGGGCGTGCGCCGGGCGATGACCCGGAAGCCGTGCCGGGCGAAGACCGATGCGACCCCGGGAAACACGTTGCGGGTATGGCCTGGCACTGCCGTGTCCACCGGGTAGGCCTCCAGAGCAGGGGCGCCGGCCGAGGCGGCCACGCCGATAGCGGCCTCAATCAACGCTGCCATCACGCCGCGATGGCGGTGCGTGCGCCGCACGAAGAAGCACGGGATCGACCACACCGGCAGGTCATCGGGCGGCTGGAGGTACCGGGCGCGCCCCAGCCACTCCAGCTCGGCTCGCGGAGCCAGCTCGCACCAGCCGACCGCCAGGTCACCGTCGAAGGCAAGCAGGCCCGGCGGCTGCCCTGACACGGCGAGCTGCTGGAAGTCGCGCTTGTTGTCCGCACGCGGCCGATCACGGTAGCGGGGGCCGATGCGCCAGTACATGCACCAGCACCCGTTCGAGCCCCCGGCCCTGCCGAACAGGTCTTCCAGCGCGGGCCAGCGCTCAGCAGTCAGAGGGCTGATCGTGAAATCCAACATGGCGTCCAGCTCAGCGAGCGCAGACTACCCATTCTTGCGCGGCCCTCCCGGACATGCCAGCCTGCCCTGGCGACAGGTACCGGCCGGCTGCTCTGCCCGCGATACCGGGCACGGCCGCATTGAGACCCGCACCCTGAAGTCCGCTCACGTCAGCCGGCTGGACTTCCCCTGGGCCAGCCGATCAAGATCACCCGCCGGCGGGAGGACATCACCACCGGCAAGACCTCCCGCGAGACCGTCTACGCCGTCACCAGCCTGACCAGCGCCTGCGCCACCGCACAGGACCTGGCCCGCCTGGTCCGCGAGCACTGGACTATCGAGGCACACCACCACATCCGTTCTCCAGCGGTCCCTCAGCCTGTCGTATGACGTTGCACCGGGCGCCCGACGGAGAGCTTCTGCAACACACCTCCGTGGGTGTCGTGCTCGTTGTCGCTGCTGTTCTGACGCTCGCCGTCTCGGGACA
>WNFI01691628.1_pt1 | contig 12261 bp, 9 predicted proteins | sample 5400471 | NCBI WGS metagenome assembly WNFI01 (sample SAMN13153348, study PRJNA577476) | soil metagenome | isolation source: 100 cm saprolite on Douglas fir-dominated hillslope | place: USA:California | collected 2013-09-17 | reverse complement strand
CGAAGACTTTTTTTTTTTCCATGCGTTACTCGGGTACAGTTATGATATTCTTCGCATGTTATCCTAAACTCTGATAAGAAAAAAAAAAGCGGGCGTCAAAATATGAGCCACAATATCAAAATCTAATCATCCGCCACTGGCGCTTTCCTCGGCATGCCAGGGACATCGAATGGGGGCTACGCGCTAACGAAGCCACCATCTGAACCCAGGGCAACTATTGTACAAGGTAATCCATTTAATGGCCGAACCATCAATACTGGCCTAGATGCGCTATGATAGTGGAAGTGAGCGAGAACTTTGGGAGTTGGGACACACCTCCCATAGATCCTCGTCAGTCCAACCTAGTACGAACTAGACGTTTAGTAATGTCACTCCATTAGCGGACCTACAGTAGGCTAAGGTCAGGAGGTCCCGGCAAGCGGGAACTTTACTTGAAGAGTCCATTCAGTTAGGAGGTTGGATACTGGATACTGACTCTATTGATGAAAAATGATGGTGGCGCTGTTCATTCAGAACATTACAGATGGCCGTTGAAAGTCGATAGTTGATCGCTGTGATTGGCATGATCCTCAGCTGCAGTTCAATACGTTCAATTGTCAATTGACATATGTCTGATGGCGGCGTCCGGCCCGAGTTTATCCCGGGCCGGCTGGTCATCAATGAATGCACGACCGGCCCGTTAGCGGTTTATTTATGGTCTATTTGTGTTCCGCCGAGCCTACTCAGCCTCGCCGTCCGACTCAGCGTCTGCTGTGTTTTGGTACGTTCCTAGGTAGGACATGTGTGGTATAGACTCGGAAGAACTAAAAAACGCTTGATGGCAGGTTGCAAATCAGAGACAGTCAGCACGTCGTGCTTCACTCATTCTACATAGAGATGACCAAGGAGATGGCTCGAATTCGGAGGCTCATTGTTCGGTGTTCGCGGGCAGGCACGTACTCATTCTTCATTAGTATCTGAACACCGTACGTGCTCAACTTTGAGAGGGTGATACCGCAACCAATATGACGCAGACGTGATCGCATTTCATCACATTCCTTTATTTCCCTTTTGTGGACCTCTGAAGGTTGCCATGTTTCCGGGTTTCCAGTGTGCGTTGTATATCGCATTTACTATTTTTATCTCATGCTTATTACGCTTAGCTGCCGTATGCGGTTCCTTCTTGATATGCGTATTAGACAGGTTGCGGAATTTGCGCTATGGTCACCATGTGAGTTAAGTAAAGTTTCTCATATCCAGGGATAGCGCGTCTGTGTTGGTTCCTACGTTCTCCACCAGACCCATCTCCTTTTTGCATCTAACTGATTCGTAGGCCGACGGTTTGGGTCATTGTCACACACTTCCCCTGATCTTCTGCCTATTCCACGTATGTACAATATTCCCGGTGCCTTCAAGTCACTTCTCGGCCTCCCCTGAGCAAATGCTGCGGGTAGAGTAATATCTGTTTAGCTGCATCTCGGAGCGTATACCCTTAAGGCAATATCCGACAGCTTATCTTCCCGGAGAACCCAGTACAACGGCGCCATCCCACGGTTTCCACTGCAACATTCAAAGTTGAACAAGAAGCCTTGAATTGAGTTGAAGCTATGAACTCTATGCAACTAGAAATCCAAGCACCATGCGGTCATTCTGCACTGCGATGACCAGTGCAACTCGCAACTTACGGCTAACAGCCCCGTCGCAATGTTGTCTTGGTACTGCATCTTGGCTGTTCTATCACTCAAAACCACAACCACCAAGAACCCAGCGGATCTACTATTACCCGTCGCAACGATCATCGCAAAGCCGTGAATATTCCGCGCAGTATAAGCGCCAATTTAGTGCATCTAGCTAGTATCTCTGTTGAACCTATGATCCACACGAGCCACCAGACGCCCACGAGGCATAACAACCTCATACTGTAGGTTTTACCCATGGTTACACGTAGCGAGCTGAAAATTGTATAAGATGGAAAACTGCTGTAAATACAATCATCCTATGTTTCTCATATGCTCCTCGCTCTTCTCGGAGATGACGAGCTCTAGACCATCCAGCAGCAGAAGTAGTGTCCCAACTTCCCATGGTTACCTACCAGAGCTAAAATGAATGTCGTTCGGCAGGTCCTGCCGGAATTTTTTCTCACACAAAAATATAAATAATTATCATTTCAAATACTAAGAAAATGAAACTATGTACTGTAATCTCCCCAAGAATTGCAGTTGAGTCGGGAGTGTTCTATGGACTATATGGTGAAAAGAATAAACTAGATACATTGCCCAACTTGTTTTCGGTTAGGATGCGATTTGCTCTTGGATGGCCATTTGCATCACCATTGACTGATGTCACTGCTCCCAAGAAATAAAATTAAAAAAAAAGACAAGGAGAGTGGACAAAATCGAAGACGGTGGCGCAGTGTGGGCTTGTGGGCGGTGGCAGTGAACTACACTAGTTTGTGGACAACAAAGCCGAAAAAACGCCGCCTGCACCCAACGACGAGTATTGAGCTACCCAATCACGGTATACACACCTGAGGTTGCCGAGCACACTGGCGGGCAACATAGGCAATTGCCGGATGATAACTCAAACCTTTGGTAGACGGGAAATGGGATAACAATTTTGTAATTCCATTTTCGCAATATAACCTTTTCACCAGATTTCAAATTCAACTACGAACTGGTGAATCTTCAAGGATACATACCACACTACATGGTACATACCACACAGCACGGGCCCTGAAGACAGGGGTAAATTGCCTCTGGTGCTGAAAGTCAATCTTTTACCCATTTGGCCTGAGCAGCCATGCATTGAGCCAGCAGACGATGAGGCCGCCGACGCGCGCCTTTCTTTTAGCTATCGATCGCGTGGTATATTCGAATTCATTGTAGGATTCGTCCGAATAGAGAACAACGACGACGGCGTGCACATGTTTTTCATACTTATTCTATCAGCCACCATTGTATCACACTGATGCGAGGCGATACTGTAACAAAATCGATGATTGGGCGCTGTGTTATTTGCTCTCAGAGACAGGAGTAGACGCCCATGGCTGTCCATCAAACTGAGCTGTCACACGGCAAACACGCACCAACGAAGTCCATTTGCTCCTTCCCTACACCTCTCAAGGGCCGCTTTCCCTTATCCACAGGGTCAGCGAGGTTTATTTCTCAATTCAAAACCAATGTCTTATCGTCGCAACGATACCAATCCGCCGACCTACGATCGTGGCCTGTTATCCAGTGTTCCTGACCCGACACGGGCAGAGAGACAGGTACGTTGCCCCATTTTTCCATCACTCTTTGTCGAGATAGGCAATCTGAGCCTCTCGTCACCGTCCCTCCTCCGTTTCCTCCCCCCCCCTCTACTCCCTCCACCGCTCACTTCTCTCGCTGTTTGATAGGAGGGCTACAACGTAGATTTGTTAGACGAAGGTCGCGATCGACGAGCGCCCAGTTCTTCAGACCAGCGGCCACTTGCGGATGGCTACAGCCCCGGCGCCGTGGCCCTCGCCCACAAGGAAGGGCAGGTGGAGAACGGTACGAACGGTACGAGACCCGCTGTCGCGAACAGCCACAAAAACAATCCAGGCAGTCTCAGCGGCAGCGCCATCCCTAGCGGTAGCGGTAGCGGTGCTGGCAGCTCAGCCAGCACCGGCCACCCGAGTGGCTCCAGCGGCGGGAACGAGAACGGTGTCCCACAGTCTACAAGTGCCGCAGGACAAGCACCGAACAATCCCCAGCAGCAATCCCCAGTACCTCCCACCTCTCGGGCGTCACCCTCATCCACACCCCCTGGGCAGTAAAACAAACTTCGTTCATTAGGGGTTAGGAGTGGTCGTGTTCTGTGTCAGATGATGAGTTTATTTTCTTTCTCTGGGCATATGGGTATGCGTTTGTTCCAACCCTTCATCATGCTGCTTGCTTTACAAGGCCAAGTTCAGTTTCGCGCTCGTTTCTCTTTCCGATTTATGCGGACATGTATGGTATATTTTAACTATTATACGCGACAAATTGATACCTCTACTCGTTATGTGCTGGCGTGCAGGAGGTTCAACCCAATATGTAGGTGTTGCGTGGTGATCACAGAAATAATCAATGTGGTCCGCGACAATGTGCAAAAAGTGGGGGCGTTCCTCAGCCCGGAGAGCTGATCGCTGGTCACTTTGTTGCCAGTACATTTGTCGAGACGTAGTCAATGCCGTAGTAACTTACAAAAATACCCCGGACCTCAGGCCACGAAGAGGGGCCAAGTAAATTCACGTTGACAGAGGACGCTTAAGTATTATTAGATAGGAATACTTGACATCTTTCTCCAATGAGACCAGTGATAAGCAGAAGCGTGGCCCTAAGGAGTGGCATCAGAGCGACTAAGGCCGCCAAGACCGCCAAAACCGGGGATGTCATTCTCGGCAAGCTGCTTGACTTTTTGCATGACATCTTCTAGCAACCGGAGTAGGCGTTCTCTCTCCTCGTCGTCGCAATTCCCGGTATCAAACTCCTCCTTTCCTGCGAGGGAGCAGTGAATGGCTAGAAAGTGATAGTGAAACTGGCTGTGGTTCCAGGGGAGACTTAGCCGGCGCGCCCAAACTCGAAAAGGGCAAAATAGGGGATAGTTTGTTGAAAGAGCCGGAGAGGATACTATCCGGCTCGACCTCTGAGAATTTGATCGCATTTGAATCCGTATCGACGCCACTGGGAAGAGAAGCTGGCGTTGTCGGAGACGGGGGGGAAAAAATGAGAGGAGAGGAGGTTGGTGAGGGCCTAGACGCCAGCGTCGCCCCCGGTACTCCCGGTATACTGATGGTAGACGAGACCCGACGGAGCATGGGGTCGCTTGCCAACTGACACTTTCTGGGAGAGTGAGTGCCTATGCATAGTCATCAAAAAGTCACGTTGCGTTACTAGAAAATCGAACATTCCATACCCTTCCACAGTCCATGGAGATGCTTAAGTACACGGCGACGTGGGGATGAAATAGACGAGTTTCCAGGATATGCTTTACGTCGAGAGTGAGAAAACCGAGTGCCCGAAGGAACGAAAGAAGTCGTCCAGGATGATACCAGGGACTTTGATGGCATTTTCAACTAGACCTATCCGAAAAATCCTGTCGGCACTGAAGGACTAAGGGTCCAGAAGTGGGTAATAAGCTCAACTTGAAAAAAAATTGATTGCCCCTGCATCGAATCACGAGCAGCACTTTTGAATTTGGCGGCTAGCTGTCATCAAAATCCCTCTAACCCATGTGCAAGATGGATGAGATCTTCCCGGCGGAAAGGTACAATCTGATTGAAACATTAGATGATGATACTGGGTGCAATAACCGGTTGATACTGCCATCCTTGGCATAAAGCACTGCAAGGGCAAGGGCACATGCTAAACATTTCACTGACACCGACACTGAGTGATGATGACTGAGTTTGTTTCAGAGTAAAGATGGTGCTGATGTAAGATGTCCGAGTTCTGGGCGGCAAGGTCAAGCGAGGCTCAAGCTATCATTCCGCTCTTACTCAGGCTGTCACTGTCACACTTATTCTTTCGTAGCTAGACGGCTGGGATCATAGCTGACGTGGAACACGCTTCGATTATGACAGAACTAGTTTCAAAGACTGATACGACTTTAGCTGGAAGAGGCGAGACTTGTTGCTGCTCGTTCATCTGGCAACTTGAACCCAACTAGGTCAACTCAATTCCTTTCCTGGGTCAGATGTTCTTCGCATGTTTATTCATGCACTCGCGTTTCGTCATCGCTGGTGTAAAAGTGGCTTTTTTTTATCGGTACGACTACAACCGTGACGTCATTTTTGTCCCTGGAGCCGGTGGAGAGACCCCGCCCTAAAGACTTTAAAAGCACCTATCAACCCGCACTTTCTTTTCATACAACTCACTCAACCACACGCACCAAGCTACATTCCAGTTGATTTTCATCATGAGCGGATCCCCGATGGACGCTAAGCCCGGCAACGTCCCCCGAGACGATGGTCCTCCCCGCCATCAAATGCACAATTCTAATGAGCCACTTCCTTGCAGTCACGCCGCCTGGCAGCCCGCTGAGGTACAAAAACACTCTGACGAGAATCTGTCCCCAGAAGAGGCGGCCCTACGTGCACAGGGCCACAATGCCCTCAATTCTGAGCGTCCCTTAGATGTTCATCCCACTCGAGCGGGTAGGTTTAGATGCCTGTTTTCCAAAGTCCATAGCTGACCTCGAATTGTATTTGCGTAACTTACAGGCGGTGTTGCTCGTGCCGGTGAAGACGACCTCCCAATGGGGAAAGCTAACATTCTGGACAAGGCTATTGGCAAGATGGAAAAGGTTAAGGCCGCTGTATTTCTGGCTATTTCATCGCTCTGACACCGTGGTATGTAGGTCATCGGAAAAGCCACCCATAATCCTGAGATGCATGAAGCTGGTGAGCTCCGTGAGGCAGGTGGGAAGAAGGCAGTCAGCGGTGAGGCCCGTGCGCCTCACGACTAGGGGCAGGAACTGTGAAGATACCGGACTATGGTAGTGTTCAAATTGCTACCCGATTGTAATAGTGGAATTGTCAAGCGCACTGTAGTACCAGTTATTGAACGCGCGTGTAATAATTCGCAGAGGAAGATGTGCAGACATGGAAGGCGGGTGGCATAGATACTCTGAGCCGTCGAGGTATTGCCAATCAAGCAGGCTCTTACGTAACAATACATTCAATGTATGCGACGCGGGGCCAGTGCGTTGCATACTGCAATCAATCCATTGCGAGCGAACGCGCCCTAGGTGTCATTCTCCTTTTCTTCCATGAACGTTTTTTCTAGGGCCGCGCCAAAGAAAGGTTCGGCTGTACCTTGTCTTCAATTCTATCGATACTCACCATCAAACAGGTGAAAACTTTGAGCTTCGGGCAGACCTTAACAGTGAGTATCGTGACAAGCGGAAGGATGCGATCAAGAGGGTCATCGCTAATATGACGGTTGGAAAGGGTACGTACGGGAATCTTTCGTTGATGGGGGATTTGGCTCAACTTTCCCCTAAGATGTCAGCGGTCTCTTTCCCGACGTCCTGAAGAACATGCAAACCGAAGATATCGAGCAAAAGAAACTCGTCTATCTCTATCTCATCAACTATGCCAAAACGCAGCCAGATCTGGTCATCCTTGCTGTCAATACGTTCGTCAGAGATTCAGATGACCATAATCCCCTTATGCGCGCTCTGGCGATTCGCACCATGGGTTGTTTACGCGTCGAAAAGATCATCGATTACCTCTCGGGTCCACTACAGAAGTGTCTACATGATGAAAACCCATATGTTCGGAAGACGGCGACCATATGCGTTGCCAAGTTATACGATCTCAAGCCGGAGTTGGTGTTGGAGAACGGCTTTCTAGAGCAACTTCACGAAATGATTTCGGACAGTAATCCAATGGTGCTCGTGTTTTGATCGTATTCGCCGTTATCGTCTGTCTGATGCATCCCGAAGGTTGTCGCAAACACCATTTCTGCTCTGGCAGATATTCACTCATCGGCGACGGCGCAAGCTTCCACGTCCTCGTCAGACCCAGCTGTCTTCAACGTTACCCCAACAATCCTGAACAAACTCCTTATTGCGCTCAATGAATGTTCCGAGTGGGGTCGCGTCGCTATACTGTCTGCGCTCTCACGGTACCACGCACAGGACGAGAAGGAAAGCGAGCATATATGTGAACGCGTGGTACCACAGTTTCAGCATGTTAACGGGAGCGTCGTCCTCTCCGCGGTGAGGGTATGTTTACCTATTTATCCACCGTATCAGCGAGTCCGTGGCTAACCATGCGATAGGTTATCATGATCCACATGCGTAAAGTGCCTCGTGAAGACTTCCACAAGCAGCTCATCCGGAAGATGGCACCACCCTTGGTTACACTTCTTTCTTCTCCTCCAGAAGTGCAGTGGATTGCATTGCGAAACATCAATCTTCTATTACAAAAGCGTAGCGATATTCTCGCCAATGAGATGCGCGTCTTTTTCTGCAAGTATAACGACCCTCTTTATGTCAAAGTGGAAAAGTTGGACATCATGGTTCGCTTGGCCAACGAGAATAATGTAGACGCATTATTGAGCGAGCTGAAAGAGTACGTCACTTAGCTTGATTGGTTCTATACTGCCTCGACTAATATGGACTAGATATGCTTCCGAGGTCGACGTTGACTTTGTGAGACGCAGCATCAAGGCCATAGGGCAAGCTGCAGTGAAAATAGAGGCCGGCGCTGAGCGATGTGTCAATGTGCTGTTGGACCTCATTGCAACTCGGGTTAGCTACGTCGTGCAGGAGGCTGTCGTCGTTATGAAGGTATACTCTTTCATCAATACGTCAGCGGTATTACTTACTTGGAGTCTTAGGATATTTTCCGCAGATACCCATCGACATATGAAGGTGTCATCCCAACTCTATGTGCGAATTTAGATGAGCTGGATGAGCCAGAAGCAAAAGCGTCTCTTATTTGGATCGTTGGCGAATATGCTAACAAGATTGAAAACGCCGATGAGCTTCTAAGCGTTTTCGTAGACACATTTACCGAGGAGTCCTATTCTGTGAGAATTATCCCCATCTCGCAAGGTTTTCGATAACTCACGCCACCACGACATTGTAGGTACAACTGCAGACGCTCACTGCGGTCGTGAAACTCTTCCTTTACAAACCCGACTCATCTCAGGGTCTGGTCCAGCGTGTTCTCAACACTGCGACGAAGGACTGTGATTCGCCTGATGTCCGGGACCGCGCATATATCTACTGGCGCCTTCTTTCGACAGACCCAAGAGCAGCGAAGGTGCGAGGCTCGAATTTCATGACTATTGGGCTCCTACTCATGCTCTTCCGTAGTCTGTTATTCTTGCGCATCGGCCACCGATATCATTACCTCGCACAACTGTTGCGCCTGCGCTACTCAACGAGTTGATTTCGGAGATCTCGTGTCTTGCAAGTGTCTACCAGAAACCGACTGCAACATTCATCGGCCAAGGACGGGTCGGCGTCGAGTCAATGCAGCACAAAGGGAATGAGTGAGTCTTCTCCGGAATCTAGGAGTGCTGGTAGTTCTGAAGTGCGTATTTGCAGCTTTGCAGATTCAGCAAAGACGGCGCTCCAAACCGTCGCTGCCGGCCAGGTGGCAGAAAACCTGCTGGACTTCGACGACGAACCTGCACAGGAGGGGCCGACGGGGCTCGCGGCTACCCAAGTGTTACAGCAACCGGCGGCGAAGAACATCATGTCTGGTACATCAACGAATCCACTGGACGACCTCGTTTCGATATTTGGGAACACATCCCTTTCACCCAGTGCGCCCATTCCTTCAGCGGGGGCAGTTGCAGCCGATCCCCTCGTTGGATTGGGTGGGATCTCTTCGCCGGCGGCAGTGCCGTCGACGTCGTCGAACCAACAAGAGGATCTCCTTGGGCTATTCTAGACAGAGAGAACTACTTAGTAGTCGCAAGCAATTGAATATTGGCTACTTCATGATGGTCATGTCCTCGTGTGGACTTCTGAGTGCAGCAGTGGTGGGACCAGCAGCATCATGATGAGTCAGCTTGGCGTGAACATGTCGCTCAAGTTGCAGCGAGACTTTCTTCTTCATTGATCACCGCAACTCTTCTGAGATCCGTTAGTAGGGAAGCCAACCTCGTTACCGTTACCAACTTGAATCCCTCATGGACCCAGCACTGCAATGACGACTCGGATCCCCGCGAGACTTTTTTTTAACTATTTGCCTCGTGAGTGAGAATCACATTGTGATTCGTTCCGGACAATGCACTGCCAGGTTGCGCAGGATGCTTTATTGCGCTTATCGGTCATTGCCAGTGCTCGCTTCTAGCAGGTCGGGACCCGCCGGACCCAGTACGGTGTGGTATTCCATTTTCCCATGGATCTCTCTCAATTAACGGCCCTCGATGTTTGACACTGGCAATGCGGTCTAACCTCACTATTCAGGCATTTAGTACTGGTACGCAAATTAGTGACTTGGTAGTATGAGAGAAGTCACGCTGGTCCTTGTTGCTTGGTTTGGTTCAATCGGGGTGAAGGAGCTCGACTTTAAGGTATCGTTCCTGTTCATTGACTAGGTTGCGCGACGACAATTGAACCTATGACTGATAATGGTGCTGACATTTCACCGCTCAACCTCGTCATCCTCCGAGTCTTATTATGGCTCGAACGTGCGTATCGAGTTGAATTGGCAGTGGAAATCGGATCAACAGGACTAGCTTACAATATGGGGATTCTAAAATTGAATGTTCGGCGCTCCGAGTCGGGCTAGTACGGAAGTATGACGCGCCGTCGGAGACTCAGATGCCGCGATATTCGGCGCGCTTCGCTTCACCTTCCATCGTTTCCCGCCACCTAACCCCTTCTCTCAAGTTGTTCCTCCGAGTATTTGTCATTTGACCTTGATACCGACTGTCGCCCGTGACACAGCCTTGAGGAACTGGGCACGGCCCGCTGCCTACTAATACCTTTTCTATACACGCCGCTTTCATGTTCCATATTCGACGAGTTCCTGGTGCCAGTGTACTATCCCCGGAGAAGGAAAAAAGGATCTCCAGTCATTCTTGAGGTCCACGCGGCGTGCTTGGGCTTTCTCATCCCCTCCCATACTGTATTGTGTTGCCCTGGCCCTGCGACTTTGCTCCGGTACCTTTGATGCTGATCCAGTGTTACTTGCTACTACCCTGCATCTAGATCCCGAAAAAAAACAGGAGTTGTGAGCTTTTCTTTGATCCGTTCGTCTTTCTTCCGTCCTGTCATCTCCTTTGGGTGTATCTCAAATGATCCACACACTAACTAAACGGGATTCTGACAGTACTCAATGACCAATCGCGCACTCACCCACCCAGACACGCGGTTTCGATACAGAGAAATTTCCATGTGACGTCGATCGTCAACAACATGATAGGCTGACGGTCCAGCCTCCGTGTCATTTTTTATTTTGAAACACGTCGTGATTCGCGCGGGCTCAGCGACCTTTTTACCTCCCTTTAGGTCCCGCGAAAGTTTGGAAGATTGGTTTAGCCTTCCCCCATATGCGGAATCATTGTCATCATCTTTTTCCCGACTCGGATTTCTGATACACCTTCAAGGTTTTCAACTGAAGTTTCATCGGATAGCTTCTATTACAGGCAGCACCTCGCGAACTTGACCGTGGTCGCGAAAGGGCTTGAATTTAAATAAATAAATAAAAATTGAAAAATGCGTCAAGAAGGTTGTCATCCGTCGGTCTCGATGATCAGCGTCCGTGGTGAGCGAGTCCATGCCCATGCCCATGTCAGCGTAATACTAAGTGGGGTGTGGTTCTAAAAAGACGGGACTACAGGTGGGGCTCTGAACCATTACGGTCGGTCGACGAGTCGGTGCCAATGGGGGTAGGGGAGTCCTAGACGCGGAATCTAAAGCAACGCTCAGGCTCCGACGATTATTGGTATATGTGACAAGATGAACTGAATTACGAGCACTGTTGAAAGTGAACGCTGCATTTCCCAAAAGGCAACAGCCATGAGGTGGCCCTCGTCCTCGTCCTCCTCTGCCCCTTCAAAAACGACAAAAAATATTCACCGCACGTCTCAAATTCCAAAATAATTCTTCAAGAAGGGGAGCCCTCGAACGCGCAATGGGAAAAGGTAGAAAGGCGAAAATCAAAAAGCAAAGAAAATAGACGCAAAACTTGACGTGTGGGTCTCCAAGGCTCTATCTCATCGCTCACAGCGATACACAGATTCGCCCTTCATCCCAGAATCCCCCTCGTTTACTTTATTCCAATGCTGAGATTACCAAGCGCAGAGACCCTGTTTGCGTCAACGTACTATCTCATCTCATTCCTTGTCTCGCCTACCATTGGAACCAGGATTTTCGCAATCTTATCCTTCACACCATAGCAGATGCTCCACAGCCAAGCTAGATTAGAGTACAGGTCAGTCTTCCCTCTTGCGCTTAAGTCCCTGATGCTCTCGGTACCTCATCACAGGAGAGTAGATGATCGAGAACGACCATCTGTTCCTTCCGATGCAGATACTAAGCTGGGGGCTCAATCTGAGACTACGAACCGATCCTTGCACGTATCGCGTGCTCGCAATTGCATAATCATTCCGGTGGCCTCGCGCGCACCGCGATCGTCGACCATGGTGATCTTGGCGCCTTGCACATCGTTCCATGTACTCGAGTACAAGCGACGCGGAAGTTCCTGAGGGGGTACTTGGCCTTCTGGACTCGCACGAATTTGTGTTTGCCCGGTTGATGGCGTTAGCGGACGCGTTGGGTTGTACGCAGGCTTGTGCTTTCTTTTCT
>WNFI01465273.1_pt1 | contig 12261 bp, 15 predicted proteins | sample 5400471 | NCBI WGS metagenome assembly WNFI01 (sample SAMN13153348, study PRJNA577476) | soil metagenome | isolation source: 100 cm saprolite on Douglas fir-dominated hillslope | place: USA:California | collected 2013-09-17 | reverse complement strand
GTCCATTCGTCTGGCACCGCCGGGGATGGTTGCGTACACAGAGAGCGCACCGCAGACGAGCAGCGCGTATCCAGCTGCAGGCAATCCCACTCAGCCAGCGCCTCTTGATAGAGCGGATGGGCATAGCCCGACAGAATCACCATGCCTTCCAACTGCCGAATGCGCGTGAGTAGGCGCTCATGATCCGCCAAGGTCATCTCCTGGTGGTAGCAGTAGCGCTTGCGCCGCGTCTCTGGCAGGTAGGGCGGGTCCAGGTAAAAGCAGGTCGTTGGGCTCTCGTAGATCTGCAACACGCGCTCAAAGTCGCGGTGGTCGATCTCGACCTCGGCGAGGCGTGCCGCACAGCGATGCAGGCGCGCGATCGTATTGCGCCATGCCCGCGCCGGGTTGGAGCCGGGCGCTTTAGTGCAGCTCCAGCCGGAGTTACGGATCGAGCTATTCATGCTCTGCATCACACCCACATACCACTGGCGCGCCTGCTCCACCGGATCCGTCGCCTCTTCCCATTGCTTGAGGCAGTCGTAATATTCCTCGTGCGCATACGGAGTCAGGGAGAGCAAGCGCACCAACTCTTGCATCTGCTCAGCGTTGCGCAGCACGCGGAAGAAGTTCACCACGCCGCCGTCCAGGTCGTTGAGGACCTCCAGGCGGCTCGGCGCTTTCGCAAAGAGCAGCGCGCCAGAGCCACCAAAGACCTCGCAATACACGTCATGGACCGGTAAGAGTGAACAGAGCAACGGGGCCAGCGCCTCTTTGCCACCATACCAGGCAAAGGGTTTCAGATGCTGCTTGGGCATGTCAGCGCCTCCTGAGCGAGCGCTCCTGGTTTGTCAGGCACCTCCGGGGGCATGTCATCCCAGATGTGTCCATCCAGCAGGCGGGATGCGAGATCGAGCGGTCCCAGCAACGGCTCACAGGAGACAAAGCGCACGATGGCGGGCACAGCAAGCAGATGCGGAAGTCGTTCCTCCGCGATCGCGCCGGGCCGAGGTGTCATGGCCCATCTGGCGGCATACTTCGCGGAACACGACGTATTTTTCGCTGGCCATGCCCACTGCCGAAGCGATCTCCCTCCAGGGCATGTTGGTTTTCTCGATGAGCCGACGAATATGCTCCCGTGTTTCGCGTGAGACGGCGGCGGCGGCCACTTTGACGCTCGCGTCCGTTTCGTTTCGCGAAACAGTGCTGGATTGCTCCAGCGTCTCCCCTCGCGCGCTCGGAACGGTTTCGAGCAAGGGAGCGGTGGTTTCATGCGCGGAATCGTCCAGCGAAACAGCGCGGAACCCCGGAAGTGCCCAGGTATCAGCTCGTCCGAGCATGTAATAGGTGTAGTCGTTATCCGCGTAGGGCAGCCGCACCAGTTGCGCCGGATCACTCACGCTGTTGTTGCGCAGCAGACCAATGCCGCGGCCCAGCGTGACTTGTTCGGTGGCCAACATCCTGGTGATATCCTGCTGGCGCATATCCAGCAGAGCTGAGGCGGATTGAATGCTGCCCCCCAGGTGATAGGCCGTCTGGAAGTTTTCGCGACTGGCCCCGCTCATGCCAATATCGTTGACCAGAAAACCCTGGCTGTTGGTCGAGATGCACACATCGACCGCGCGCCCGCGCCGGATGATGTCTTGCATATACGCGCCGCACTCCGGGTATTTCGAGACTTGCGCGGCCCACTCATCGACAAAGCCATAGAGCGGCATGTAGTCGTAGCAGCCAGCGCGCTGATGCTCAAAGCGTCGGTCAATCTCGACCTGGGAGAGCCATTTTAAGAAATCGCGGATCTGCTCAAAGGTATAGAGCAGGCCGGGCAGGCGACCGGGCAGTTCCTGCATTTCCAGAGCGCGCCCGATGGGTCGCCAGTCCTCGCCTTTTTTGGTGACCGGGGCGAAGTGTGGATTGGCCAGGAACGTGAGGATATCAGCCTTGAGCAGCATGACCAGTTCGGCTTTCCATTGCATGGTCTTGCCAGAGCCGGTGGGACCATCGTGGGCCACGTGCATAAACTGCTCGATGGAGCAGGCAAGTTGCTGGCCGCCGCGACCCAGGGCCAGAAACAGATGCTCCGGGCTGAGGGCAAAGTGCCTCATAATCTCGCTCATGCTGATTGGCCCAGGCAGGGCAAGCGGCGCAGCAATCGCTGGCAGTTCAGGCGCGGGGGAAAGCTCTTTGCCCGCGACCCGATAATCTGAGTGGGGCGCGTAGTGCAGCGTTTGCGGGACCGGCTGCACCAGGTTGCCGGGTTGGAAGAGATGAGGCCGCCCCTGATCATCGATCCAGATCGGATAATTGCCAGTGTGTGTGTCGGGCTGGATGAGCGAGAGTGCACGCGCTTTCTCCTGCTCGTTGACAATGCGCTCGCGGTCGGCCAGCGCCTGCTGCCGATCCAGGTCGATGTCTGCGAGCTTCTGGCGATGCCGATAGGTGTGATACCCCAGCAGCCCGGCATAGGCTAGCGCCACGCCGATGACGATGTAGACCGCGATGCCCGCGAACGGCAGGATGGCGTGGAAGCCCGCGACAAAGATGGTAATAATCACAATCGCCGCGATCGCCTCTAACAGGTTGATTTTGAGTATAGGTGGCTTCTGGTTATCCATCCTGAATTCCTCTCTCGCGGTTTCAGGCCGCGTCCTCGATGGGTTGCACCGCGCGCTGGTCCAGCCAGCACAGATCCCACGCCGCCGCCAGCGCGTCTCGGACACGCCGGTTCACCAGTTCGCGCCCGCCTGGCGTGAGCCAGAAGCGGCTGGCGTGCAGTGGATAGCGATAACAGGACGGCATTTCCGGCTCGTCGTCATCGTCAGCGAGGCAGGGCCAATCGACTCCGGCCAGGTACGCGACGCTCGTTCCCATCTCGTCCTCGTAGTGATACTGCGCTGGTAGTATCGGTAGCTTCGCAGATGTATCGGTATCATCAGCAGCCAGAAAAAAGGCCAGGTGAAAGCCCAGTTTTTGCAACACCTGCGCGACTGCTGTTGGCTCAGGGCGAGTCGCGCAGAACGCGGTCAGGATACTCTGGGTATTGCCAGAACCAGGCGTGCGTGGACTGATAAGTGCTGTATCCATCGACAAAATTCCTTTCTGGTGTGTTGTCATAACTGTTGGTTGCCTGCTCGACCTGAGCGATGGGCAAAATCGCTCAGGTCAGGCGATTGCTCTACTCGTTCTCTCTCAGCGATTTTACGCGCATGCCCACACACAAGCCGCAGACATCGCCACCCTCAGCAATGAAGTAGTAGCCGATCTGTGGCCCATTCGCGCCAGTAATGCTGTACAGACCATCAGCACCAGGGTATTTGGTGGTCGGCTGGTTGGAGTGCTCAACCCGGCCTGCGATCCACTGGCCGCCCAGGTGCAGAGCAAGCGGATATCCGCTGCTGATGTCTGCCCCCTCCGTGGGATGGTCCAGGGCGTAACGTCCGCGATTACAACTGACGACCAGCGTGTGGATGGTTTCCTTGGGCATAGGTGAACTCCTTTGGTTAGGGCTTGATCTTGGCGCGATAGCCAGGATCAGGGAACGACATGGACGTATCGCCAGCGTAGGTGCTGCTCCCGCCAAATGCCGAAGAGCCACCTTGCAAGCAATTCTCCAGCAGGTCCAGCACCTCAAACAGGTCATTCTCCAGGAGCGCGTCAGCCTCGTAGGCATCATCGGTGGGAGTGTGCGCCCCGCGTGCTGCGCGCCGGTCGAGGTAGGCGCGCTCCCTGTCCTGCTTCTGCCGCAACTGTGCGCGGCGCTCAGCGATCCAGGCCAACTGATCGGCCAGGGCCAGCGTTGCCAGTGGCAGTGCGCTTGGCTGTGGTCGGACGATGGGCAGTGCCATCGGTCGAGCAGGCGTGGGATACGTGAACGTGGGATAGGCTGGAATGGCTTGCACCGCCTGCACCACGCCCGTGCGCAGTTTCTTACATGCGGCACACTTTGCACGGCCACTGGTTGGCTGGTGGGTCGCGCACAACGACGCGCCGCACCTTGCGCACTTGCCCCTGCAAGGAGCGCTGCATACTGCACAGATAGCCATCGAAGGCTCCTTTCTGGGGCTTGAAAACCCGTCCCGGCGTGTTATCATATGTCGGGGAGAGTGACGGTCACTAAATTTGTTGCTTGCATGCCGGTCAGGTGGTATCAACACCTTGATCGGCTCCTTTTTGGTTCGCATTACGAAGCCTCGGTATGCTGTTGAAGCCATTCCTTCACCTCCGAGGGCTTGAAGCGGCGCGAGCCATCAATTTTTACCGACGGCAGGCCGCTAAAGTTGATCAGACGGTACACCTTCACAATGCTGAGCTGGAGCATGTCCGCAATGTCCTGCGTCGTGAGCAGCTTCTCCAGCACAATCGGCTCCTGAATCTGTGGCTGTGGCGTTAGTACGCGTTTTGGCATGGATTGTGATCCTCCTTTGTGATAGTTACAAGCCAATATTTCTAAAAATGTGCAAATAGTGGTCAAATCAATAGTATTTTCCCGCCGTAAAATACTTTTTTTTGCCTTGAACGGTATCTGGTCGAATTGTACCCGGCGATCAATCGAAAGTCAAGGCTTTTTTTTACCTGAAATGGCTTTTTGTTGTCGTTTTCTAAGTTTTATGTTAGACTGTTGATAAACATCTCGTTTATGTAAGGGAGGTGCCTCATGAACAAGTTTGAAGAGGCTCGTACTAATGCCGGAATAACGGCTGCTGAATTGTCCAGAAAAGCAGAGATATCCCGTTCTACTATTGAAAAAATGGAAAAAGATAAGCCGGTCAAAGCCGAAATGGCTGTGAAAGCCTGTCGAGTAATCAGCCAGTACCTCGGCTATGAGGTCACCTATCAAAGCCTTGAAATCAAGACGGTGTAAATCCAACTCGTGCCTCCTGACTTTGGTTACCCTATCTCTCGATTCATTCAGGCTGGCGTGTGTTATGTCTTCCACCACGCCAGCACCAAATTTCCTCGCTTTTACCCGCTTACTGCAACCTTAGCGCCGACGCCATCGCTTAGTAGCGGAACCGCTCGCCATGGCCTCTTGCTGCGCGTGCTCCCATAACGGCCCCGATCAGGGCAAAGATCAGGCACATGCTAACCAGGAACCAGAAATTGACGGTGATGGTGATATCCATGTTGTTCCTCCCTGCATTTTTGTACGTCTGGTATGAAATCCCGTTCAAAGCTGTGTATAATCGTTAACAAACAACCGTTCTTTGTTTCTCTGGTTAGAATGATACATGGTGAAACGCCTTGATACTATGCATAACATATGCAGAGAGGTCGCAAAAGCCTTGCATCATTGGCCTACAAAAATATGAATCCTTCGCGCATCTTTGCTTTAAAATCCGTTTATGCACTTACCAGTCTTGTATTATTGGATGATAATTCTTACAATTGCTGTAGAGACTGAGGCTTCCTATGAACGAGAAATTGAAAGCTGCTAGATTGAGCAAGGGCTGGTCGCAAGAAGAAGCTGCGGCCCAGGCAGGCGTCTCTTTCAGAGCGTATTGGAACTGGGAGAATGGGGTTGCTAACCCAAACTTTGGCTCCAGGCGAGTGCTTCGCGATGCGTTTGGATGCGCTGATGAAGAACTTGGCTTTGGGAAAGCGCATGATGAAGTGTCTTCTCCAGCAATTTTTGGCACTGGGGAGATCTTGCCAGCGTTAGCTTTCTCTGATGGATCAGCTATTGACTGGCCTACCTGGTTTGGCATGAAGTTGGCGCGTATTCTTGCTGAGATTAGCCTCTGGCGCGGGAAAGCCTCGTTCTGCGATGAAGTCCAGATAATGATCGACCAGGAGATCCAGATGATTGATCATGAACTACAGCAATATCCGCAAGAGGAAAAGCAAGCTCTTTCACGGCGGCAGGTTCTCATTACGCTGGCAGCATTGCCCACTGCTTTAATTCTTGGTCCCGGACTCCTATCTGACGCAGCGATTGAGGAGTTTTTGCCACAATGTGCGGCGAGCGTTACCGCGTGCTGGCATCTTATGAAAGGAAAGGGGTTCTTAGCCGCTGGAGAGGTCCTCTCCAGGTTTGTCCCGTCGCTCACAGCACTTGCTCTCCGATCTTCCAGATACCAAATGAGTGCTGCCAGCCTGGCTACGCAAGCTTCCATCATTCAAGGCATTTTAGCCATGCATCAGCTCAATTTTGCCCAGAGAGAAATGCATTGCAAAGAAGCTGTTCGCTATGCAACTCTCTCGCAGAACAAGAGACTTCAAGCCGTTTCGCTCATGTATCTCGGCTATACCTATTCGCATTGCTATTATCCACGTCAACCACAAAAGGCGATTCCCATTCTCAATCAGGCAATACAAGCACTAGATGATAAAACGTCGATTCTGTATAGTGATATCTTAATGGGATTGAGCGAAGCCTATGCGCAGTGCATAGAGGAGCAAGAGGCCCTCTATTATAGTGGTCTGGCTCACGAACACTTTCCGGCGTATCCAGAGAATGATCCCAGTTTCATCTACGCGGACTGCGGTCTGAACACCCTTTACCAATGGACTGGGAAGATGTATCTTCAATTGGCAGAACACTTTCCTGACAATGGTTATCAGCAACGGGCAGCAGGAAATCTCCTGCAAAGTATCGGAGCGACCTCGATTTCCGATAGATCGGCGAACGAGACGGTGATCTACCAAGCCGACTCGGCCAGACTCCTGGGCGAACTGGACATCTATGCCAAATCTCTCAGGCAAGCGACCCAGATGGCGGTCCAAATCGGCAGCCGCCGGCGCTATCACGATGCGCTGCTCGTTTATGGGCGCACACCAGAAGCCTGGAAGAACGAGCAGCAAATCAAGTTGCTCGCAAAAGAAGTCTTCAAAGGACCGCCCGCGAAAAAGATCAACTGACGAGGAGAAAAACACATGGCAGAAGTGATCATTGTAATGACGAACACTCTCACCAAAGAAGAGGCGCTCCAGATTGCCAGCGCCGCTGTTGAGCGACACCTCGCTGCTGCTGTGAACATTATCGGGCCAATAACCAGTGTTTATCGTTGGGAAGACACGATTGAAACCGCTGAGGAATGGCAGTGTCTTATCAAGACAGGTCGCAGCCTCTATGAGAAAGTGGAGCAGGTCATTCGCGAGTTTCATTCATACCAACTGCCTGGTATTTTAGCCATCCCAGTTTCAACAGGTAGCCAGATTTATCTTGATTGGATCGAACAGGAAACGCAACTACATGCCACTGAGAGGAGCGACCAGGGGGAAACGATGTCGAAAGAAGAGCTCTTGCAAGGACTGGCAGAAGCACATGAGAAGCTGATAGAGGCCGCAGTCGCAGCGTCACGACGAGGAGTAACGCGCCATGGCTACGAGTGGGGACCGCGCGAGATTGTTGCTCATGTTGCAGGATGGGAAGCTCTGGCGGTCTCGCGTATCCCTCAAATCGTTGCAGGCATCCCACCAGTAAAATATGTGAGCGATGCTCAACATGCAGCAATGGATAATGCTATCAATTCCATGGCCTTAACGATGATAGGAGATCAGCCATTCGACTTGGTATGCGACATCTTGCGCAAAACCTATCAACGCGATATTGAGCTACTCAGCAAGATAGACGCTTCATCCTTCCGTCCAGGCAACTATGTGTATGATCGAACCAGGGCGGCAACTGGACACTGCTATGAACATGCACAATCGTTGGAGCAATTGAACTAACTAAACGAGGAGCCTTCTCCCATGACAGGAAGAGACCAGCTTTTACAAACTCTGGATGATACGCATACGAGACTTATTACTGCCGCGATGGACGCTACTGCACGAGGAATGAAGGGCCCATGGGGGCCACGAGAGATCCTGGCGCATGTGGTTGGATGGGAAGCCGTTGCCATCGCATATCTTCCGCAGCTCCTAGAGGGAAATGAGCTGCTTGAGCGTGCAATAAACATCGCCATGGTTACGCTGGTTGGCGATCAATCGATTGAAACGCTCAGCGACATGCTCTACCAGGTGCATCAGCGTTTCATTCAAATGCCCGAGGTACAGGATGAGGTGTCCTTTGTGCCTGGTCACGCTGCCTACGAGCGAGCGAAAGCCGCCATTGCACATAGCCTTGAGCATGTGCGGGAGTTAGAGCTCTGGCAAGAGGATAAAGGTAGGTGAGAGAACTGCTCGTAAAGTCTACCGCTTTTGCACAGCGATACAGATGATGGGCTCTTTAGAGGAGGCGGGGAGCGGGCAGGTCGGCTCAACAACATCGTACAAGCTATGAGTCATCCCTGATTTTGTTGCGAGAGGTAGATGTGGTATATTCATACTATTTTTAATCCGAGCTATTGTAATGCGTGCTGTTACAATAGCACACGCATTCACTTCGAGCAGCAGAAAGGGAGCTTCCTATGGACGAAAGCCAGCAAGAAATTGCGTCTAGTGTTAACCTCTGGCGCTCCATTATCCAGGGTGATCAGAAAAACTGGGTCCTGTTTGAACATGGCACCTGCCTCATTTTAATGCAGCCAGAAGCGGACCTGGCCACACAAGCTTGCCAGATCATGTCCACTTGGGGACCCGTCAAAGTGGCTACTGCTGCCGCCGATTTCAATGTCATCTCACTTCCAGATCCTCCCAGTGGATGGATCGTGACCGGCCATCATCCCGATATGCTCAATTATGTCTCCCCTAAAGATTACTCTGATCCTCATCCCTCTGATTTGGCGGTAGGTTTATTAGGCAGAGGAAACCGTGACCAGGATGCACATTCCTTGAAAATTGTACACATAGAAGACCAACGCCATAAAGGGTAGTCAGATCCTTGTTTTGTGGAGCAATAAAAGACACTGACGCTGTTTAGCCTTCTACCTGGAGAGCTAAGACGCGCACCGGGCAACCTTATGACTGCGGTTTCTGCCGAGGCAGTATTTGATGGTCTGTGTGATTTGCCATTGATCTTGGCTCATGGGCGCATTTGGTGAATCTGCTCGCTTGATAGGCGGCATTGTTCTCTGCTATACTCTTGGGAGTACCATCCTGCAAAAGAAAAGAGAGAAGACTCTCGACCACTCTTTGGATTACCGCTCGCTTGTTACGATTACCCTCTCTTTCTGGAGGAAAATGATGCTTGAACTTCAGAGCTATGAACACCACGCATTTCCCGCTGAATTGAACTGTCAAGCCGTTTCTTTTATTCGCGTTGTCTGGCCTCACATTGGAGGAGGAATGGTGAGGCAGATGTTTGCCACAAAGCTGGATACCGTCCACTTCGTGCTTGTCGAGGGAGGACTCCTCCACAGTTACGCAGCCGTCGTTCACTTTCATCTGACGCATGCTGATGAGGAATATGAGGCATGTGGCTTGACGAGCGTCTTCAGTTACCCAGCCTCTCGGAACAAGGGATATGGACAGCAAGTGGTTGATGCAGCGACGAACTCCATTCGTGCGAGCGGAGCCGATATTGGTCTTTTGCTCACCGGTTCCGATCTGGAGCATTTCTATGCGCAGTCGGGATGGGAGACGATCATGAGCGCCCCACTCATTGGGGTCTCTGGGGAGACACGAGAAGCCTTTTCCGCTTTCAGAATGATGCTTTTCCTGTCTGAAAGAGGCCACTCAGGACGATCTGCCTTTGAGACACAGCCACTCGAGGTGTACCGGGAATGGAGCCTCTAACGCGGTGATTTTTCGCTTGCTTCCTTGCTACAGGGCGTGAAGCATGCGCCGGCGGAGCAGGGCAAACCCTGCCCTTCCGTACATTTGCCTTTTAATGAGCTTTAATTTCGTGACAAACCCTTCCACCATGCCATTGTTGACGGGCCAGGTGAGACCAGCCTGCACAGCGGCTTTATCCTTCTCGATCCGCCGTCCGCAAAGGACTGGAGTTCAGGAAGACCGCTCTCTGTGACCTTGGCCAGCCAGGCATCTAACCGCTGTCCTTCTCGTTGGTGGAGCATGTCTCGGAAGTCTTGAATGAGGGTATAGGCACACGTGAGAGCCGGGCTGGCCCGACAGAAGAGTGTCAAATCTTCCTGTTCCCCCTCCTCCAGTGTGTCAGGGTCGCGCATGAACAACCAGACGGCGGTGTTTGCGGAATATTTCCGAAGACGCGCAGGATTGACAGAAGCTCTCACCTCAGCCTGTTTCAGGGTTTCCAGGTGGCGGTAGACGCTCCTCTCCGTTCCTGTGTAGCCTTGGGCCTTGATCTCTCGCCAAAGCGCCAGACCATTGCGTTCTCCGTTTTGCCAGCGTTTCAGGATGTAGAGCGCAAACGCGTCAAAAGAACTCTGCCTCTTGCGGCGTTTTTTCGCTTCGGGAAAGGCTCCAGCCGCAAGCCATCGACGGACAGTGCGATCACTGAGGCCAAGGTGGCTTGCAATGTCTTGTGGCTTCATCCCTTGTTGCCGCAAATCCACGATCTGTTGATAGCGTGCATAGCGGCCAGCTCGTCGGGCCAAACGGACCTTTTCGACATGGGCAGGCTCTGGAGGACGCCATTCTTCAATGGAGATGAGTGGTTGACCCGTCGCATATTGCTGAGCTCACGACTGACGACCATCACGTCTGGTTGCTGGCGTATCCACCTCGCCGCAGTTTCTGCCCGACGGTCTGGGAGCAAGTCCACCACGCGGTGACTCTCCAGGTTCACCAGGATGGTGCCAAAGCGGTAGCCACGTCGAAACGAGAAGTCGTCTATTCCCAAGTAGACGAGCGATCCAGCAGAGATATCTGGGAGATCCATGATGCGGCGCAGGATCGTTTGGCGCGTGGTCTGTATCCCTAAACGAGCGGCGAGCCTGGCGCCTCCTTTGCCACAGGTGGCCAGCCCGATGGCTTGCAGTGCCTGACCATGTCGGATAGTCATCCGCGCCCAAGGTTCCACGAATTGAGGGATACGCTCGGTAAAGATTTTGCGTGGGCACAAGGCATTGTGGCAAAAGAATTTGCGTACGGTGAGGGCCAGCTGGACCTGGCGCCCACCACAGGGTACATCGCGCAAAATCCTGCGATAACAGCTATGAATGGACGACGCTTCTTCAGAACACAGTGGACAACGAGACGTCGGATGTGTGGCGATTACCGCGATGAGCAGGCCGGTTTCGGTGATTTGAATCTGGTCGATCAGCATCCCTTCGGGAAGTGGAAGAAGTGGCGTCCCTTCCATCATAACCTCGCTTCTCAAACAAAACCGCACTCCAGAGGTTACTTGTGGAAGGTAGTATATCATTTTATATCACTTTACGGCAAATAAAAGCAAGCGAGCAGATTCACCAAACGCGCCCATGAGCCATAAAATTTCCTTGCATCTTTTACCACCTTTTGCGAATAATCATTTTCTTTCTTTGATGCTGTAACTGGACAGAGTTGTTGGCCGCAGAATCGGCCTTGTGACACAAATCTTGCCCTACTTATTTCATGTAATACTTCTTTACGAGGCAAATCCACGACACATAAAACGCCTCAAAGTGCAGGTCTCTTTGCGTTCTGACTGACGCCTGCAAAAGGTGTGTCCTCTTGAAGTACTTGGCCACGATAGTAGTCACAATGGACGCTTTTTACGTCGATTTCTGGCGATTTCTACCGCAATCTCGTACACTGTCAGCAAAAAGGATGAATATGTTCATACATGCACATCAAGCTTTAGCAATCCATCAATCTGGAGCAGAGGTTTTTGCTCTCATCTCCGACCCAACAAAAGAGTCACAATGGAACCCGGCTGTTTTGAAAACGGAGCGGCTTTCTGAACAGCCAAGCGGGATCGGCACGGTCTATCAGGAAACCCACCACGTCATCTTCCGCCAAAACACCATGACCTTTGAGGTGGTGAGCTATCAGCCAGATGCTCAATTTGGGACGAAGACCCTTTCTGGTGGCCCATTACAGATTTCTCAATACACACTGGGTTCTCATCCCGATGGCGTACAGGTGACGCTAAGCATTGATATTCAGATCCCCGGTCTCTTTCGCTTCCTGGCTCCTCTCCTCCGCCGCATCGCGGGTAAAGGGGCTCTCCAAAGTTTGACACGACTCAAGCTGTTTCTCGAAAACGAGCGAGCGTCCGCTCCATCACCAATGTAGCGTCTATCTTGTCCCGCATGACGCATATCCTGACCTTCAGTTCGCCCTGTGCGAAAAAGAATTTCGAAGATTGAGCAACAAAGCAGCACAGAGAACTGGTGGCCAGGATATGCGCCTCAAACCGAGGAGGCAAAATACCAAAGATCAAGACTAGACTTCGCTTGATGCGTATAGGTGGCCAATTTGGCCAGGAATTACTTCGAGGTACAGATGCCATCGATGCTGCGTAGCGAAATGATATTTGACACAAACGAAAAGATA
>WNFI01254561.1_pt1 | contig 12261 bp, 15 predicted proteins | sample 5400471 | NCBI WGS metagenome assembly WNFI01 (sample SAMN13153348, study PRJNA577476) | soil metagenome | isolation source: 100 cm saprolite on Douglas fir-dominated hillslope | place: USA:California | collected 2013-09-17 | reverse complement strand
CCACTGATCGTCCCGCAATCCGTAACGCCTAACACCCATCCCCAGAAGCTAAATAAGCCAAAGGCTCACGCATATATCGAGTTTGATGACACCCCCTAGAGCCACAATCGAAAAAACCTCGGCTACGGCGATGGACAGGGCAACCAGCCAGCCGTTGTATACGTGCATTGGCGTGCAGCGCATGGCCGCCATGCCGGTGTAATGCATCGCTCCGATGCCGCCGCCCATCAGCAGGCCGCCCATCAGCAGAAGCGGGGTCTCCAACCGCTCGCGGCTGACCAGAGCAAGTGCGACCGCAGAGGCGAACACCGCCAGCACCAGGGAAAGGAGGACGGTAGGGACGTGGTAGAGCACCGGCACCGGAAGACGAACGGCGAGCATACCGGTGTAGTGCATGGACCAGATGCCGAGCCCCATCGCAAAAGCGCCAATGGCGAGCCACCAGGACCGGCGAGAGCCATTGGAGGCCGCCACCCGTTCCCCGAAGCTGAACGCCGAGTAGGACGCAGCAATCGCTATGGCGATCGAAAGGACGACCAGAGCGTAGTCATAAGTGGTAGAAACTGGAACCATAGCAGGCAAGGCACAACACAAAAACCTAGTCGTTCAATGCCCCTACTCCATACCCGGAGCAAACGTTGCCGCAAAAACCCCAACATCCATTTAGCTCGACGGAATTCGTTCATCATACAGCCGATTCACAGACAATTCGCAAATAAGCTTTGAACTAGGAGCTCGCAGGGCGTACATGCAGGTATACACCCCTTGCAACGATCCCATCCGGCAGCAGCCGGCATTCTGAGCAACGGGGCAACCATCAGGAGTTTCCCTGTTGCAGGAACTCCGGCGAGACGGGGTTTTCGTAGACGGAGTAGTCGCGGGTGACGACGGTGAGGCCGCTGGGAGAGACGAAGTAGTTCTTCTTGTCCTCGTTAGGGTCGTAACCGATGACGGTTCCGTCCGGGATGTGGACATCGCGGTCGATGATGGCGTGGCGGATGCGGCAATGGCGGCCGATGTTGACGTGCGAGAAGACGATGCTGGAGTCGACGTCGGCGTAGGAGTTCACGCGTACGTCCTGCGAGAGGACGCTGTTGCGGATGACCGCGCCCGAGACGATGGAGCCTGAGGCGACGATGGAGTTGATGGCCATGCCAGTGCGGCCGGGTTCGCCGAAGACGAACTTTGCGGGCGGGTACTGGTAGGGCCGTGTGCGCATGGGCCAGGACTTGTCGTAGAGGTTGAAGGTGGGCGAGACCGTGGCGACATCCATGTTGGCCTCGTAGTAGGCCTCCAGCGTGCCGACGTCGCGCCAGTAGAGTGCGCGCTGCTTGTTCTCATCGACGAAGTTGTAGGCGTGCATCTTGAAGCGCCCGAGGAGCTTGGGCAGAATGTCATGTCCGAAGTCGTGCCGGGAGTTAGGGTCTTCGGCGTCTTTCAGGAGTTCGGGGAGAAGGACGTCGGTGTTGAAGAGGTAGATGCCCATAGACACATCGACCATCTCTGGGTTGAAGGGGGAACGGATCTTTGTCTCCTTGGGCTTCTCTTCAAAGCCGGTGACCTCGCCGTTGCGGGCGACCTCGACGACGCCAAAGGCGGAGACCTCGGTGGGACTGATGGGCAGTGTGGCGAGGGTGACGTCCGCGCCGGAATCAACGTGGTGCTGCATCATCAGCGCGTAGTTCATCTTGTAGATGTGATCGCCGGAGAGGATAAGCACGTATTTCGGCTCTTCGGAGCCGATGGAGTAGATGTTCTGGTAGACGGCGTCGGCAGTGCCCTGGTACCAGCTCTTGGAGACGCGCTGCATGGGCGGAAGGATCTCGATGAACTCGCCGAGTTCATTCGCAACGACCGGACCCCAGCCTTCGCGGATGTGACGGTTGAGGGAGAGCGCCTTGTACTGCGTCAGGATGTAGACGTGACGCAGGTCAGAGTTGATGCAGTTAGACAGTGTGATGTCGATGATGCGGTACTGACCGGCAAAGGGAACAGCCGGCTTCGCACGATCGCGGGTAAGGGGGAAAAGTCTTTCACCGGCGCCACCGGCGAGCAAAACACCAAGCGTATCTCTCATAATCCGGCTACCTCAGACCAGGTTAACTGCGAACCACGTCAGTCGGATGCACAAAATGGCAGACGCGTCTCGAAGAAACGCGAGTCTACCATGTGGCGATAGATTTTGTGATCTTTCGTGAGTTTATTGAACGGACAGGGACTGGCCAGGCAGCGTGGGCTGGTGGAGGAGTTGCCGGTTCGCTACTCTTCGATGGTGCCGTCGGCCGAGTCTTCTCCGGTAAGACTGATGCGCAAAGATTTCAGGAACGTCAGATCGTTATGGGTGAACGGGCCTTCTGCGGTTTCCTCGAGGGCTTCAGAAGACTCGTCGGCCTCTACCTCGTTGAGACCTATCGTGGCCTCAAGCATAAGCAGGACATCGAAGCCTTGTTCGCGGATGTTTTTGACGACGCCAGCGATGTCCTCCGACTCTGAGACAGACTCGTGAATCGCTTCGCCAAGCTTCTGGATCAGGTGTTTTACCTTCTGATTCAATGCCACCTCCGGCCTGCCCTATGTATGCAATCTAACCGCGCATCGGGTATTCCCGGCCCAACGAGACCGGCGGGAACGGCATTGCGGGTACTGCTGGCGTACTCGACCTACTGCTACAGAATACGCTCTAGCTGGACAGGCTGCAATGACATTGAATGCGGGCGATGTACTCCCTTAGACGACCGTGTGGTGGTCGGCCCAGGCCTCTTCCAGGCGATGGGCCAGGACCTCCACCGGCTGGGTCCGATTGCGCCCCATGACCAAAAAACCTACTGCCGCTGCACAGAGTCCGCCTACCATCCAGAAAATATTCTTCATTATGACTTGCCCCCCTTTTCCCGTTACTGCCGACTTGGAGTTTGGATGCAGAAGAGTGCATGGACGTTGATTCAGGTGCAAGACTTTCGCGGGTGAGCTGGAACGGCTACACTTTCGGGTATGGATTCGGTGCGCTTCGGTCGTGCGCTTGGTATGGGAGCCCGTGCGGCAGCGAAGACGCTGGTGACAGCGGTGGACGCGGCCACGTCTCCTAGCCCTTCTGCTGGGGTCAAGGCGAATACTGCGCATAACGCGGCTCCGTCGGAGAGTAGGGCCGCAGCTTCCGGGGTTCGACTGGGGGAGCAGGCGGCCCGCACGGCGGCTCAGGCGCGACAGACCAAAGAGGGCCTGGCGCGGGGAGGCAAGCGGTTCGGCGAGGCCGTGTGGGGTCCCTTTGTGAAGCTTTCACTTTTTATTGTCCGCTGGGATGGCAGTGGTGTTTGGGTATTTCTTCGTAAGCAGCTTTGTAAGGGCGAGCCGCAGAAGCCGCAGGCGATAGGCTGGCTTGTCAACGGGTACACTACAGCGTCATGCCGGAGTCACCTAAAACCAGTTCTGGAATTTCTGTCGATCCTGTCTACGGGGCAGAGAGCCTCGAGGGGTTCGACGCTGCTGCCCAGGTGGGCGAGCCCGGGGCGTATCCGTATACGCGTGGGATTCAGCCGACGATGTATCGCGGCCGCCTGTGGACGATGCGACAGTACGCGGGCATGGGTGACGCGGAGGAGTCGAACCGGCGCTACAAGTTTCTGCTGGCCAATGGAACGGCGGGGCTTTCGGTAGCCTTTGATCTGCCGACGCAGATTGGGTACGACTCGGACTCGCCGCTGGCGCTGGGAGAGGTGGGCAAGGTAGGGGTTGCAATTGATTCGATTGAGGATATGCAGCGGCTGTTCGATGGAATTGCGCTGGATACGATCTCGACCTCGATGACGATCAATGCGACGGCGTCGATTCTGCTGGCGCTGTATGTAGCTGTGGCGAAGCGGACAGGGGCTGAGGTTCGCAAGCTGAGCGGGACGGTCCAGAACGATATTTTGAAGGAGTACATTGCGCGTGGGACGTACATCTATCCGGTGAACCACGCGATGCGGCTGGTGACGGACATCTTCGCCTGGGCGGCCGCCGAGGTGCCGGAGTGGAACACAATCTCGATCTCGGGCTACCACATGCGCGAGGCCGGCTGCACGGCGGTGCAGGAGGTGGCGTTTACGCTAGCCAACGGCATGACGTATGTGCAGGCGGCGATCGATGCCGGGCTTGACGTGGATGCGTTTTCGCCACGGCTGAGCTTCTTCTTCAACTCGCATAACAACCTGCTGGAAGAGGTGGCGAAGTTCCGTGCGGCGCGGCGGATGTGGGCGCGCATCATGCGGGAGCACTTCGGCGCGAAGAAGGAACGCAGCTGGATGCTGCGGTTCCACACGCAGACGGCAGGGTCAACGTTGACGGCGCAGCAACCGGAGAACAACATCGTAAGGACGACCCTACAGGCGCTGGCAGCGGTGCTGGGCGGGACGCAGTCGCTGCATACGAATGGGTTCGATGAGGCGCTGTCGTTGCCGACGGAGAACGCGGCCCGGATCGCTCTGCGGACGCAGCAGATCCTGGCTCATGAGAGTGGTGTGGCGCAGACGGTTGACCCGTTGGCCGGCTCGTACTATGTCGAGTCGCTGACGAATGAGATTGAGCGGCGAGCCGATGAGTACATGGCAACGATTGCCGGGTTTGATCGCGCGCGTAAGTATGGGATGCTGCGGGCGATTGAGCATGGGTATGTGCAGCGGGAGATTCAGAACGCCGCCTATGCCTACCAGCGAGCGGTGGACGATAAGGAGGCCATCGTCGTTGGGGTGAATGAGTTCGCCAGCGAGCAGGAGGTGGCAGTGCCGATTCAGCGGATCGATGCGGCACTGGAGGGGCGGCAAGTGGAGCGGGTGCGGGCGCTGCGGGCAAGGCGGGATGCGGGTGTCCATGAGGCAGCGCTGCGTCGGGTGGAGGATGCGGCGCGTTGCGGGGTGAATCTCATGCCGCACATTGTGAATGCGGTGGAGAGTTATGCGACCGTGGGCGAGATTGCGAATTCGCTGCGTAGGGTATTTGGGGAATATCGCGAGACGGTTGTGGTGTAGCGTCCAGTTGCGATGAGTTCCAGCGCTGAAGATGCGTGGGCGAATGGAGCATCCGCGCCGAATCGGCGCAAATGGCACGCCTCGTTGACCCCAAGATGTCAGCACACTACGATGACTGATAGAGGCTATTACCTTGTCAGAACTTCAAACACCACTACGTAAAACTGCACTGAATGCTGTGCACCGTGCGGCAAAGTCCAAGATGGTTGATTTCGGCGGCTGGGATATGCCCGTCGATTGTTGCGGGTTGACGGCGGAGCACATGGCTGTGCGTACCGCTGTGGGCGTCTTCGACGTGTCGCATATGGGCGATATTCAGCTGCGGGGACCGGGATCGCTGGCGGCCGTGCAGAAGCTTTGCATGAATGACGCTTCGAAGCTGGCAGTGGGGCAGGCGCACTACTCCGCGATGCTGTATCCGAACGGGACCTTTGTCGATGACGTGGTAGTGCATAAACTCTCCGACAACGACTACCTGATCGTGATCAATGCCGGTACGCGGGAGAAGGACATCCAGTGGGTGCGGTCGCAGATTGGACACATGCCCGGCGTGCATGTGAACGACTTCAGCGACTACTACACGCAGATTGCGATCCAGGGGCCGAAGGCGGCGGAGACGCTGCAGAAGCTGACCTCGACGGACCTGAGCACGATTAAGAACTATTGGTTCACGTGGGGCCAGGTGTGCGGGCTGCACAACGTGATGATTGCGCGGACCGGCTACACCGGCGAGGACGGGTTTGAGATCTACATCCCTTCTGATGAGCCGACCAGTGCGCGGGTTTGGGGTGAGGTCCTGGAGGCAGGTGCGGAGTTCAGAATTCTGGCTTGCGGGCTGGGGGCGCGCAATACGCTGCGGCTGGAGTCGGCGATGGCGTTGTATGGACATGAGATATCCGACACGATCAACGTGTTCGAGGCTGGGCTGGGCCGGTATGCGAAGCTCGACAAACCGGATTTTGTCGGGCGAGATGCTCTGCTGGAGATCCAGTCCGCAGGCGGTCCGAAACGCAAACTGGTGGGGCTCGAGATGATCGAGCGTGGCATCGGGCGAGACGGCTATCCTGTGTTTTCGCTTGACGGCAAGCGGTTGGGCGAGATTACCAGCGGTTCGCCTGCGCCTTTTTTGAAGAAGAATATCGCGCTGGCTTATGTTCCGACCGAATACACCGCACTGGATACAGAGCTGGCCGTGGAGATTCGCGGTCAGATGGTGAAGGCGAAAGTTGTGCCCACGCCCTTTTACAAGCGCCCAAAGAAATAGCTGAAGCAATAGCAAGGAGAAGCAGTGCAATTTCTCGTTCTGAGTCGACGCCGTACGGACGTATTCCCCCCTGAAGCCTGGACGCCTGAGTTGATAGAAGCTGAGGGACAGCGAGTGCGTGAGCTTTACTCCGCTGGAACGATTCGCAACGTCTGGCGGCGGAAAGATACGCCGGGAGCGGCGATCATCATGGAAGCGGGCTCGGAGGATGAGGTGCGCGCGGCCGCAGGCAGCCTTCCGCTGGCCCAGCGCGGCATGCTGGAGATTGTTGCCCTGACCCAACTCGATCCCTACCCTGGCTTTGGACCACGCTAAAACGACCTTGCTACACGCTGTTTTCCGCCACTGAACACACTACAATTGAAGATGGAGAGAACGCCAAGATCATGTCATATCCTGCGAATTACAAGTACACGAAGGAACACGAGTGGATTCAGGTTGACGGCAGCAAAGGGACCGTCGGCATAACGGATTACGCGCAGAACTCGCTCGGAGACATCGTCTTTGTCGATCTGCCTAAGGTGGGCGACACTCTCGAAGCTGGCAAGATCTTCGGCTCGGTGGAGTCGGTGAAGGCGGTCTCGGACCTGTTTTCGCCGGTGTCCGGGACCGTAACGGCTGTGAATGAGGAGCTGAAGGACGCTCCGGAGAAGATCAACGCCGACGCCAACAATACCTGGATGCTGAAGCTGGATGTGAGCAATGCGGCTGAAGGCGATGGGCTTCTCTCAGCGGCCGACTATGAAAGATTTATCAGCGAAGAGACCGGACACTAAACAATATGCGCTATTTGCCAAAGTCCCCTGCGGACCGCCAGGAGATGCTCGCCGAGATCGGTGTCTCGTCGATTGATGAACTGTTTTCTACTATTCCTGCCGAGTATCAGTTGAAGCGCGACCTCCAGATTCCCCGCCAGCATGGCGAGTCGGAGATTCTGGATCGCTTTCGTGCGTTCTCCGAGAACAATGCGACAGGGTACGCGAGCTTTCTGGGCGCGGGCGTCTACCGGCACTATCGACCTGTCATCATCGACTCGCTGGTGCAGCGCGGCGAGTTCCTGACGAGCTATACACCCTATCAGCCGGAGATCGCGCAGGGAACACTGCAGGCGATGTTCGAGTTCCAGACCATGATCTGCGAGCTGACGGGCATGGAGATCGCCAACGCATCGATGTACGACGGATCGACGGGTGCGGCAGAGGCGATCATGATGGCCGTGCGTGTGACCGGACGCGATGGCGCGGTTGTGGCCAGGACGGTGCACCCGGAGTATCGCGAGGTGATTGCGACGTATGCGCAGCATCAGGAGATTCCTTTAACCGAGGTCAGCTATACCTCGAATGGACGGGTCGATTTGACGGCTCTCGATGCTGCGATTACGAATGATACGGCTTGTGTGCTAGGGGGCGCTGCTGATTGTTTCGATTGCGGAGGCGGTATCGCTGGGGATTGTGAAGCCTCCCGTTGAGGCGGATATCGTGTCGATGGAGGCACAGTCGTATGGCGTGGCTATCGGATACGGTGGACCGTACTGCGGCGTGATCGCCTGCAAGGAGAAGTTCCTTCGGCAGATGCCGGGACGCTTGATCGGCGAGACTAAAGATGTGAATGGCAAACGCGGATTTGTGCTGACCCTGTCGACGCGCGAGCAGCATATCCGGCGCGAGAAGGCGACGTCGAATATCTGCACCAATCAGGCTCTTGTAGCTCTGATGACGACGATCTTCCTGACGGTCTATGGCAAGCAGGGCATGAAGGAGTTGGCGGAGCAGAATCTGGCGAAGGCACACTATGCCAAGACAACGCTCGGGGACGGCGCAAAGGTTCTGTTTGAAGGCGCGCCGCGGTTCCACGAGTTCGTGCTGGAGCTTCCGCAGAGTGCTGAGGCGACGAACGCTGCGCTGCTTGGCGACAAGATCATTGGCGGGCTTCCGCTGCAGAAGTGGTATCCGGAGCTTGGGCCGAATGCGAGCTTGTGGTGCGCAACAGAGCTGACGACGCGGAAGCAGATCGAGGACGCAGCAACGGCGCTCGCAGGCAAGAAGGCTTCGTAATGGATGTTTCCACCATTATCGGCGAGGAGCTTGTGGCAGTGGAGTTTGTGCAGGACTATCTGCAGCTACGCTTCTCGGCTCCGCTGTTTACGCTCTACAACTGGCCTCATGTGTTGCTGCCTGATTTTTCGGTGGCCTACGGTGAGCCGGAGTATCGCAACGCGCTCTGCGCGCAGATCGGCGAGAAGGTCATCCAGGCTTCGCTTGGAGAGGGTGACGCGTTGACGATCGAATTTGAGAACGGCACCGTGTTTGGCCTTTCGTTGCGTGAAGAAGATTTGGATGGGCCGGAGTCCGGGAGCTACTCGGAGACCGGTGATGCAAGTGATGCCCAGGAGTTTTGACGATGGCAGATGAGAAGTTTGTAGGTTCGCCGAAGAAAGCGACGACGCATGTCAACCAGGACGAAGGTCTGATCTTCGAGAAGTCGTCGCCGGGCAAGAAGGCCTATCGGCTGGCGGAGTTGGATGTGCCAGCTGTGGACGCCGCCTCCCTGCTTGGGGCTACGGTGCGCAAGGATCTCGGTGTGATGCCGGAGCTGAGCGAGATTGAGATCATCCGGCACTTCACGCGGCTGTCGACGTGGAACTATGCGATCGACCTGGGCATGTATCCGCTGGGGAGTTGCACGATGAAGTACAACCCGCGTGTGAACGAGGCGGTGGCGCGGTTGGAGGGGATCGCTGAGGCGCATCCTTATCAGCCGGAGTCGCTCTCGCAAGGCTGTTTGGGCATCATGAAGACTCTCTCCGACGCTCTGGTTGAGATCACGGGCATGGACGCGATTACGCTGCAACCTGCTGCGGGTGCTCATGGCGAGTTCACGGGGATCCTTCTGGTTCGGGCTTATCACGAGAGCAAGGGCAATCCGCGGAAGAAGATCCTGATTCCGGACTCGGCGCATGGGACGAATCCGGCGACCGCGGCGGTCTGCGGGTATGAGGTTGCTAACCTGAAGTCGAATGCTCAGGGCATGGTGGATATCGCCGAACTGGAGCGGATGGTCGATGAGGACACTGCGGCGCTGATGCTGACGAATCCTTCGACGATCGGCGTGTTTGAGAGCGACATCCATAAGATTGCGGACATCCTTCATGCAAAGGGCGCGCTGCTCTACATGGATGGCGCGAACATGAACGCTCTGGTCGGCAAGACGCGGCCAGGCGACTTCGGCGTCGACGTCATGCATTTGAATTTGCATAAGACTTTTTCTACTCCGCATGGGGGTGGGGGGCCGGGGTCTGGGCCGGTGGCTTGCAAGAGGATACTGGAGCCGTTTCTGCCTACGCCGGTGGTGGTGACTCGGGCGGATGGGTCGCTGGGGTTGGAGTACAACCGTCCGCAGTCAGTGGGGCGCGTGCGGATGTTCTATGGCAACTTCGGCATGTTCGTGCGGGCGCTGGCCTACATCCTGGCGAATGGTCCGGATGGGCTGCGGCAGACGACCGAGGATGCTGTGCTAAACGCCAACTACATCCGAGCGAAGCTGGAGGGGACCTTCGAGCTGCAGTATAAGACGCGGTCACTGCATGAGGTGGTCTTCTCGGACAGGCTGCAGGCTCGCAACGGCGTGAAGACGGGCGATATGGGCAAGCGTCTGATCGACTACGGCTTCCATGCCTATACGGTGTCGTTCCCGATGGTGGTGCAGGGCGCGATGATGATCGAGCCTACAGAGAGCGAGAGCCGCGAGGAGCTGGACCTGCTGATCGATGCGCTGAAGCAGATTGCGCGCGAGGCGGAGGAGAATCCCGAGCTGGTGCAGACGGCTCCGCATTCGACGCGGATTCAGCGGCTGGATGAGACCACAGCGGCGCGGAAGCCGATCCTGCGGTGGAAGGGGCTTGCTCCAGAGTTCCCGACGGCTTCGACTGCGCTGACGCCCGATACCGCAGCGAAGGAGTGGTAGCTTGTCAGTCTTCTATGATCGGCAAGACGAACTTGAAAAGTACGAGTTCATGATGGGCGAGGCGCGAGGGCGTCTCGCCGTCACGCTGGATGTGCTGACGGATGCGCTGATCCTGGTGGGACAGCATGGGGTTTACTGCACGAGTGCGCGGAACCCGAATGTTCCGGCGCTCGATGTGCAGGCGGTTCTGGCTAACATCAATGGAGCTAAGGAGTTAGTGGCTTCGGTGATGGAGCGGCTGCGGTCGGAGAAGGAAGCCGCCGGGTAAGGGCTATTCGGCTGTGATCGTTACGTATTTGTCGGCGTTCTCCCATTTGACGTGGAGCTCGGTGGAGTTGCCATGGGAATTTTCAAAGGAGATGGTCATCTTCTCCTGGGGGGCCGGGAGGGTTTTACTCTCCATGGGGACGCGGCCAAGGTCTTTAGACTCGTCGTAGACGGTTCCCCACTGGCCGGTCAGCTTGTTGACGATGAGGAGCCACTGGCCGTCGCTGGGCAGGGTGTAGATGGTGTAGGTTCCGGCGGGGACGGTGAGGGTGCCGATCTTGAGGTTGGCTCCGGTTACGAAGGTGGTGGCCTCGTTGGCTCCGGTGCGCCAGACCTGTCCGTAGGGGACGAGCTCGCCCATGATCTTGCGGCCGCGCATGGAGGGAGAGTTGTAGTGGATCTTGACGGCGTGGCCGTTGAGCTTGACGGTGCTCTCGGCGACGGGGCTGGGAAGGGGCTGGGCGGGCTGCTTGTCCATCTTCATGTTGCCCATCGGCTTCTCCGTCTGGGCGAGGCCGGCAGTGGCGAGGATAGAGGTACAAGCAAAGAATGTGATGGTGCGGAGGAGCATGTCTGGTCACCTTTTCGGAGTTTCGATTGATGGTCAACTGCTTGAAGCGATGCTGTCAACTTGCGGATGGGTCGTGCTACGCTAGAGGTGCGCGCGCCCGTAGCTCAGCTGGATAGAGCGGCAGCCTCCGAAGCTGTAGGTCAGAAGTTCGAATCTTCTCGGGCGCACCATCCTCTTCTTTCATCTTCTCCTCTCTTCCCTTGCGGCGTTCGTTTCCCTGTAGGGGCACCCCCCCCCCGGGGTACCCCTGGCTAAGGTCCTTTGATTCAGCGACATACGATTTTTGCTGTTTGTAAAATCGTCCATCTAAAGGGGTTACGGGTAAAATCGTCTTTCTAAAAGGTTTATAGGTGTTAATGGGAAAGCCCCGGCCTTGGGCTGGGGCTTTTTGTTCTCTATTTTGTTTTCTGTATTGATTATAAGGGATTGAGGAAAACTAATACGCAACGGATGTCATTGATGACGTTGGAGTTATGGCGTTTGGGGCTTGACAAGGGTTTTTGCTGGGAAATCGCTGAAAGAAAAACCAGCCTGCGACAGAGTTTTTCGATTGGGAGAACGGACGGTTCGCGCTTCGCGCGAATACCCCACCTTAGCCGCAAAAGCGCGGCGAAGATGGGCACCCGGATTTGTGGCTGGTTTGAAAAGAAGCTCCAACAAGCTACGGTAGATATGGTCAGCGGTTGAGGGTGTAGATGGGGCAGTTCTCGCGTTCGATGGCGGTGCCGAGGTAGCCGAGATGGAGGCTGTAGCTGCACTGGACCTTGGAGTAGCCGGTGGTGATCCCCTGGTAGACGTAGATGGTGTTGTCGCCGGGGTTGTAGAGAGAAAGGACGGTGGCGGGGCCGGCGCCGCTGAACTGGTAGCTGAGGGTTGCGGGACCGGCGGCCTGGACGGGACGCGTGCTGTGGGCCCACCAACCTGTGGAGAGAGCGGCCAGGGCTATGAGGACTTCGCGCAGGTAGGGACGGTTGGGCATGGGGGCTCCTTGGGGTTCTATGGTGAGACGTGTTTGGGGGAGAACGGGCAACAGAAAAAAGCAAGGGCGCGGTGGTGGGGGTAGGCACCATGGTGGAGAAGCGGGTTTCTCCGCTGCGCGCTTCGCGCTCCGGTCGAAATGAGGAGATTTTGGGTGGGGTGGAGGGGAACGAGCAACGGCAACCGCAACCGCAGGTCCTTCGACTCCGTAACTC
>WNFI01674729.1_pt1 | contig 12262 bp, 13 predicted proteins | sample 5400471 | NCBI WGS metagenome assembly WNFI01 (sample SAMN13153348, study PRJNA577476) | soil metagenome | isolation source: 100 cm saprolite on Douglas fir-dominated hillslope | place: USA:California | collected 2013-09-17 | reverse complement strand
TTCATATCAACATTGACCCGGTCATCGTGCATATCGGTGCGCTGTCGCTGCGCTGGTATGGCCTGATGTATGCTGTGGCCATCGCGATGGGCCTCTGGCTGATTCGCAAGTATACCGAGCGGAAAGGTATTAGCCAGGATCAGGTCTATCGGGTACTCTGGTGGTGTGTTATAGGCGGCCTGATTGGCGGGCGTCTCTATTTCGTCATCCAGCAGCCTGATCTGGTGTCGGGCTACCTGGAACAGCCCTGGCGTATCCTGGCGACCTGGGAAGGCGGTATGGCTTTCTTTGGCGCGATCTTTGCCGTGGTGCCAATCCTGTTCTGGCGCTCCCTGCGTATGCGCATCAATCCCTTTGTCATGCTCGACGCCGCCGCGCTCTTCGCGGCCTGCGCGCAGCCTTTCGGGCGCATCGGCAACCTGATTAACGGCGACATCACTGGCGCTCAAACCACGCTGCCCTGGGGAACGGTCTACGATAACGTGAATAGCTGGGCCTGCCTGGATCCAAGCAAATGCCATGTCCCTCTACAGCCCGCCGCAGGCTACGAGTTGCTGCTGAACCTTGTGCTAATTGCCGTGTTGCTCTTCCTGGCACGGCGCTACCGCAAGCCGGGCGCGCTCATGGCCACCTACCTCTTTGGCTACTGCATCACGCAATTCATCGTCTTCTTTGCGCGCGCAAGCGAGCCGCTTGTGAAGCTGGGCGGAGTACTCGACTGGGGCCTCAAGCAGGCACAGTGGACCGCGATTATCTTCGCCATCGTCCTGATTCCCATCACCATTCTGGCCATGCGCTCCCATTTCGCTCGGCCTGTGCCAGCAGGTGAAGTGGCTGCTACTTATGGGATGCCAGAACAGGATGCAACGCCCAACGTTGCCTCGCTGGATGCAGAGGACGAGCCATCAGAGGAGGCCGAGGCGGTTGCTCAGCCTACCAGCGTAGGCGCGGATGGCGCGGCGCAGACAGAGGAGAAAGAAGTTTCAGAAGAGGCTGAAAGCTAAATCTCACCCTCTCTCAGGGAGAAATAAAGGCAGAGTCAGGTGGGTCACAGCCCACCTGACTCTGCCTTTATTTCTCCCTCACATGAAAAATTCTCTTGATCCGCAATCAACAAAAGTGTGGACGTAGACGGAGGGAAGAGAGTTTTATAAGCGAGACATCGACTATTATTTCATTTATTCCTCCTTTTGCTAATATTTTGCTCATCCAAAAGAAAAGGGAAAACTACCGAGCTTTCGTTCTATCCTCTCTTAGTAGCGCTATTGCTATTTTCTTCTTCTCTCAGGTATATCTCAGGGAACTCACAGATTCAGTTCATAGAAAGGTATTATACTTGTGCACAAGAAGCAGTAAACCATCCTATGAGGTATCCGGTCAGGATATTACAATGGTTGAGGGTACTGCAATGAACACGTATCGGGAAGGTGAAACTGTTTCTTCGCTTTCTATTAGGAGGATTGACCATGCCACGTCGCAAAAATACAGCAGTGATGGATAAAGAAGAAGAGAACTACGCGTACCAGCCAGCCGACGATCTCTTGACGATTCACGAGGTTGCTCGCCGCTTGCGTGTCGATGACACGACGGTGCGCCGTTGGATCAACAACGGTGTTCTGGACGCGGTGACTCTGCCCCATTTGGGCAAACGCCGCGGCTATCGCGTAAAAAAGGCTACTCTGGATACACTCCTGAGCAGCTCGACGCTCGCTGGGGAATAATTCCCCGGTCGGCTATTTCACTCTATATTCGCTGGATCAGCCCTTTAGCCCGAGGGGAATGTGCCCGATAGTGAAAGGTGATGGCTATCCGTCATCTTGCGGTCACGTTTCTCTACAAGGGAAGTGAGGGTGAAAATGAGCAGCTTACTGTCCAGCGCAAAGAGTCTCAGAAAAGTGTTTCTGGGACTCTTTGTCTTTTTTTGTCTGTTGGCTATCAGTGCCTGCGGCGGTGGTGGCAATTCCGCGCAAGTGTACGATAGTGCCCGTGTTCTGAATACCTCACAGGTTCGGAGCGCGGCCTCCCATTTACCCAACCCCGTTGCTATCTACACAACAAACGCCTTTCAAGGGAATCAAGCCGATTTTCAGCGTGCCGCGATCCAGAAACTGAACGGTAACCCCAACACGATCGTGATGGCGATCGATACGGCCCACCGTTATATCTATATCGCGCGCGGTTCCAATGTCCAGCTTTCTGGCACGGGTATCGACCAGGCGGTGACTGCGTTCTCCACGAGTTTTAACAACGGAAACTACACCAATGCCTCTCTGGCAGCGCTCAACTCTCTGCAAGGCTCGCTTGGCTCTCCTGCCAATACGGCAAATAGAGGCGGTGCCTCTTTCAGTCCTGTGTGGCTCTGCTGTATCATTCCAGCGCTTCTCATTCTGGGCGGGGTACTTTTCGGTGCCAGTCGACGAGGACAGGGCAGGGGAATGTTTGGCGGCCTTAGTCGCGGCCCCTCGCCATACAGACCAACCGTACCACCTGACTACGATCCTTATAATAATCAGCAAGGGCCATACTATGGACCTCCCCAACAGCGAGGCGGAATAAATCCATGGGCAGCAGGAGGTCTAGGCGCGGCAGCAGGCGGCCTTGCGGGCTATGAACTGGGCAAGAGGCAGGGCGAATACGATTCCGAGCAAAATCCCAACTACGGCGACTCTGGCAACCTCGGTGGAGGCAGCAGCTTCGGCGGTGGCGATGCCGGCTTTGATAACAGCGATCCTGGTGGAGGTGGTAGTTTTGGTGGTGGCGGCTTTGACAACAGCGATCTTGGCGGAGGCAGCAGCTTCGGCGGTGGTGATGCCGGTGGGGGTGGTGGTTTTGGTAACAGTGACTTCGGAGGCGGCAGCAGTTTTGGTGGTGGAGGTGGTGGCTTTGACAACGATGATTTTGGGCAGGGAAACGATGCTGGTGGGGGCAATTTCTAATCGCACATGTCAAGCGCGATTAAAACCGTGAAAAGCATGTTCTTGTGAATGGAGCGGCGGGCCGCCGCTCCATTCACAAGAACATGAGCAAAGGACTAATTTCACCCTCCCATATGCGGTTTATTTATCATTTTTGGCACTTGATCATCATAGCATGTTGATGAACAAAAAAACTTCTCCCATCTTGCCCTTTTCGAACGGCTGTTCGTTCTTCCATTTAGAGCAAGGGTAATCCCATCACGAGTGGCGGGTCGGTCAGACGCGGCGAGTGCAGGACGAGATCGGGATTGCCCGACACCTGGCCGTGGCGTATGACAAGCGAACCCGCGTTGTTACCAACCAACATTTTCTCGCCGGGCAACAGAGACGATTGGAGGTCCGTGGCAACGGGAAAGGCGGCAGCACGGAGATAGTAGACGCCATCAGCAATGCCATTCAGCAGGTACAGACCCGGTGAGCCGAGTTTGGTACAACGCACAGGCGCTCCTTGAGGAATGGGGCTGGTGAACAGGCCAACATAGATTGTACCCTGAAAGGTTGCGGGGGCGCTGATCTGGCCCAGCAGAGTGTTTTTCCTCAGTATGCCGGAGGGTGTCGTGGAGTAGTGCTCGGCAGGCGCTACTGGAAGTGGCTCGAATGCGTGAGCCCGTTGGCGCAAAAGACGTGGAGACAGCCCAACCAGTTGTGTGAAACGGCTCGTGAAAGAGCCAGTGCTGGTATAGCCAACCTCGAAACAAATATCGGTCACGCTGAGCGGGGTCGTCAAAAGCAAACGTCGAGCGGCCTGGAAGCGCAGCGCGGAGAGAAATTCGCCAGGGGGAATGCCAATCAGATGACGAAAGACGCGATTGAAATAGTAGGGGCTGAGATAGGCAACCGAGGCCAGATCTTCGAGCGTCAGTAGTTCATGCATGTGGGTATGCATGGCCTGGATAGCGCGTTCAACAGCTTGCTTGTGAGTAGCAAGAGTAATATGCTGTGCTTCATCTTCACGGAAAACGGGTGTTGCTGTTTGCATGGTGTCCTTCCTCTTCCAACAAAGATTTCTTCACAGGCCTATTCTTTTTGGCTTGAGCTGAAGCGGCAAAATCAACGCGAGGAGCGCGGGCAGGCGGATTGCGCCGTGGTCCCTATGTACGCAATCCTCTCGTTGCACGACGCGCCAGTCTACACTGCGGCTTAGCCCACAATCATGTCCCCAATTCATTAGAAGAGATGACACGAAGCCGCCCCGTTCACAACTCTTGTGAACGGGGCGGCTTCGTGTTCGCTCTGCTCGCTTTGCGGCTATTGATCCAGATTTGGATTTGGTGCCTGGATGCGGCGACTGGTGCGTCTGCGCGTGGTTTCCACAATGCGCAGGCGCACGACGGCGCGTTCCAGTTCGCCGCTCAGCATGCCGCGCTCGCGCTCGTCCTTCACTTCGGCCAGGCGAGCCTGGGCTGTGCGACGAGCCTCTTCGGCGCGGTTGCGGTCGATATCTTCGGCGTGTTCGGCGGCATCGGCCAGCACCGTCACGGTGTTGTTGTATACCTCCATAAACCCGCCAGAGATGAAGAGGTCGTCCTCCGCACCGCCGAGCTTGATGCGCATCTCGCCCGCTTTCAGGGCGGTCAGCAGCGCGGCGTGATGGGGCAGGATGCCCATCTCGCCATCGACGCCGGGAGCGATGACCTCTTCAGCCTCGCCCCGGTAAATTTCGCTTTCGCCAGTGACCACTGCGATCTGCATGGTAGACATGGCTTACCCCTTCTGCTTGTCTGCCTCGTAGGCCTCGGTAACCTCTTCAACGGCCCCCTTCAAGAAGAAGTAGGTCTCAGGCACGTGGTCGTACTTGCCTTCGAGTATTTCTTTGAAGCTGCGGATCGTCTCTTTGAGCGGCACGTATTTGCCCTCAATGCCGGTGAAAGCCTGCGCGACAGTGAACGGCTGGGAGAAGAAGCGCTCCAGTTTACGAGCGCGGCCCACGGTAACTTTGTCCTCGTCGGCAAGCTCGTCGATACCCAGGATGGAGATGATGTCCTGCAACTCCCTGTAGCGCTGCAACACGCGCTGCACACCACGAGCCACGTTATAGTGCTCCTCGCCAACGATGTTGGGGTCGAGGATACGACTGGTCGAGGCCAGCGGATCGACGGCAGGATAGATGCCCTTCTCAGAGATCGAGCGCTCCAGCACGATGGTCGAGTCCAGGTGGGCGAAGGTCGTGGCCGGGGCCGGATCGGTATAGTCGTCAGCAGGCACGTAGACGGCCTGCATCGAGGTCACCGAGCCGCGCTTGGTCGAGGTGATGCGCTCTTGCAGAGCACCCATCTCTTCAGCCAGGTTTGGCTGATAACCCACGGCGGATGGCATACGACCGAGCAGGGCCGAAACTTCAGCACCGGCCTGGGTGAAGCGGAAAATGTTGTCGATAAAGAGCAGCACATCCTGGCCCTCTTCATCGCGGAAGTATTCCGCGATCGTCAGGCCGCTCAGGGCCACGCGCAGGCGCGAGCCAGGGGGCTCGTTCATCTGCCCGAAGACCATGGCCAGACGGTCGATAACACCGGCTTCGCGCATTTCATGATAGAGGTCGTTGCCCTCGCGGGTGCGCTCACCCACGCCAGCGAAGACGCTATAGCCGCCGTGACCTTTGGCGATATTGTTGATCAATTCCTGAATGATCACGGTCTTGCCCACGCCCGCGCCGCCGAAGGTACCAATTTTGCCGCCGCGCATAAATGGGCAGATCAGGTCGAAGACTTTAATGCCCGTCTCAAAGACCTCGATGTTGGCCGCCTGGTCTTCCAGGGTAGGAGCCTCGCGGTGAATCGGCATACGAGGAGCATCCTCTACCTCAGGTTTGTTGTCCACGGCCTGGCCCAGGACGTTGAAAATACGTCCAAGGGTCTTGGGACCAACCGGCACGCTGATCGGTGCGCCGGTATCGTGCGCGTCTGAACCGCGCTGCAAGCCGTCGGTCGGACCCATGGCGACGCAGCGTACCCAGTTATTGCCCAGGTGCTGCTCGACCTCCAGGGTCAGGTCTTTCTCTGCGCCATCCGGGCGCACGGTGACTGCGTTATAAAGTTCAGGCAGTTGCTCTGGGGGGAACTCAACGTCTACCACAGCCCCCAGAACTTGCACGACTGAACCCAGCGTGCCCACATGTGTTGCCATTATTGTATTCTCCTGATTATAGGAAACCCACACTTATCCCAAAGCCTCAGCGCCGGACACAATCTCCAGAATCTGAGTGGTAATGCTGGCCTGGCGGGCCTTGTTATAGGTAAGGTTGAGATCTTCGAGCAATTCTTTGGCGCTGTCGGTCGCGTTTTTCATCGCGACCATCTGCGCCGACCACTGGCTGGCCAGCGATTCGAGCAAGGCTTGATAGACCTGCAAATCCACGAAGCGCGGGAGCAGAGCCTCGAACAGGCTCTGTGGGTCCGGCTCGTAGATATACTCAACATTCTTTTTGTCGTCACCCTCGTCGGTCGGCGGCTCTACCGGGAGCAGCTTGACCACGGTTGGCGTCTGCGTGACTGCGTTGACAAACTTGGGATAGACCAGGTAGACCACATCGATGTCGCCGTTGATAAACGCATCCATGGCCACCTGGGCAATCGCCGAGGCGTCGTTCAAGCCAGGTCGGTCGCCATAGTTGGTGAACTCGGCCAGCAAGTTGTACGGGCTGCGCACAACAAAGTCGCGCCCCTTGCGGCCCACAGCCACAAAATCGACGTTGGCCTGCTCGCCTTGCTGAGACAATTCGGCCTGCACTTCGCGCACCGAGCTGGCCGCCCGGCGGTTGATGTTGCTGGGCAGTGCGCCGCACAGACCGCGATCCGGCGTGATCAGCACATAGCCAATCTTGCGCACCGGGCGCTGGGCCATCAGCGCGGCTCCCGCCCCGACGTCTGCGCCACCCGCGCGTGCCAGGCGCGAGACCATAGCGCGCAACTGGCCAGCGTAGGGGCGGGACTGCTGTACGCGATCCTGTGCCCTGCGCATTTTGCTGCTCGCCACCATCTGCATGGCCCTGGTGATCTGCGAGATGTTCTTGATCGAACCGATACGCCGCTTAATTTCACGAGTTGATGCCATCGATCAGCCTCCTAGTTGGGTTCGACTGTCTGCTTGAACTCTTCAATAGCAGCGCTCAACCTTTGTAACAGGTCTTTGGACATCTTCTCTTTGCCATTGACCGACTTGGCGACGATTTCCTCACCAATCTCAGGATGTGTGGTGTCCATAAAGCGGGTGAATTTCGTCTCCCACTCCGCGACCTTGTCAAGAGCCACGTTATCCAGATAGCCGTTGTTCGCGGCATGGAAAACCATGACCTGCTTTTCAACGGGAACCGGCTGGTATTGTGGCTGTTTCAGCACTTCCATCAGGCGACGACCGCGATCGATGCGCGACTTGGTCGCCTTATCCAGGTCCGAGGAGAACTGCGCGAAAGCGGCTAGCTCACGGAACTGCGCGATGTCGAGCTTCAGGGTGCTGGCAACCTGCTTCATGGCAGGTGTCTGCGCGTTACTGCCCACGCGAGAAACCGAGAGGCCGGTGTTCATTGCGGGCCGCTGGCCAGCGTTGAACAGGTCTGTCTCCAGGAAGATCTGGCCATCGGTGATCGAGATCACGTTAGTCGGAATGTAAGCCGAGATGTCGTTTGCCTTCGTCTCAATGATCGGCAGGGCGGTCAGCGAGCCGCCGCCGTAATCCTCGTTCAAGCGGGCCGCGCGCTCCAGCAAGCGGGAGTGCAGATAGAACACGTCGCCTGGATACGCTGCGCGCCCCGGAGGGCGGCGAATGATCAGCGAAATGTTGCGGTAGGCTTCGGCGTGCTTGGTCAGGTCATCATAGATGATCAGCGCGTCGCGCCCGGCTCCTGCAGGAGCTGCGCGGTACGCGCCACCGAGGCGTTTTTCTGGCCGATCGCCACGTAGATGCAGAGGAGATTCTTGCCCTTCTGGTTGATGATCGTGTCGATCGCGATGGCCGTCTTACCGGTCTGGCGGTCGCCGATGATCAGCTCGCGCTGACCACGACCGATCGGAATAATCGCGTCTACGATCTTGATACCAGTCTGCACCGGCACGCTCACCGACTTACGGGTGATTACGCCAGGGGCTACGCGCTCAACAGGGCGGGTGCGCTCGCCGGAGATCGGGCCGCGCTCGTCGAGCGGCTCCCCCAGCGGGTTCACAATACGCCCGATCAGGGCATCGCCCACCGGAACCGAGACTACGCGCCCGGTTGTATGCACCTCGTCATCCTCGCGGATGAGGGTATAGTCGCCCAGGATCGGGCAGGCCACCGACTCTTCTTCCAGGTTGAAGGCCATGCCCATGATGCCTGTACGCGGGAATTCTACCAGTTCGAGATATTTTACATTCTGCAGGCCATAGACACGAGCGATACCGTCCTGCACTGCGATAACAGTGCCCACGCTCGCCGTAGAGGTTTCGTCACCCCCAAAACCTGCGATGTTTTTCTCTATGATGGCACTGATTTCATCAGCCCAAGATGCCATCGTCTTCCTCCTGTTTATAACTCCTCTCCAAGCGAGCTAGCAGAAGCAGCGATCAAGCTGCTTGCTCGCGCGGAGTAAGGATTCGCAACCCATCCTGCCCCTGTAAGAGAAAGGATGGAGCGGAAAAGCTTCTTTACGATGCCGTGTTTCACGTAGCGCAAGGGGCTATGATCTATACACAGCCGGTGAAACGTCCTGAATGGAGCGCCGGCCCTTGCGCCCGGCGCAATTATCTCGCGTTAAAGCACCGGAGCCGGAGATTCTGTGTCCCGGTTCGCGTCACCAAGCACATCGAGGCTGGCCGTAGCCACGCCGTTCAGCAGTTGCCGTCGCAAGATCTGCAAACGCTGCTGAACGCTGCCATCGATCACCTGGTCGCCCACGCGGGCTACCACGCCACCCAGAATTTCCGGGTTCACTCTGGTTTGTAACAGAATAGTCTTGCCTGTTCTCTGTTCGAGCGCCTGTTTCACGAGAGCTTGCTGCTTCTCGTCCATCGGTGCCGCCGTCGTCACTTCAGCCATCGCCTGGTTCTTATAGTCGAGGATCATCTGCTGTAACTCAGTAGCGATATTCGGCATCAGATCGACCAGGCCACGCTGAACGATCAGCAGGGCAAGGTTGAGCGAGGTAGGCTGCACTCTGGAACTCAGTGCCTCACGGAGAACGGTCTCTTTGCGTTGCGCGGGAATTCTCGGCTCACGCAGTAGATACGCCAGCGTATGCCTGGAAAAGAGCTGGGCGATTCCCTGCACATCTTCGAGCGTGCGATCAAGCGTGTTCTGCTTGAGCGCAAGACCGAAGATGGCCTCCGCGTAACGGCGCGCGATCGCTCCTTTAAGCATTACTGTCCCTTTGCTTCGCTAGTGGCCACGAACTCTTCCACCATGCGGCGGTTATCCTTCGTATCCACAGATTTGCTAATGACCTTACCAGCAGCATTAATCGAGAGGTTGACCACCAGGCGGCTGAGTTCAGCGCGGGCGCGAGCGGCCTCCTGCTGAATGCGCGCGACCTGCTGCTGCTCGAACTGAGCAGCGCGGGCCTGTGCCTCTTCTTGAATGCGCTGTGCCTCTTTTTCGGCCATTTTCGTCGCCTGCTCAATGCGGGCCTGACCTTCGATGCTGGCTTTGCGCAGAATCTCTTCCGCGTTGGCCGTCGCCTCAACCAGGTCACGCTTGGCTCGCTCGGCGTTCTCCACGCCTTCCTGAATAATCGAGCGGCGCTTTTCCAGCATGCGCTGGATCACCGGGAAACCGAGTTTACCCAGGACGAACACGACGATGCCAAAGCTCACGAGTTGCGAAATGAATGCCAATAAGTTAACGCCCAGGCCGCCTAACAGGCTAGGGCTAGGCGGAGCACTCGCAAGTAGAGATGAAAGAACCACTGGATTTGCCTCCTTTCCTCAGAGGTAGTACAGTCCATTCACAAGAATGGAGCATAGAGATCACTCATTCACTAACCTACAAATCTACCAGTCAGAGAAACGCGGCCATGCGCTGATGGGAAGAACGCGCTGAGTCCCTCTATGCCCCAATCCCAGGAATATCTTATGCTTTGCCGAGGAGAATGAAAGAGATAACCAGGGCGTAAATAGCAATAGCCTCAGCGAAAGCCAGTGCAATGAACATGTTGACCTGGATGAGAGGAGCGGCCTCAGGATTGCGCCCGATCGCGCTCAGGGCCTGACCGCCCGCGATACCGATACCAATGCCAGGGCCGATAGCACCCAGACCGATAGCCAAAGCTACACCAATAATGTTCATGAGAAAAACCTCCTTAGAAGGACAAACAGCGAACTGTTAAGAATTAATTTATGCAATCGCTGAAGAGGTACAGTTTCCCCCTCAAGCGAGTAGCAAGCATAGGAAACGAGAACCTAATGAGTCGCAGCTAATTTGTGCGCCTCATTCTCTTCATACTCAGCGTATGCCTCTTCGGGACTCTCGTGCCCGTGGTCGTGGCTGGTTGAGGCCATTTCCATGAAGACCAATGTCAGCATAGCAAACACCAGTGCCTGGACGAAGGCGACAAAGAGTTCCAGTGGAATAAAGACGAGATTGGCAAGGCCGAACGTCAGTGCTCCGAAGACCGCCAGCACCGCGCTTCCGGCAAAGATATTGCCGAAAAGACGGAAGGCAAACGAGAGAATGCGTGAAAGCTCCGTCACAACTTCGATCAAGCCCACGAAGAACTCGATTGGACCGGATACGCCTTTGCTGAACAGCCCTTTCACTTTAAAGTACTTGCCCAGGTGCGCGCCAGTGCCAAGCATCGAGAAACCAATGATCTGGCAGAGAACTACCACAACGATAGCCATGGCAAACGTCAGGTTCAGATCGCTTGTAGGCGGGCGAAACCAGGGAATGAGCTTATCAGTATTATTGCCTAAGAGAAAATGGATAGGACCCCAACTTGGCGGATTCGCCGCATTGGTCACGGTCCCGATCGTATCAATTCCAGGGAACACATCCATCAAGTTACCCAGGAGAATGAAGACAAACAGGGTAGCAACCAGCGGAAAGAACTTCCGGCCTTTTACTTTGCCCGAAACGCTTTCAACCAGATTCTGCAGGCTTTCCACCGCCCATTCCATAAAGTTCTGAAAGCCAGTCGGCACCAGTTGCTGATGCCGCTTGTTCCGTATGAAACCGAAGACAAGCACAAGCAGCCCCAGAATAATAAGCCAGGTGCAGAGAAGGGTATTCGTCACAGGGAAGTTAATCCCAGGAATGGTGAAAATGGTGTCTGGTGGGACATTTGGATTTGAGAGTGTCCAGAACACGCGACATCCTCCAATGTATTGGTGCTCTGCCGGTCTGTTGTTCTGTTATAGATGGGCCGTTTATCCTCTCTTGTTTATAACAAGAGTCTTTTAAACAAACGGTATGCGCCATATACGCCTATAATCAGGCCAAGCAGCAGCCCGAGCAATGAAAATAATGGTGAATGGTGGGTTACACCATCCAGGTAATTTCCTAAGAAGGAACCTAGAGCCAGGGGTATCGCAATTGTAAACCCGAGTGCGCCGACCTGTCCCAGCGACTCCCAAACAGAGGGTGGCTTTTTCTTGTTCATCCGTTTATCCCGTCTGCTGCTGTCTCTCGTTGTTGTACCAGTGAGATTATAGCATAGCGCGACAACTTTTTGCAAAGAGGGGTACGAGACTGCTAAAAAACCTGTTAAACGTCTCCCAGGCTAACTTTACACTGCTCACTTTGCCTCGTTTGACTCAGGTGCCCTACCCAAATGTCCCAGGCAACCCTATGCTGAAAGCACCCCGCGCTAAAGCAGCGGGGGTTCCGAGCCATTTCTCCACGTTTCCACTCGCTCTCGTCTGAGGAGAAGGAGTGGCTCTTGTTTCGGGAGACTCGAACTTTTAGGCAGACGCGCTCTGGCACGGGGAATACCCATGCTTCGGGGCAAAGAGAGCCCGTCATTCGCACGTTGGAGAACTGACTCTTGTGCTGCCCGCAGGCGCGCTTCCGCACCTTCCCAATACCCCTGGTAGTGGGCACAAGAGGGAGTGACTTCTGCATTGGGCAAATAGGCCGCCAGGAACGCCGAATACAAATCGCGTTGCACTGGCCCGATGCCACACTCACAGCGATGCCAGCGCTGGGAGAGCGGCTTTTTCACGGTTTGCCCACAGCCATGGCAAAATTGGGAGAGTTTGGTGCGTCGCGTGGAAACTTCCGAGAGGGTGCCGCCCGTACTCGCAACGGTGCGCCGCAGGTGTTCTATCAACATCCCCGGTGCTCGGAGACCCACACTTTTCCCAAACTGTTTTTGCCAACCTTTA
>WNFI01487816.1_pt1 | contig 12263 bp, 15 predicted proteins | sample 5400471 | NCBI WGS metagenome assembly WNFI01 (sample SAMN13153348, study PRJNA577476) | soil metagenome | isolation source: 100 cm saprolite on Douglas fir-dominated hillslope | place: USA:California | collected 2013-09-17 | reverse complement strand
GCCGAGCAGGTCGCTGGTCGTGGTCCAGAAGCGGCAGCATTCCCGATCTGTATCCGCGACCTCGCGAAGAAGGCGCCCGAGCTGCTCCTCCCGCGGTCGAGTCGGTACGACCCAAAGGATCTGGTTGGCGGAGGCGTGCGGTCGATCGACGAAGTAGCGGACGTAGGACTGGAGCTTGGCTCGAAGGCGTCGTGGCTGCTCGGTTCCGCGGTCCCACTCGAGTTGAAGAAGCAGTTCGCGGTCGTTCGTAATCAGGCGGCCCCATCCATCGGGAATCGGGCCGTGCTCTTCGGACTCGGCGTAGGCGGCCGCGATCTCGTGCTCGCCTACCCAGTGGTAGAGGCCGACTTCAGTAGCCTCTCGAATGGTGACGGCGAGACGCACGAAGAACTGGTTTGCTTCCAGCTGGTGGATCAGGTGAAAGCGTCGTTCGAGCGCGTGTTCGGCGCGCTTGATGAACGGCTCTGGATTTTGATCGCGCCACTCGGCCAGCAGTGCCGCCCCCCGTCGAGCGAGCAGGTAGACGGAGGCGCGGCAGATCCGGCCGGGACGGGTGGCAGCACGCCAGCGGATGAGGAGGCCATGCTCGAGTAGCCACTGGAGCCGGTATTGGCAGCTTCTGGGTCCAGGAAAGAAGAGAGCTTGGATCTGGTCACGGTCCAGGTAGCGGTGCGAGTCCAGCTCTTGCAGGATGGCCAGATCTCGCAGGGTCGGCTCGACCTTGTCCCTTGAGTGGTGTGCTTCTTCGCGATGAAGTTCCAGGATTCGTACAGGAGGTGTTCCTTTGAAAGAAGACAGTCCCGGGGAGAAATCGAGCCGTTTTGAATTGAAAGAGGGGTTCACGCCAGGGCGTGAAGGGGCGCGTGAAGGGTGCTTGAACTCGGGGCGTGAAGGGGCGCGTGAAGCCAGCTCGGTCACGCGATGTCCTGGAAGTCGCCGCGATAGCCTAGGTTCGCAAGCCGCCGTTGAATCTCGGCGTCGACCTCGCCGCGCGGCCGGCCATATCGCGCGAGGCTGCCAGCGGCGAGGAGAGCTGCATGTTCGGCGCCCAGGCTTGGTGGCGCGGGCAAGGTGACGGCTGTGAACGCAGTCTCCGCATGGCTTTGCACGCAGAGTCGCATCGCGACCTGGCGAAGGCTCAGGGTTTGCAGATGTGACTCGGTGAGAGGTGAGAACTCGCGAGCCAGGTGCCGGGCGTCCTCCTGGCTCAACTGGAAAACGACCTTGCTCCGTGCGTTTGCCTCCACCGCCTGAGCGGTTGCAGCGCTCAGCTGGCTCAGGTGCTGATTGGCCAAGGTGAGGTTGACCCGGTAGGCGCGCGATTCCGCTAGGACGTCATCGAGAGATTGCGGCAAGTGGAGGTAGTTCTGGAATTCGTCCAGGTAGAGGTTGAAGTCCGGGCGCCAGTTCTCGGGTCTCGAAGCCCGTCGCAGAGCCGCCTGCCAAAGCCGGGAGACGATGAATGCGCCGAGCAGCCGGCTCGATTCTTCCCCGAGGCTGCCCTTGCTGAGATTGACGAGTAGGATGCCGCCTCGGTCCATCACGGCAGGCAGATCGAGGGACGATCGGCTCTGACCGAGGACGTTGCGGACGGTGGGTCGCATAAGGAAGCTCCGCAGCTTGTTCAGGACCGGGCCCACCATCTGGGCGCGCTGACCCTCGGCAAAGTTTTCGTATTCCTGCCAGAAGGGCCGAAGACCGATCGGATCGTCGAGGTTCTTGGTGAGACGCGCCCGCACCTCTCGGTTCAGCAGCAGGAGGGGCACCTCGCACAAGGTGGCGCCACGGTGGCGGAGCAGGGTGAGTATCGCGGCCCGCAGGATGTCGTCCGTTCTTGGACCCCAGAAGCGCTCGAAGGTCTTTCGGAAGATGCTGACCACCGCGTCCGTGACCAGCTCGCGTTCGTCGGGCTTGTCGCAGTCCAGCACGTTGAGGCCGAGCGGGCGGTCACGCTGGGCAGGGTCGAAAAGGATCAGCCGATCCTGATGCGCGCTTGGGATTCGCTCGAGGAGATCGCGAATCAGATCGCCCTTGGGATCAATCACACCGACACCAATGCCGGCCTCGATGTCCTGGAGGGCGAGGTTCATGAGCAGGGTGCTTTTGCCGCTCCCAGTCGGACCGACCATCCAGAGGTGCTGGCGGCGATCGCTCTGCGAGATATGGATCGGCGTGCCCTTCGCGTCCTCCAAACGACCGAGTTGACTGCCCTCACGACCGGGCACGGATTGAGGTGCAACGCGTACGTGAGCTGAATCCATCGCCACGCCGGCGAGTGGCAGATGACATATTTGCGCCAGTTCGCCGGCGGACAAGACGAGGTTGCCGCTGACGGGACCAATCCGGCGCCGCAACGAGTCGTCAAAACCAGGCCGCCACCAGACGCGCGTTGTCCGCAAACGGTTTTCACCGTCGAGCGCATGGAACGCCCCTGCGACTGAAGACAGTTTCTGTCGGGCGATTCTGGGATGCTCGTCCCAAGAGCTAATGCGTACGTCTACACGCCAGCACGCTTCGTAGGCTTTCTGCTCCGGCAGCCGCGGCCCTATCGACTTGGGTCGTGGGGGCATCGCTGGCTGGCGTGCGGTCGAAGTCGAGGAGCTCCAGAAGATTTCGAAGAACAAGTCGAACGGCAGTATCAGCAGCTTGATTAGCAACCGCGAGGGCATCGTGTCGCGGGGCGCCGAGTGGGTAGAGCGGCTCGCGCCAGAGTCGGAGCCGAGCCCGCGCATTCGGTGCCTGGGGAATCTCCTGAGTGTCTTCAGAGATCAGCTCGACGCCCGGTATGGTCGCGGTCAAAGCGCTGGGCACGGTGCTCGCGATGTCCGCTGAGAACCAACAACAAACCGTCACCCGCCCTCCCTGGGCGCGGTACTCGAATGCAATCGAGGGCTGGCCCACCAACCAGCTCTTCCACCTAGGTGCGGCGATCACATAAAGCGTCCGGAAGCATGCGATCCAGACTTCGGGTCGAAACTCGGAGCCGATCGGAGGCACGATGCGAAGTCCACTAAGCGGCTGCCGGCGCATTGCATGATGCACGCGGGGAAGAACAAGCTTTGCCGCCAGCCCGATTACCGCTACGGCGATTGCGAGCTCGGCAATGAGCACGAGCGCGTGGAGAGTGAAGACGATCGCATGCTGCACCCCGAGGTTAATCGATGCACCTAGCTGCTCGACATACGCAAGCTGCTGCTGACCCAGGGTTGCGGAATCGACTGGAGTAGGTGATGGCGTCGGAGTGGTAGCGCCTAAGGCAGTCACGCCGGACAGAAGACAGCGACGGACAACTGAATTCATGCAGACCTCCTGACGAGCTGAGTTGCAACCCAGCCGCTGATTAGCGGCGAGGATCCGCGTGACCGGGCGGCCGGCCGGCGCGTTGACGAGAGCAAATGGGACGTTCCTAAGAATCGCCTTCAGCCGACCCCCGCTTTCCGACTCGCTCTCGGCGAGGCGGACCCTGGTCGTTCGGTCCGAATGGCTATTCATCTGCAAAGTCGTAGAAGCCGTCTGTGCCGCCAAAGCCCCGAAAGGCACATTCGGCGCAAAAAGCTTCTAATACTTACACTGTGCGATTTTCTGACCGCATCCTTGAAGCTGCGGCGCCAATCGAGCACGGTTGACTGTGTCGAGTCGAAATAAGAAGAGCGGGACCCGCCCGGCCGGTGACATCAGGTTGGTCAAGCTCGACAAAGCCGCGCGGCGTCTGGGCTGTCACATCGAGACGCTTCGGCTCCGTATCCGCCGTGGGCAGCTAAAGGCTTACCGCGGACCGCACGGCGCTTATTTCATCGGAATTGTTTCGCTACTAAAGCTGGTCGCTAATATTCCGGCGGTGCCGCCGGCACCAACGGAAACAGATCTCAAAGAGGCGTGGCGAAAAGCGCGTCTTCGCGCTAGACAGGAACTCGGTGTGTCAGAGGCCGGTGACATTCGACCCTATTCGCGGTCCGGGCGGCGCTACTCGGCGCGCTCGACGAGAGCCTATCGCCCGGCTCGCCGCCAGTTGCACCAACCGCCCGAGCTTCAAATACTTGTGGTTTTCCTCGACGCTCTGAAGAAGGACCCGAATATCCACCCTGTGGCCTATCGGCTGCTGCTTGGCCAGGGGCTGGGCTCATTGGGCTTTCGCGCCAAGCAAATCGGTCATGTACTGGGCGTCTCTGAACGGCAGGCACGAAGGCTCACCCAGAAGCGAGAAATCGGTGATGCAGTCTTCCGTGCGGCGCGGCGCTGGGCATCGCGCGAGGCGAGACGGTTGGTGGCAGAGCTCCGTCATCAGCTGGCAGCACAGGGCTTTCGATTCCATCGAAGATCAGGGTCCGGCGGGCCACCCGTCCACCCCGATCGTCCGCGACCGGCATTCATTGTTACGACGCTCAACCGCGATGATTTAATGGGGCTGAAGCACGCAGGCTTGTCAAATCAGCAGATTTGGGCAATCACAGTCGTCGGAATCGGATCTGACGAGCTCAACCAACTACTGTTGCTCGGCACCCGATGAATCTGGCGCCCAGGAGCCTACTGAAACCAGTGAGGAGCGATTGGACAAACTGGACGGTTGTGCCCTCCACGAGTGAAGCAAAGTATTCAGAGGTGACTCCGACCAAGTCCAGACGCCCGGTGTTGACGCCGCCCTGCTTGTGACGGTGACTCCCGTTGTTACGCCGACTTCCGGGGTCGACCCAAGAGTTGCTCTGGCTACCTCGATGCATGCCGCGCCGGGTGTATATGCGGTTCTTGTAGGAAGGGGTATTCCAGGGCGGCTGGCGGTCCGACCGGCTGGCAGTTTGTCCAGGATCTAATCCGGAGGATCGCGACAGCTGGGGGAAGTGGATCTCGACGGGTTGCAGCGGACGCCAGACGAGTGGTGGTCCGACCAACATGTCAGCCTGACGCTCCCAGCACCAAGGAGACCATTGAGAGGGTCTGCCGGCTCTTCGAAAAGCGCTACCGCAGCCGGTGGCTTGCCTTCGAGACGCTGGGACTGGCGTCCTGGCTTTCTACGGCTTTCCGGTCGAGCACCGCCGGCAGATCTGGTCGACCAACTCGCTGGCGCGGCTGAACCGCGAGGTCGGTCGGCGCTGTGAGGTGGTCGGCATCTTTCCCAACCGAGCTGCTCTACTTCGCCTCGCTGGCGCTGTCCTCAAGGAGCAAAACGATGAATGGGCAGTCGGCCGCCGCTACTTCAGCACCGAGTCCATGAACAAGCTCTATCAACCCAGCAACGAGGAGGTGGTCAAGGCTCTGCTCGACCGGAGTCCGCTTAACCTAGTGACCCAACCGCACGACTGGATTTACACCAGCTCACGCGACATGACCCTCGTAGGGCGTTGCTCCTGAAATAATTCGACCCGCCGCCTGCGAAGGGTAAACCAATTCAACCTACAAGCGGTCACGCTGCCCTCGGGCAGATCTGCACCGGGCGGCGCGTGCGTCTCATTTTGACGACTAACTTCTCGACTGATTGAGCGCGCTCTAGAGGCCGCGGTCTGACTCCACAGGGTCATCTCGGACCCGGGCGACGTTCGCGGCATGATTCCCCGTCCGCACGCCCCAATGACTGTCGTGAAGCTGCACGAGGCAACCGCCCGGTACGCAGTCGCTCGCCCAGCTTCCATCCCGACCGGCGCTTGAATTGACAATCTACTTAACATGTGGTATTTAACAGGCGCAAACCCGAGGTGAGGCGCTCCGCGACTCGGGCTGCGTTTCAGGAGGAGATTATGGTCCTGAACGGCACTGAAGCGTTGTCCGCGGCAGTCGGTCGCCTGACAGATCGACTCGTGAGGCGTGTCGTGAAGAAACAGGCGCTGGCGTTCTGCGGCGTCTACTGCTTCATAGATACATGTGGATACCCGTCCTGCGCCAACACACAACCTGATCTGTACCACTGCCACGACTACTGCAGTGGATACGCTTGGTATCAATGCTTCCCATATCAACCCTATTATTGCGCGGGCTTTTGCGATTCCCTAACCTGCTAGACACGTGTTGGGTGACGTCGCGTTGTTCCTACGCATCGGGCTGGCATCGGTCTTGCTGGCTGCGGCTGTAGGCAAGTTGCTCGGCGATCATTCACTTTTCGACTTCGGCGCAGCCGCGGTGGAGGCGGGACTCTCTGCGGTGTTGATCATCGGCTTCTATCCCGTCGTTGTTGCGCTACTCACCGAGATAATCTGCATCGCTTACCTCGGTTATGCACTCATCAGGACAGACGCGCGATGCCAGTGTTTCGGAACCCGTTTGCCGTCCACATCTCGTGTTTGGCAACGGGGCCGAAATTCTCTTCTTGTTGCCTGTTCCACAGCCTACTTTGTGATCACGGTCACTGTCGGACGATCAGTTGGCCCGTCGATGCCTGCCGTAGATATAGGACTCGCCGTGACAATGGCTCTATCGCTGATCGCCTTGCCGTGGCTTGTCGATTGGACGTTTGCAAGCGAGCCCTCCCTGGCATCCCGTTCGAACAACTAGTCGTGTTTGTATCAACCTTGACCACAACGGCCGCATTTCTCGCACTTGTGGCAGCGCTAACCAGTCTGATAGTCTCGGCAGGTACGGCGCGCCGCGTAAATCGTCTGGTGGGTTCGCGTGTCGGCTTGACGCCACAGGTAGCTCTGCCGAACGGCTCGTCATTGCCTAATTCAGTTGCAGCCATTGTCGCACCTATTCCGAATGGCAACGCGTGGCTGCTACTTGTTGCTGGCGGCGGATGTCCGGCGTGCCAAAACCTTGCCCGGGCGCTGAATGACAGTTATTCCAGGATTGGGCAGCTGCCCATTGTTGTGATTGACTCAAGCAGAGAATCCGAGCCGAAGTTTGACACGTTCATAACTATCCCGATTCGTGTCGTTCCCGATGAAGCAGGCGCGTTTAGAGAGGCCCTTGGAGTCAGAGGAATTCCGCATAGCTTTGTTTTGAACGGTGACCGGATTGCCGATCAACTGATAGGTGACAACTTCGGCCAATTGCTATCGAAGATTGCGACTCAAAGGCTCGGACTCTAATCTGGGCAGTCTATATCGCAATCGTGCTGTCGGGTCTCTTGCTGGGGCTCAGGGCCGCGGGCAGCGTTACGTTGATGCGCGTAGTTGGCCGTTCTATGGCCCCGACCCTTTGTGATGGCGACGTGGTCGTTGTCCGACAACTACGCAGTTCGCCCCTGAAACTAGGCCACATTGTTGTGTTTCGCCACCCAGACACGAGGGTACAGGAACCTGTGATTAAGCGTATCGCCGCGTCACAAATTGCAGACGTCGGCAACGCGATGTTCCTCTACCTCGTCGGCGATAACCCTGCCGAGTCACAAGATTCCCGACATTTTGGCGCCGTGCCGGTCAGTGCCGTCTCTAGCGTAGTCCTATTTCGCCTCCCGCTTCCACGAACCAGAGGCAAGAGTCCAGAATAGATCAAAGTAACGCGGGTTGAGATCCGGGCGCGCCGCAGGCGATATGTGGCTGTCATTAGTTCGCGACGACAATGGCAGGGCCATCCTTGCGCTGCCGCTGGGCGATAAACGTGGTCGGCAGGACGAACTGAGGTCTGAGAGCTTTGCCTGAACCGGCAATCGAGCTCATCGGCGTAGGCCGAGAGTATCCGAGTGGCGCGGAGCGCGTCAGTGCTCTGCACGACGTCGATCTGACCATCTACGCGGGCGAGGTAGTCGCAATCACCGGCCCTTCGGGTTCTGGCAAGACGACGCTGTTGAACCTTCTCGCCGGTCTCGATCATCCATCGAGCGGCCAAGTCACTGTGCTCGGGCAGGAGCTCATCGAGTTGAGCGAGGCGAAGTTGACCGCCTTCCGGGCCAAGCACATCGGCATGGTCTTCCAAGACCCCCATCTACTGCCTGGCCTATCTGCGGTGGAGAATGTTGCCGTGGCCCGGCTGCCGTGGGGCAGGCGACGTGAGCTGATGAGCGAAGCGCGAAAGCTCCTAGAGGCTCTTGGGCTGGGTCAGCGACTCCACCACCCTCCCTCACGCCTCTCCGCCGGGGAGCGTCAACGGGTCGGTCTTGCCCGAGCCCTGCTAGGGCAGCCCCAGATCCTGCTGGCCGATGAGCCGACGGGGAACCTGGATTCTCGAACCACCGAGGGGCTGATCGCTATGCTCAGAGAGCTGCGCGAAGAAAAGCAGATCACCTTGGTCATTGCCACGCATGACCCGGCTGTGGCCGCGATGGCGCAGAGAATCGTGCGGCTGAATGGCGGAAGGATCGACTCGGACCGAAGTGTGCCTGTGCTGAGACCGGTTGAGGCTAAGAAGCTCGATTAGCCGATGATCATCACAGCGCTTCGAGAATTGATCTCGCGCCGCACGGCAACTGCGCTTGCGGCGGCGGGCCTGCTCACCGCAACGCTCGGTTTCATGCTTCTGGCGAGCACCTCCAAGACAACCGAAGCAGTGCTCACCGGGGATCTCACATCGGCTTGGGCATCCCCCTACGACATTCTGGTCAGGCCGGTCGGAGCTGCTCTGCCGCTCGAGCAATCCAGCTCACTCGTGCGACCAAACTTTCTTAGCGCAACGCCATCCGGAATAACGCTGCAACAACTTGGTGCGGTGCGAGCGATTCCTGGCGTTGCAGTGGCCGCTCCGATCGCCGAAATCGGTGTGACACAGGTCTACGCGTTTGCCACCACTTCCGCCGTGCCAGTCGATCTTTCTCCGCTGATGGGTGGTGCGGCAATAGCTGTCTTTCGCATCACGCCAACGATCAACGCCGATGGCGGCTACTCGCACTATCCTATGGAGCCGATCACGATCGCAATTGCCCCTGGTGGAACCTACGACATCGGAAAGAGAACCCTCACGCTCGGCAGTCAAGTCATTCCGTGCACGAAAATTCGGTGCTTTGGCGGCAAGGCCATCTGCCCCCAGCCGGGCCTCTGTCCGGACCAAGTAGATAGTGGGGATCAGCAACGAGTTGTTGGTCTGCCTCCGGGCCGCGCCGGCGCCAACATCATCTTTCCCATCCCACTGACCATCGCCGGCGTGGACCCAGACGCAGAGAATCAGCTCAGCGGCATCGCCAAATGCGTAACTTCAGGGCATTTCCTGCAGTCAGATGCGGGGATCGGCGTCGGTGGAGCTGTTCCAATCCTCCTCTCCGATCGGAGCTTGTTGGACGAGAGCATCTCGGCAACCATCGCGAGAACTACAGACGTGATGCCGCTGATCAATGGCCAAGATCCCGCTGTGCTAGCGGGCTGGGAGCCGGCCGGAACCCGCAGCCTCGACCCAAATCTGGCACTTCAGAATGCGCTCGAGGCATCGAATTTCACGTGGGCAAATCTATCGCCTATTTGGATGCCAGGGCCCGTCCAATACGCACAGAATTCAGCGGGAGTCCTGACTGCACAGACTGCGCCAACGGACCCTTCCGCTTATGCGAATCCGTTCGCAGTCAACTTCGCACCCGATTTCTACATGCCTGTCGAAGCCCGAGATGTTTGGTTCCGGAATCTTCAGGATCGATACCAGACTGGAAGAGGAGGTCTGGGCAACCAATGGGATGTGGTTGGCCGATTTAACCCGAGTTGCCTGCCAAGCTTCAGCAGCAATGGTGCGGGCCAGATGGCGACTTTCGCACAGCCAGTCGTCAAGACCGCCGACGGCAAATCCATCGGCCCCAACCGCTCCCTGGCCGGGTTTCTAGACAGCCCGCCGCTAATCCTGACCACGCTGCAGGGTGCACAATATTTCGCCAATCCGACGATCTTCAAGGATGCTCCGGGGCCCAAGTTCATCAGCGCCATCCGCGTCAAGGTGGCTGGGACCGAACAACTGGGCAAACCTTCTCAAGAGAGGCTCAGCCGAGTGGCTGCGCAAATCCAGCAGGCAACGGGCCTCCAGGTGGACATCGTCAAAGGGTCTTCGCCGCGTTCACTTCAGATCGCCTTGCCAGCGGGCAGATTCGGCCGCCCAGCCCTCACTGTCACGCAAGGCTGGGCATCCAAAGGAGTCGCGTTCAGGTTTTTCGACGCGGTCAGCTTCCAGAACCTGGCGATTTTCGCCATTGTGCTTGTGGGCGCTCTCATCTTGGTCGCCCAAACAGCCTATATCTCGGTGCAAAGACGGCGCAGCGAGTTGGCGATACTTAGGGCGCTTGGCTGGCCACCGTGGCGGATCGCTTTGTTGATCGAGCTCGAGATGTTGATCCTCGGCCTTACGGTTGGTGCCGCAGCACTCGGGGTCGGGGTGCTGGTCATCTCAACAATGCAGATGGGCCAGAGCTCGTGGACGTTGGCCGGGGTCGTTCCGCTGGCGGTGCTAATAGCGCTGGCAGCCGGCCTCCTACCTGCGCTGACCGCGATGCGGGGCGCGGTTCTTACCGTGATGTCCAATCAGGACCCAGTCCGCCAGAGCAGTTTGCCTTCGTCCGCCCTGGCGCTCGGTCTTCGCCACGTAATGGCTTGGCATTGGGATGTCGCCGCGGGGGTGGCTGCACTGGCGCTGGGAGCAACCCTTCTCGGCACCATCGAATTGATCGCGGCGGGCTTTCGCGGTCAGCTCGATGCGACGCTTCTTGGGACGTATATATCCGGTCAAGTCAAGCCCTTTCACTTTGTGGTCGCTGCTTTGACGCTGGTGATCGGGGCCATGGCGGCCGCACAAGTCATCACCTTGACCTACCTCGAGCGTCGCGCGCACCTCGCAACCCTTCGAGCCTTGGGCTGGCGGCGAACCGACGTGCTGGAGATGCTCCTTGGCCAAGCGGTAGGTCTCGGCCTTCTGGCCAGCGCCATCGCTGTTGCCGCAACGGTGGCCGTGGGCTTCGCGTTGTCGGCATCGACTGCGGTGATCTTCGGCTCGGCCGCCACAGCACTACTCATGACCGTTATTACGACCGCTATAGCGGTAATCGCCCCGCTTACTCATGCCTACGCCACCGATCCCGCCGCGGGTCTTCGTGGTGAATAGGCCGCTCGGCCCCTCCAAGGGCGCTACGACCCGGGCGCATCATCACGCGTCATGCGATCTGGTGATTACATCGGGATCCGGCAGACCGAAGACAAGCTGGTCATCAGCGACCAGGACCAGGTCCTCGCCGAGCACCCGCTTGGCTGAACGACCTTACGAACGCAAAGTCATCCGCGCCCACTTCGAATCGCTCGCTGCGCGCCGCGACCGGAGGTTGCACAGGGAGGCGCAGCTGGCCATAGCTCGAACGAGCGCCCACCTGCCGGTACTGCAGGGACCAGAGGTCGAACGCCGACCGCTCAGCTTCTACGAGGGTCTGGCATGAGCGTCGCTTACCAGCGAGTGCAGGCGCACCTCGAGAGATTGAAGCTCAAGCGGGTGGCCGACCTCCTCGACCCAATCGCTGAGGAGGCGACCAAGGAGTCGCTGAGTTATGTCGACTTTCTCGACAGACTCCTTGAGGCAGAGTCCACCAGCCGAGCCTAGCACCGTCTCATCGCCAAGACTCGACTCGCACACCTTCCCTTTCATAAGACTCTCGCCGACTTCGACTTTAGCTTTCAGCCTTCCATCGACCGCAAGCAAATCCAGGAGCTAGCGACGCTGGGCTTCCTCGCTCACGGCGAGAACGTCATCCTGCTCGGACCGCCCGGCGTCGGCAAGACACATCGCGCCGTCGCGCTCGGAATGGAGGCCGTGGCGCACGGCCACAACGTCTACTTCATCGCTGTCCCAGAGCTCCTCGATGAGCTCCCACACGACGTCCAGATGAATCGTCTGGGTGAGCGCCTCAACATGCTGCGAGTCCCGATTCTTCTCATCCTCGACGAGATGGGCTACACCCACCTCGACCAGGTCGCCACCAGCTTTCTCTTTCAACTGGTGTCCAGGCACTACCACAGGGCAGCATCATCATCACCTCCAACAAGAGCTACTCGGAGTGGGGCTCGGTCTTCGGCGACGAGTTCGCCGCGGTCGCCATCATCGACCGCCTTCTGCACTACTCCACACGGTGAACATCCGCGGCCAGATCTACCGACTCAAGGACAAGAAGAGGGCCGGCATCTTCACCGTGCCGCCGGCGATGGCGCCGGAGCCAGAGCCTCAGGTGGGGAATTTCAAACCGGCGCTCCGACGAAATCGGTCCTGAGGTGGGGAATTTGAGACCGGCGGAAACTGGGGACTTTCAGACCGGCCTTGACACAGGCTGATGTCCTGGCCGGACACGGTCAGTTGGTTCGCGTTATATAAGCTTCGGCCCACCACTCTCGACAGAACGCGAACAGCGATTTGGGATGGCGGAGCAGTCACCAACTGGATCGCTTGAGATCGAT
>WNFI01230370.1_pt1 | contig 12263 bp, 6 predicted proteins | sample 5400471 | NCBI WGS metagenome assembly WNFI01 (sample SAMN13153348, study PRJNA577476) | soil metagenome | isolation source: 100 cm saprolite on Douglas fir-dominated hillslope | place: USA:California | collected 2013-09-17 | reverse complement strand
TTTCAACGGAATTCATGGGCATGTACAACTCCATCCCATGCACGCGATCGGTGACTAAGGCGCGCACCCGGACCCTGCCGTAGCGCGAGACCAGTTGAACCCATGTTCCGCTTTGAAGGCCGCGCTCCTCCGCGAGTTCGGGAGAGACTTCGACAAACGTGTCGGGAACCTTTTCTTGAATCCCTTCGGTGCGGTAAGTCAGGTTGCCCTCGTGGAAGTGTTCAAGAAGCCGTCCATTGTTTAAGTGCAGGTCAAACTCAGCGTTCGGTTGATCGGTGGGTCCAATCCAGGAGACGGGAAATAGCCTCGCTTTCCCATCGGGAAAAGCAAAGCGTTTGGTATAGAGCAGGGGCTCATCCGTTCCATCGGCAGCGACCGGCCATTGCAAGGATTTATATCCCTCGAGCCTCTGGTAATTCACACCCGCGAACATCGGCGTCACGGAAGCGATTTCATCCATGACTTCGGACGGATGTTGATAGTTCCAATTCGCGCCTAAGGCGTTAGCAACATCCTGAGTGATCTTCCAATCCGGCTTGCAACCTTCAAGCGGTTCTAACACTTGATAGAGTCGCTGGATGCGTCTCTCGGTGCTGGTGAAGGTGCCTTCTTTCTCCAGGCTCGGCGCTCCTGGTAGCACAACATCTGCATACCGGCAGGTGGTGCTGAAGAAGATGTCCTGCACGACAAAGAGGTCTAGCTTGGCCAATGCATCCCCGACATAGTTGGCGTTGGAGTCGACGATGCTCATCTCCTCGCCGATGAGGTACATCGCTTTCAGTTTTCCGGCGTGAATCGCCTCTACCATCTGATGATTGTCGAGTCCCTTGGTGGAAGGAAGCGGCGCCTTCCATGCTTTTTCGAACCGCGACCGAACTGCCGGATCATCGACCGATTGGTAGCCGGGCAGGTTGTTTGGCATCGATCCGTGATCGCTCGCACCCTGCACGTTGTTGTGACCTCGCATCGGATAGGATCCGGTACCCGGCCTCATGTAGTTTCCGGAGACGAGAAGCAAATTTGAAATGGCGGTCGAGGTATCGGAGCCCTGATTGTGCTGCGTGACTCCCATGGCCCACACGGCGCAAACCCTTTTCGACTCTGCGATCATGCGCGCTACGGTAGTAAGAGTTTCCACAGACAAACCAGTAATCCGAGAAGCGGCTTCCATGGTGAAAGACTCCAGGCTCTTTCGGTACTGTTCCAACCCGTTGACCCACTGATCCAAGAACTTCTTGTCGGCCTTGCCGTTGTCCAACAAATAGCGGCTGACGGCATTCAGCCAGACGAGATCCGTACCAGGCTTTGGATGGATGAAGAGGTCGGCGCGTCTGGCCATCTCATTCTCCCGCAAGTCCGACACAATGAGCTTCTGCCCATCCAGCTTGTGAGAACTCTTAATACGGCTCGCAATCACCGGATGGCTCTCCGCCGTATTGCTGCCGATGATGAGTATAAGATCGGCCTGCTCAAGGTCAGAGATCGAACCCGAGTCGCCTCCATACCCCACGGTGCGGAACAAGCCGGCCGTCGCAGGCGCCTGGCAGTAGCGTGAGCAGTTATCGACATTGTTCGTGCCGATTACGGCGCGGGCCAACTTCTGCATCAGGTAGCTCTCTTCATTGGTGCACTTGGAAGAAGAGATGAACGCCATCGAGTCTGGACCACTCTTCGCTTTGATCTCGGACAATTTGCGGGCGACGAGGCCGAGAGCTTCGTCCCAGGTGGCTGGGCGAAACTTGCCTGCTTCGCGAATGAGCGGCGTGGTGAGCCGATCTTCACTATTGATATGTCCCCAGCCGAATTTTCCTTTTACACACGTGGAAATTCCGTTGGCGGGGCCGCGCTCGGGTGCGACTTTGAGGATGTGGCGATCTTTTGTCCAGACATCGAAGCTGCAGCCCACGCCGCAGTATGTGCAAACTGTTTTCGTCTTGCTGATGCGGTGCTCCCGCATCGCCTCTTCGGCTTCGGATATCTGGAGTATGGCGCCATAGCCGACTTCCGGCTCAACGCCTTTGACCACGTCGATCATGCCACTGAGGGCGGACTTCTTCAGAGAGGTCAAAAATCCGGCATGACCCAGCATGGTTTTTTCCATAAGCGCGTTGCAGGGACAGACCGTCACGCAATGGCCGCAGGAGACGCAACTCGATTCTCCGATAGTTGAACCGCCATCCCAAAGCACACGCGGGTTCGGATCCTCCCAATTGATGGAAAGGGTTTCGTTCACCTCGACGTTCTGACATGCCTCGACGCAGCGCCCGCAGAGAATGCATTGATCGGGATCATAGCGATAGAAGGGATTCGTGTTGTCGACCTCGTAGGGCTTCGATCGAAAAGGAATCTGCTGATGTTCTATGGCCAACAATTTCGTCGTGTTGTGAACGGTGCAATTGCCGTTGTTGTTGTCGCAGACCGTGCAGTAGAGAAGATGGTTGCTCAGTATGCGATCGAAGGCTTCCACCTGGGCGGCCGACGCCTTGGCTGATTTTGTGGAGATTGTCATTCTATCGGCGACTGGAGTCGCACACGCCCGCATCAGTCGCCCGTTTACCTCCACAATGCAGGTGTCGCAGGTCTGAACCGGACCCAGCTGAGGGTGGTAGCAGACGTGAGGGACCGAACCGCCCGTACGGTTGATCAAATCGATGAGGAGTTCGTTGGGTTGAGCTGTTTGAAGGGCACCGTCAATTTCCACGTTGGCCACGATTTTGTCCTCTACATACCTGTTTAGTATGACCCTCGGAATTAACTGGTTGCCAGGGCCGAGGGAATAGTTGCGATACCTGCAGCCTCTTCCATTCGCCGCAGGACAGCCGAGAAATCCTCTTCCTCGGTGCGTGCCAACTCATCTGAATTGACGTAAAATGCCGCTTCGGTAGCAGGCATGGAGACACGCTCTTGAGCCGCCGCTTCCAAAATCAGCTGAAAATCTTTGTTCATCAGGCGTAATGGAAACTGAGAGCTGTAGTCGTTGAGCGCTGCCCTGGCCAGCTTACCCACGTGAGCGGGAGCGATCACAGCGGTCTTGGATAAAACCTCAAGCAGGCGGTCGCGAGCGAGACCGATCCTTTCTCCAAGCACCACAGCCTCGGCAATCGCCTGCATGCCAACGCCCAGCAGCGTGTTGACCACCAACTTCATCGCGGTTCCAGAGCCTGAGCCGCCCAGCAGAAAGTATTGTTTTGCGATCGCCTGGAATATCGGCTCCATAGCGCCGAACAATTCCCGGTCGCCACCTACTAACAGCGTCAACATGCCTTGCTCGGCGGCGAAAGTGCTGCCGGAGATGGCGACGTCCAGGACGTCGATGTTACGGCTAGCGCCAAGCCGGTGCAGCTCGCGTGAGCTTTCAGGAGAGATCGTGCTCATCTCCAGGATGACAGTTTCTGGGCGGGCTCGGGCAAGAACTCCCTCAGGCCCGTGATAAACGCTCCGAACTGCTTCGCCATTGGTAAGGCAGGAGAGAAGGACATCGGCAGTGCTTGCCGATTCGAGAACGCTCTTCGCAACCATAGCGCCCCGTGCAGCAATGTCTTCCACCTTGGTAAGATCTCTGTCATATACCGAGACTTGGAACCCATGATCAAGCAGGCGGCGTGCAATCCGGCTCCCCATGTTGCCCAGGCCGATGAATCCGAGTTTAACCTGATCTACTTTTAGATTTTTCATAAAATCCCGTTGTCTTTATATTTGCCGGGTCGCGTTTGTGAAGGCGTTTCGACGCGGTCCCCATATGTGACGCCCTGCCGAAGCGATTGCTCCCAAGTCTGGCGCCAATCCGTCAGACACTGGCCCTGGCATTTGAATTCGCTGCCGTGCCCACCCATTCGTCCGCCACATCCGGGGCACACCCAATTCAGAATGCCTGATATCACGTCCGCATTCGTTTTAATTGCGTTCCACCTATTTGACTGCATAGGCACTCCTCACACGAAAAAGTAACTATCAACTACCGTCTTCCACGTTCAGCTGCGCCGGTGGTCCGACGCGCTGGTGAAGCCAGTCGCATGGAGGCTGCACCGCAGAATGCTGATTGCATTTCTGCTTCCAAAGAAAGGGAGAGACAATCGGCGGTTTGGAATCAATAAATAATTGCAGTTACCACAAAACGCAACGCAGGTGTAAAGCCCAGCATCAGAACGGCATTGGCAATATGCCATGAGTTGCAGCCGCCTTCGCAGTCCCGCCTCCCCCCTGATTTCCGCTGCGAAGGCGGCTCGTGCTCTCTGAGGTCTGAAACTGAACAAGAGAAAGCGTTACTTCGCACCCTCCCTTCCGTAGTGTTTCAACCCGCTGAAATCAAAGCGCAACCACCTCGCCGTAATTGCGGTGCGCCTTACACGTAGATAGTCCCCGACCACGTCGAAATGCGGACGTTCGTGTCAGCTGTCCGACACGTTCGGTGGTTCACAGGGCCCGCCCTGGGAACGCAATTGATACAGATCACTGAAAACACTCGATTAAGCTAGCCGGCGTCCGATTGGAAAGCAGCGTGCATTTTTGTTGTCGGCACCGAAAGACAAGGACAACAACATGCAGGCAACACAAGCACACATCGAAAGCGAACAAGTTATCGCGGCATGCACCGGCGAACAACGAACTCGGGAAATGCAGGACGCTCTGCTGCGATACCTGCCCTCTTTTCATAGAAGGGCTTATCGGTACTTGGGCAACACAGCCGACGCGGAAGACGCGGTTCAGGATGCGCTTCTCTCCGCTTGCAAACACCTGAACCAGTTTAGGGGACAGGCACAAATGTCGACATGGCTCACCGCGATTGTTACGAATAGTGCGCGGATGCAGTTGCGCAGACGATCATGCCAGATCCAGGTGTCGCTGGACGAGCAATTCGGGGAGGAGAAGGACTACTCCCTGGCAGAACGATTGGCGGCTCGCGAACCAAGTCCGGAAGATGCGTGCGGGAGGTCCGAACTGCATGGGCGCCTGATGGAGCTCGCGGAGCAGCTTTCGCCGCCTTTGCGCAAGGCATTTCAGTTGCGTGACGTGGAAGGCCTGTCCACGAGCGAAGCAGCACACGTTCTGGGAGTGGCAGAGGGGACAGTGAAGGCCCAGGTCGCACGGGCGCGCGCTAAGCTGAGACGGCTAATGAGCCGAGCGCTGCGCGTGGGGCCTCGTTCACCGCTGAACTGGACTGCTTCGCCACTTGAACCAATAGAGTGAACAAGAACCGCCGCTTGTGCCGAACAAGGCGGCACGCGGTTGGGATGTTGAATTCTACGCAGCCAGCACCTGCTGGAAGTTAATCACGGGGAACTGACGACCAATCGGTCGCAGATAGATCGGAACAGCTTTATGTGGATTGTTCGACTCGCATTACGGCGGCCCTACACATTCGTGGTGATGTCGATCCTCATCCTCATTATGGGTGGGCTTGCGATCGTTCGCACTCCCACCGACATTTTCCCGACGATTGATATTCCTGTCGTCAGCATCATCTGGAATTACAACGGTCTCGTGCCGCAAGACATGGCCGACCGGATTGTTACCATTACTGAGCGGAACCTCACCACCGTCGTCGACAATATTGAGCATATCGAGTCGCAGTCGCTCTATGGAATCGCGGTGGTTAAAGTGTTCCTCCAGCCGACCGCGAGTCTTCAACAGGGTATCGCACAGATTACGGCTGTTTCTCAAACCCAACTCAGGCAGTTGCCTGCAGGGACGACACCGCCGCTCATCATTGCCTATAGCGCGTCGAGCGTGCCAGTTCTGCAACTGGCCCTCTCCGGACAAAATCTGTCGGAGCAGCAACTCAACGACTTTGGCCTCAATTTCATTCGGACGCAGATCATCACAGTACCTGGAACGTCGGTACCCTATCCTTATGGCGGCAAACAGCGCCAGGTGCAAGTGGATCTGAATACGACGGCGTTGCAGTCGAAGGGACTATCTCCGCTGGACGTGGTGAACGCGATCAGCCTACAAAACCTGATCCTGCCGACGGGAACATCCAAGATCGGCAACAAGGAATACGATGTATCCATTCCCAACGCAGCACCGCAGACAATTGCGGACCTGAACCGAGTCCCAATCAAGACCATTGGCGGTACCACGATCTACATCAAAGACGTTGCCTGGGTACGCGACGGCTTTCCGCCGCAGACCAATATCGTCCGTGTCAACGGGCAGCGCTCCGTATTGTTGACGATTCAGAAGGCGGGGAATGCCTCAACGCTGAACGTAATTTCGGGCGTCAAGGCCCTTCTGCCGCAAATCAAGTCGACCCTTCCGCCCCAACTACAGATATCGCCACTGGCGGATCAATCGATCTTCGTCAAAGGTGCGATCAGTGGGGTGGTCCGGGAAACGCTGATTGCCGCTTGCCTGACCGCTTTCATGATTCTTACATTCCTGGGCAGCTGGCGAAGCACGGTGATTATCGCCACCTCGATCCCGTTAGCGATCCTTACCTCGATTATTGTGCTCAGTGCGATCGGAGAAACGATCAACATCATGACGCTCGGTGGATTGGCTCTCGCGGTAGGCATACTGGTTGACGACGCCACTGTCGAAGTTGAGAACATCAACCGCAACCGAGAGGCAGAACCGGAGAAGGATCTAGACGGAGTTGTTCTGGACAGCGCATCGCAAATTGCGACACCCGCCTTCGTTTCGACGCTCTCGATCTGCATTGTGTTTGCTCCGATGTTCTTACTCTCCGGGGTGGCGAGATATCTCTTTGTGCCGCTCGCCGAAGCGGTCGTGTTCGCTATGTTGGCTTCGTACTTCCTATCGCGGACCATCGTCCCGACCATGGCGAAGTATTTGTTGCGCAGCGAAAAACAACAGGCCGGAAATGCCCCCAGCCGTAATCCGCTGGTACGCCTGCAGAAACGCTTTGAAGAGGCGTTCGAAAAATTCCGTCACAGCTTTCGCGGTCTGTTGGAAACTTGCCTTCATCACCGAGCTGTCTTTTTGACTATCTTCTTCGCGTTCTGTCTCGGCTCTCTGGCGGTGCTGATTCCCTGGCTGGGCCAGGACTTCTTTCCCAACGTGGACAGCGGCACGTTCAAGATGCACATGCGAGCTCCCACGGGAATGCGCATCGAAGAGACAGCCAACCTTTGCGATCAGGTCGAGCAGTCGATTCGAAAGGAAATTCCGGCAGCCGAAGTGCAGAGCGTCATTGACAACATCGGCCTACCCTACAGCGGCATCAATCTCTCTTACAGCAATTCCGCGCCGGTTGGCACATCGGATGCGGACATACTCGTGACTCTCTCGGTCAAGCACCATCCCACGGATAGCTACGTCCACCAGCTTCGTCTTGCGCTTCCAAAACAGTTTCCGGGTGTTTCCTTCTCTTTCTTGCCCGCCGACATGGTCGCGCAGATTCTCAATTTTGGATTGCCTGCCCCCATTGATGTCCAGGTCGTGGGAAATGACTTGCAGGGAAACCGGCTCTTTGCAGACGCACTGCTCGCGAAAATGAGATATGTTTCCGGAGCGACTGATTTGCGTATTCAGCAGCCCTTCGACCAGCCCTATCTGCGCCTGAGGGTCGAACGTACCAAGGCAGAACAACTTGGTTTCACCGCCCACGACGTTGCGCAAAATTTGCTGGTTTCGCTGAGTGGCAGCTTCCAGACTTCGCCCTCGTTCTGGCTTGATCCCAAAAATCATGTCAGCTATCAAATCGCGACACAGACGCCCCAATATCGCACCGACACGTTGCAGGATGTGCAGAACATTCCGATCACAGGCACCGACCCAAACGCTCCTCCATCGATCATGGCCAGTCTGGTGTCCACACAGCGAGGAACAGGAATGGCTGTGGTCTCCGACTACAACGTTGCGCCCGTGATCGACATCTTTGGCTCTGTCGCGGGTCGCGACCTCGGTGGCGTTGCGGGCGACATCAACAAGATCATCGACGCCACGCGCCAGCAACTGCCGCACGGCTCTCGAGTGGTTGTTCGGGGGCAGGTTCAGACCATGCGTGCCTCCTACATTGGCCTCTTGAGCGGATTAGTGGGTTCAATCGTGCTCGTATACCTGTTGATCGTAGTCAACTTTCAGTCGTGGCTCGATCCATTCATCATGATTTCCGCGCTGCCCGCGGCACTTGCCGGGATTGCCTGGTTCCTGTTCATAACGCACACGAATCTGAGCGTACCTGCACTGATGGGAGCCATCATGTGCATGGGCGTAGCAACCTCAAACAGCATCCTGGTGGTGAGCTTTGCCACGGAGAAAATGACGGAAGGAATGGATTCCATCGGCGCCGCACTGGAAGCGGGATTCACGCGTTTTCGCCCTGTGCTGATGACCGCTCTTGCCATGATCATCGGCATGGTTCCAATGGCGCTCGGCCTCGGGGATGGCGGTGAACAGAATGCTCCCCTTGGCCGGGCAGTGATCGGCGGACTGATTTTCGCGACGGTGTCGACGCTGTTGTTTGTCCCGACATTTTTCAGCGTTTTACAGGGCCGACGTGGGCATCAAGCCCAAACCGGAGCACAGCACTAGACACCAGCGAAATGGAGTTATTTATGTTGCCTCAAACTGAAAATACAAAACAGATCGGTGGGCCAATACTCCTATCGAATGATGCAGGAGCAGTGAAACGTTCGCGCAAATCATGGATCATCGTTGCAATTGCATTGGCCGCTGTGGTGGGCGTGCTGTTATCTGGCATCTGGTCGCGGGTCAAGGCTCGCAACACCCTGAACGTGGAGACTGCTCAAGCGGCCCTCACCGCCGTATCGGTTGTTTCGCCGAAGCAGACCGCGCCGGCCGACGAGATTATCCTGCCGGGAAACGTGCAGCCATTCATCACTTCTCCCATTTACTCGCGCACCAATGGCTATCTGAAGAAGTGGTATTTCGACATCGGGGCGCATGTCAAGAAAGGCCAGCTTCTTGCTGTCATAGAAACGCCGGAAGTCGATCAGCAACTCCAGCAAGCCCGCAGCACGCTTTTAACCGCGCAGGCGAACCTCGATCTCGCTGCCATTACCAAAACCCGCTATCAGGGACTCTTAAAAACTAACGCTGTTTCCCAGCAGGACGTCGATAACGCAGTCGGTACCTACAATGCAAATAAAGCAATTGTCGAAGCAGACAAGGCAACCGTAGAGCAATACTCGGCACTGGTATCTTTCGAAAAGATCTACGCACCCTTCGACGGTGTAATTACAGCGCGTAACACCGATATCGGCGATCTCATTAACTCCGGGAGCAGTACAGCGGCAAAAACCGATCTCTTCCACATTGCTCAACCCGGCGAGCTCCGCGTTTACGTAAACGTGCCGGAGGAATACTCCCAAGGAATCAAGTCCGGGATGACCGCAGATCTGACCCTGGCTGAATTTCCCGGGCGCAAGTTTCAAGGAAAGCTGGTGCGCACAGCCGAAGCCATCAATCAGACAACTCGTACACTGTTGATTGAAGTCGATGTGGACAATCCTACGGGCACGCTGCTTACGGGCTCTTATGCAGAGGTCCATTTGGCTGTGCCAACCCGTGCCTCTACTTTCCTGCTTCCAGTCAATACCCTCATATTTCGCACGGAGGGTTTACGTGTCGGCGTTGTGAAAGATGGGAAAGTTGTCCTAACTACCGTGACTCCAGGACACGACTTCGGGAATGATATAGAGATCGTGTCTGGCCTCAAGGCAAACGATCAGGTCATAATCAATCCACCCGACTCAATTGTTTCCGGACAGCAAGTGCAAATTGTTCAAGCATCATTGCCGGGAGATGGAAAGTGAAACATCCTCAAGAAATGATTTCGGAGCAGAATCCGCGGCCGAAGCCTTGGACGTACGGCCTGCTGGCAATGGCTGTGCTCTCCTTGAGCGGATGCGTGGTTGGACCCAAGTACCACACTCCCGCTGTGCAGGCGCCTCCGGCCTATAAAGAGGCAGGGGATTGGAAACCCGCCCAGCCCAATGACCAAAATCTTGGGGGTAATTGGTGGACCATTTTTCAGGATCCTCAGCTCGATGCGCTCGAGCAACAGATCAACGTCGGCAATCAGAACCTGAGAGCGGCAGAGGCGCAGTTCCGTCAAGCGCGAGCTGCCCTGCGCTACAACCGGGCTGACTATTATCCGACTGTGACGGTCGCGCCGTCGGCAACTCGTCAGCGAATATCGGGCCGCCGGCCGCCTCCGACTTCGATCTTCGATGGCATCACGTACAACGATTTCGTATTGCCGTTCGACGTCTCCTACCAGGCTGACGTCTGGGGACGAGTTCGAAAAACTGTGGAGTCCTACCGAGAGCAAGCGCAAGCCAGCGCGGCAGACCTGGCTACGGTAAATCTCAGTATGCACGCCGATCTGGCGATTGATTATTTCGAAGCCCGCAGCCTGGACGCTGAGGAACAGCTCCTGAACACTACGGTCAAACAGTACGAGCAGGCCCTGGAATTGAACCAGAGCCGTTTCGAGGGAGGTATTGCCTCGGAAGTAGAAGTTGAGCAGGCTAAGACGATACTTCAGACGACCCGCGCGCAAGCGATTGATGTAGGTGTGTTGCGTGCGCAGTACGAACATGCGGTTGCAATTCTTATGGGGAAGCCTCCTGCGGAATTCAGTCTTCCTCCGCTGCCGCTTACCGCCCCTCCTCCGCACGTTCCTATCAGCGTGCCCTCCGAACTGCTGGAAAGGCGCCCGGATATTGCAGCTGCGGAGAGACGCGTAGCAAGCGCCAACGCTCAGATCGGAGTTGCGAAATCGGCGTACTACCCCACGATCAGTTTGGCGGCCTCAGGAGGATTCGAAAGCTCCGCCATCACGACCCTGCTCAATGGGCCGAGCGGTTTGTGGTCTATGGGACTGTCTGCCGTAGGTACCGTCTTCGACGTGGGCAGACGCCGTGCTCTAACCGACCAGGCGCTGGCGGCTTATGACGTTCAAGTCGCTACCTACAGACAGAGCGTGCTCTCAGGATTCCAGCAGGTGGAAGACAATCTGGCGGCTGTGAGAATTCTGGAAAACGAGGCCAAGGTCCAGGATGAAGCTGTAGCGGCCGCTCAGAGATCGCTAGACCTTTCGAATACTCGCTATAAGGGAGGAGTCACAAGTTACCTCGAGGTGATCACCGCGCAAAATGCCGCGCTTGCCGATGAAGTGACCGCGGTCAATATCCTGGGGCGGCGAATGGCGAGCACGGTATTGCTGATCCAAGCTCTCGGCGGGGGATGGGACCGGTCAAGCCTGCCGGATCGGCCGGAATGCTGCGGCAAGCTCGCCAGCTCCCGTCAAAATTGAGCCCCCATATTTTCAATGGCTTAGGGCCCAATGTCTTCGATGCAGTCATTGCCCGTTAGACGTATAATTGCCGCGCAGTTTTTTCAGGAAGAATCCTGCTTCCCTGATCCCAGAGTGAGGTTCCCATGCTTTTGCGACGGTCCTCGTTATTTGTGTTGGTATTCTGCGTCCTTCTATCCCTACCGCTGTTTGCCCAAGGACAAAGCTCCGCCAAACCCAAGCCTCACGTCGTGGTAATCGGGGTCAACGGCATGGAGTTGGATGTGATCCGGCCTCTGTTGTTGGAAGGCAAGATGCCGAATCTTTCCACGCTGATCAAGAAGGGAGCCTACGGCAAGCTGCGCACAGTCTCTGCGCCCAACTGCCCCCGCGTCTACAGCACACTGTTCACCAGCACCAAGCCTGAAGAGCATGGGGTCACCGGCTTCATCGTGGGCGGCATCACGGCCAACACCAACATGCTGAAGGAAGAGCCGATTTGGTCCGTGCTGTCGAAGAACGGCGTAAGCGTGGGAATGGCCAATGTGCCGGCGACTTTTCCGGTGATGCCCGTGAATGGATACATGATCAGCGGCATGCTGACTCGGGGCAAGAATTGCGAAGACGGCGTGCTGTGCGCTCCCAAGCTCTCAGAAGTCCAGGGTGGGGAACCGGTCTATCCTCCTGCGTTGAAAGCGGAGTTGCTCAAGAACGTGGGCGACTTCTACATTGACTGCGAGCGCATGCCTGCGGCTCCCGACCTTCGGGGACACGAATCCGAAGTGATTGATGCGTGGCTGAGCAAGGTTCAGCTGATCCGCGATCAGCAGACGCATGTGTTCGACTACTTGCTCGAGCATCATCCTACGGAGTTCACGTGGCTGGGGCAGTCTTGTGAAGACCGGACCGGGCATTGGCTCTATCCCATCGCTCCGTATAACGCCGGCTACAACCCGAAAATAAATGCAGTGCGCACCGAGGCTTTTCCGGACCAGTACATCGCGTTCGACAAGGTGCTGGGGGCAATCTTGAAGCACGT
>WNFI01062683.1_pt1 | contig 12263 bp, 11 predicted proteins | sample 5400471 | NCBI WGS metagenome assembly WNFI01 (sample SAMN13153348, study PRJNA577476) | soil metagenome | isolation source: 100 cm saprolite on Douglas fir-dominated hillslope | place: USA:California | collected 2013-09-17 | reverse complement strand
AGCAAATTGGTAGCGCTCCTGCTCTTTCTCCCTGGCACCAACAAAACTATTACTCAGAAGGGCAGTTTGATAGCGTAGGCGCAAACCCCTAAAATAGTCGATGAGTTCACTATTGGGTTGACCAAGATACTCTGTCCAGAGATCATGAAGAAAATCGTCTATCTGCACCTGATTCATCCCAAGATGTTCGCGCAGACCACGCACCACATCTTCTAGTGTACATTTCCCTAGAGAACCATCGTTCCACAACGACCCCATCCGCTCGTCCATTTCCCCCGGTTTGAGATGGAGACGCTGCTCCCAGTTTTCCGTTAATCCAAGGTCAGGCGTGATTTCCAATACTCCACCGATATCAAAAACAACTGCTCGAATAATCATCCTTGCATTCCTTTCAAAAGTATCAGATTAGTATGGTTATCTGAAAACGCACTATTTTATATATCTGACATGGATATATCATCGATAGATATATTAACATCTACATGGCTGGTTTGTCAAAGGGTCATTTACTGGTTAAGCTCTTCTGCTCCGATGATACTCTGGGGGCAGCCCCACGGGAAAATAGGTCGTCGCCGTTTCACCCGCCCATCCGGGCGGTTTTCTCGTTTCCCCTCTTTCCCTTTTCCATTTGGGTCTTCCCAAATCTCACCATCTCTTTCCAATCAACCTCTGCCCCATTATAACTTAAATAACCAATGCATCTATTTTGCTAGATAGTGCAGAAATTATGTAATAAAATTTCTGCACTATCTAGCAAAATAGATGCATTGAGAGGAGTGGAGAAGGCACCAAAGTTGCGCCTAGCTGGCTTTCTCCTGAATGTTTGAATAGGTGGATAACACCCTCACCAGATTATCGATCTCCTCTTCGGTATTATAAAAGCCGGTGGAGATGCGTATGGAATTCATCTCAGGGATAGTGCGCGTGTAGATGTGGTGTTCATCGCGTAGATACGTTACAACCTCATCAGGACTCTGCCCATTCAGGGTAAAAGCGAGCAAGCCGCTAGCACCAGGATTGGGGGTGTGCAATTGCAAGCCTGGTACTGTTTGCAAGACGCGAAAAGCGTAGGCGTTTAGTTCGGCGATACGTGCAAAGAGCCACTGATGGCCAACGGTCTGTTCCAACCAGTTGAGAGTGGTAGCCTGCGCCGCGACCGCCGCAGTCTGGCGTCCACCCACTTCGAAGCGGCGCGCGTTCGCGTGGATTGTCCAATCCTCTCCATGCGCATCTTCAGTGGACCAGTAGCCAACGTACGTGGAAGTGACATACTTGAGAGACTCGCGCCTGGCGTAGAGCGCGCCAGTGCCGTCGGGACCACAGAGCCATTTCTGACCAGGAACAGCGTAGAAATCGACATTCAGCGCGTGAATATCAATGTGGATCGCGCCCGCTGATTGCGCTCCATCGATCAGTACAGGGATGCCATGTTCGCGGCCCAGCGCGCCAACCTCGCTGAGGCCAAGTCGCGCGCCAGTGGTCCATGTGACATGCGAGATGGCGATCAGCCGGGTGCGTGGCGTGATCAGCTCAGCCACAGCTGCGTGTACGGGACGTTCGGCGTTGGGGCCAAGATCAGCCACGCGGATTACTACGCCATAGCGCTGGCGCAATTGGTAGAGAGGTGCCAGCAGGCTGATGTGCTCGTGATTGGTCGTGATAATCTCATCGCCTGGCTGCCAGTTCAGCCCATAGCAGATAATGTTCAGGCCCTCACCGGTATTATCGGTCAGGGCAACTTCATCCTCGTGAGCATTCAGCAAGCGTGCGATGGCCTGGCGCGCCGAGGTGTATGTTGTGCCCATCTGCTCGAAGGCGGCGGCTCCCAGGCGCCCGGCCTGTAATTCGTTCTGCATCTGCTGTTGCATGACCTGAACGGCGCAGGTTGGCAGAGGACCAAATGTGCCCGTATTCAGATAAATGTGTGAGGTTGTGACTGGCATTTCCTGGCGTATGCGGTCGATATGAGTGAGGTCTGACACGGTGGAGATTCCTTTCCGTCTGCGTTGATAGTAAGTTGAAGAATATCTATTTATTGATTAGTCTATCACATCATCCTGTGGAAAGTACGGCAAAATCCCTTTTGTGAATGCACTTTTTACCGGTTCACTCTATCATTTCATCTCCATATGGTTTTACAAATGATTTGCTGGATATATTGAAAAAATTTTTTCAATATATCCAGCAAATCATTTGGGATTTGTTCCTAATGTGGAAACACCGCATTCGGCGCTAATGAGTTGTTGGGCGATTTATTGAGCGCCAGGTCGATATTATAACAGGCGGTAATTAGCGAAAGGTGGGTGAATGCCTGCGGGAAGTTGCCCAAGGCCTCGCCGGTTGGCCCGACCTCTTCGGCGAAGAGGCCGACGTGATTGCTGTAGGTCAGCATCTTCTCTAGCATTAATCTGCCTTCGTCAACGTGCCCTGCTCGCGCCAGGGACTCAGCCATCCAGAAGCTACACGGGCTGAAGGTTCCCTCCAGGGTACCCAGGCCATCGTCGGCTGCCTCGCCAGGATTATAGCGGTGCACCAATGAATCGCTGGTGAGCTCTTTTTGAATGTGAGTGATCGTCTGTGCCATGCGTGGATCAGCCGCGCCGGTAAATTTGGTGAGAACCATTAGCAGAGCGCTCGCATCGACTGCATCGCTGCCATAGTACTGGACGAAACTCTTTTTCTTCCCATTCCAGCCCTGCTCCATGATCTGTTCATAGATTTGCGCACTGGTTTCGGTCCATTGGAGTATGGGTGCTGGCAGGCCGCGCTGCCGGGCCAGGCGTAGCGCCCGGTCGAAGGCTACCCAGGACATGACTCGCGAGTGAACAAAGTGTTTGCGTCCGCCGCGTACCTCCCAGATCCCCTCATCGGGCTGGTCCCAGTTTCTTTCTAACCACGTGAGCAAGCGGGTCAAATTTTTCCACAGGTCATAAGAAATGGCGTCGTAGCGATTATAGATATAAATAGCATCCATCAATTCGCCGTAGACATCCAATTGATTCTGCTTATACGCGCCGTTGCCAATGCGCACCGGTCCGCTCTGCCGGTACCCCTCCAGATGATCGAGCGTGATCTCGGTCAGGTCGTGTTTCCCATCGATGGTATACATTGGTTGCAGCGAGCCGTTCGCCTTTAATTCGTGGCAACGCGCAACCAGCCAGCTCATGAACGCCTCGGCCTCCTGGCTGAAGCCCAGGATCAGCAGGCTATAGAGCGTGAAAGAGGCATCACGCAGCCAGGTAAAGCGGTAGTCCCAGTTGCGGGGTCCGCCGATTGTGTCCGGCAGGCTTGTAGTCGGAGCCGCAACGATTGCACCGGTGGGCGAGTAAGTGAGCAGCTTGAGTACCAGGGCCGAGCGATGAACCATCTCGCGCCAGCGTCCAGAATACTGGCATTGCGCGATCCAGCGTCGCCAGTAGGTGAGCGTTTTTTGAAAGGCCTCGCGATATTCTCCGTCGCTGGGAAGATGTGGTACCAGATCGGCATGGCGCGCGCTTTCCAGCACAAAATGGACGGATTCGCCCGCGTTCAGGGTAAAGGTTGCGCGCACCCCTCCCTGCTCGTCCTCGTGCATCTGAATTGAAGAATATAGCCCCAGGCAGAGCGACTGGCTCTCAAAGACCACCCCATGCTCCATGATATGAATTTTGTGAGGATCGCGCGCAAAATTAAAGGCCGGGCGGCAAACCATCTCAAACGAGAGCGAGCCGCGCACCACCGCAACCGAGCGCACAATATTATGCTGGTGATCAACTACGCGGCTGGCCTTGACCGGCATAAAATCAGTAATCTCACCCACGCCATCTGCGGTGAGGAAACGGGTAATCAGAATATTGGTTTCTGGTAAATAAAGCTGCTTCCGTCCCATTTTTACGCCGCCGTCGATCAGAGGGGAGATGCGGTAGAAACCGCCTTTTCCTGCATCGAGTAGAGAACCGAAAACGCTGGGTGAATCAAAGCGGGGAATGCAGCACCAGTCGATTGAACCGTTTCTGCCGACCAGCGCTACAGTGTGCAGGTCGCCAATGACCGCATAATCTTCGATTGGCTGGTAATTCTCAGAGGGCTGGCGGGTCTCCTCAATTTTTTCTGTCGTCATAGTGTTGCCTTTCCATGTAATGGTAGCATTTATACCACGATAAACGTTTGAAAGGGGATATAATGGTGATCTGGATCAGGAAAGTGGTTGTATGACCAGCGTTCGTACAAATTGTATCGATAGTCGAGATAGTGCTGCTTCATGAGAAAGCCCAACACCTGCACATTCTTCCATGTGTTACTCTTCAAACTATTCTCGTGTCACACGGACGCTGTATCCTGGCTTCCGACAATGCGCGCGAGACGCGGCCTGGCCACCATTTGATAATCGCTGGTTTTTAACGCCAGCGAGCGATCCAGGCGTGCTGCATTGAAATACAGCTCATTGCTCTCCAGCAGCGAGGGATCGACGATTAATTCCAATTCTGGATTGAACGAGAAAGGCAGGATTGTGCCCGTCACGCTACCCGCGAGACGTTCGGCGATGTCTGTTGAGGCAAACGCAATATAGGTACCTCCCAGTAGCGCTTTTACCGCCTGCAAATCGACCTTCGCGTCTCCTGGCACGACTGCGAGGACATATTTAGTGATCTTCTTGCCAAGCTTGACCATCAGCACAATGCATTTCGCAGCCTGCTCCAGCCTATTGCCACGCATCGCGCTGACTAGCTCTGTGCGTCCCTCTGGCTCATGGTCAAGCAGGCGATACTGCATATTATGCTGATCAAGCAATGCAATAAGTTGTGCATATGCATCTACTGTATGTATTGTTTCCATGTGGCCTCTCCTTTGCTGGGTTGAGATGTTATATACTGTACACTAACCCAGGCTCCTCTACAAGAGACCACGCTCCTACTCACTGGTGCTCCTACTCTGCTTGCCAGTGCCAGGCAGTCTGGCCTGTTGATTTCATATAATAGAGATAGCTTAGCTGGCAATATGGGAAGGAGCAGCGCGTTCATGTCTACACCAGTACGTATTTTAGCTATAGACGTTGGCACGGGCACACAAGATATCCTGCTTTTCGAGAGCGGGCGCACGATGGAGAACAACCTCAAATTAGTCATGCCCTCGCCCACCGTGATTGTGGCTGAGCGGATTAAACGTGCGACGGCGGTGGGCGCTCCAATCCTGCTGACTGGCGTGACTATGGGCGGTGGACCCTGTCACTGGGCCGCGCGCGACCACGCCCTGGCTGGCTATCGGGTTGTGGTGAGCGAGGAGGCCGCGCGCACCTTTGATGACGATCTCTCGCAGGTTGCGCAGATGGGCTTTGAGATAATTCCTGAAAACGAGGTTGAGCAGAGAAAGCAGGACAGCGATCTTCAGCACATCGAAATGCAAGATTTCGCCGCGCAGGCCATCATTACGGCTTTCCAGGCCTTTGACGTCAGCCCCAGAGTTGACGCGCTAGCTATCGCGGCTTTTGATCATGGGGCCGCGCCTCCGGGGATCAGCGATCGGCGTTTTCGCTTCGACTTTATCGAGGAAACAGTGAGACAGCACCCGGTGCCCAGTGCCTTCGCCTATCTGGCCGGGCAAACGCCGCTATCCCTCACGCGTTTGCGCGCAATCGCAACCAGTGCTGCCCGTTATACTGAGCTGAGCAATTCGCGGCCAGCTATCCCGTTGCTCCTCATGGATACTGGCTCGGCGGCGGCCCTGGGTGCACTGGAAGATCCCCTGGTGCGCGAGCAGCGCGAGTGCATTCTCTGCAACATTGGCAACTTCCATACCCTGGCGTTCCACCTCCTTGACGGGAAAATCGTGGGCACTTTTGAGCACCATACCGGCGAAATCACACGGCCGCAACTGGAAGAGATGTTAGTCAAGCTAGCCCAGGGAACGCTGACCAATGACGAAGTGTTCAATAGCAGCGGACACGGCGCGCTGATCCTCCAGCCTGCCAGGGAGCGCGGCAAGGCGCTTCCTTTCCTGGCCGTCACCGGTCCCCGTCGCGAGCTTCTGCGCGGCTCGGCGCTCAAGCCGTATGAAGCCACGCCGCACGGGGATATGATGCTTACTGGCTGTTTCGGCCTTCTGCGCGCGTTGGCTGATCAGCAGCCGGAACTGGCGGAAGCGATTGAGCCTGCGCTGTTCCATTAAACTATGCTGACTCAATCGCTTTTTCAGGAGGCGCTAGCCGCCCGGTCGCAGAGGCCCGTTATTACTGGATCAGATTATATTCAATTGCTCCCTTGCTCATGTCCAGAATGCAGAGACGGGTGCCAAAGGGGTCCTGGATGACTGCACACTTGCCCATTCGTATGTCGAACGGCTCAACCAGGACTTTGCAGCCCTGCTCAGCGTATCTCTGGACTGCTGTGACCACATCATCGACCAGATAATGGACTTCCACCTGGCCAGGGATGGCGGCATCAGTATGCAGAACAATCTCAGCATCGCTTTCGGGAAAGAGCAGGCCAGCTTGCCCTGTGCGTTCATCTTGCCAGACCGGCTTCAGGCCGAAAACATCCGAATAGAAATTGAGTGCCTCGGCTACATCGCTCACGCGAATCAGCACGCAATCGATTTTCTTGAGCATTGAGCTTCTCCTTTCAGGATAGCAAGCCTGAGGATGGGGGCGGCTGGTGGACAAAATGCGTGCTTCGATATTCTCACCGCGCGGGATGGCGGTACTGACGCGGCAGGTCGGGCGCAGCATAGTAAATTCAGCCCTGGGAATCACTAGTGACCAGACCGCGTTGGCAGCGTCGGCCATCAATGCTTCAGGCGTGCCGGTCCAGGTCAGATGACCTTTGCTGAGTAAGGCGAGATGAGTTGCGGTCAGCTCAATATCGCTAATAATGTGCGTGGAGAGAATCACGAGACGTTCGCCTTGCAATGAGGTGAGCGTTTCCCGGAAGCGCACGCGTTCGACTGGATCAAGGCCAGCAGTCGGTTCATCAAGCACGAGAAAGCGCGGTTCATTGAGCAGTGCCTGCGCGATGCCAAGACGGCGCACCATGCCACCGGAGAAGGTTTTCAGACGCCGGTCGGCATCGGTGCTCAGGTAAACCGTTTCCAATACTGACTCGACGCGTCGTCGCAGTTGAGGTCCACGCAGCCCTTTGAGTTCGCCAATATAGCGCAGGAATGCGCGCGCGGTGATCTGTGGGTAGACGCCAAAATCCTGGGGGACATAGCCTAGCGTGCGGCGCAAAACCTCAGGGTGCCGCAGAATGTCCTGCCCATTCCAGGTAATCTGCCCGGTTTGCGTTCATAGCGTTTACTGACCGAGTCGATAAAAAGCTGTGACATAACGTATTTTCTCCTTTCTTTATGCGCTCCGGCGCATACGCTGGACACCATAAATGGTCAGACAAATCAGGACGACAGAGACGCCCAGGAAGAACAGGCGGTCCCAGAGCAAGCCGCTTCCGATGGATGCGGGCGGGACATGAGCACGCGCAAGGGGCATGATCTGCTGGATAAATTGAGCGGGAGGAACGGGAACGGTACCGGTATAGGGTCCTATCGGAAAATGCCGAAACCAGAAATCTGTAGCCGGGTCCAGGTTTGGCATAAAGCTCAAAGCGGTGACATCGAAGAATTTCTGGTCGAATGAATGAAGTGTGAAAACGGGAATGAGCCAGACCAGGAATGCGACAATATACGCAACCACACGTTTGCCACGAGTCAGGGTAATACAGGCAAACATGAAAGTTGCCCCGAAAATCATTGGGACCAGCAACAGCCAGAGCCAGCCAAGCAGGTACACCTGGGGGCCGAGTGATGGATAGATGACCGGCGAGAGAAAGAACACGCGCTGTGGTACGTGATAGAACTGATCAGTGAGTATAGCAGCCAACAGGCTGAGGACTGCGAGGCCGAGCAGCGAGAGCAGCGCCGCGCTGTATTTCGCCAGGACGTAAATCGGGGTAGCAACCGGAGCGCTGAATATCACGCCATCTAATCTGCGTTCGCGGTCCCGATTCACTTGATTGCCGGTGCTAAAGGTCAGAATCAACGTGAGGAACAAACTGATAAAGGTGATTTGTCCCCAGACTCCCCAGGGCTGGTTCAGGTTATTATCGGCGGCCAGGACACCGATAAAAATCATTGCTAGAGCGATCAGCCACGTCGCCCAGTTGCGCCAGATGAGAGTGAGTTCGAGTTTCATGACAGTCCAGAAGTTGTACATTGAGAGATCCCTCCATGTTTCTCTTGATTGTTAACTGATGTTATAGAGCACAAAAGCGCTGCCACTTGGGAGCACTGAGCAAGAGTGCGCCCAGCAAAATCAGACTGAACACAATCATTGCCAGGTGAGACGCGAGTGCCAGTGTGTCCTGAGGCAGTGAGAAGAGCCAGCCTGCCCAACTATGGGCGTTTTGCTCTGCCAGCGCGCTGATACCCAGGAGCAGCCAGGGCAGGCCTCCGACAACTGCCGCCAGACGCACGCCGCGCAGGAGTGCAAGAGGCAGCGAGATCGCGCTGAGCAAGAGCAATGGAGCCAGCCAGGCGAGTAGCAGATTCCAGAACGGCGCGAAGTTCATCAGCGCGAAGACAACCGTTGCGACGAGGCCGAGTAGGATATCGAAGGCCAGAATAGCCAGACCCAGACCCAGTGCTGTTTGCACAAAATTGACCGGACAGCTTGCTTCAATCGCGCGCAGGCCCTCCGGAGGCGTGCGCAGTGCATACGCCAGACTGAGGACAGCCGTTAAGGGGAGAAGCAGTACCAGGCGCGTAACTGAGCTACTGGCGAGCGCATGTGAATGTGAACTCAGCAAACTGCCGAATAAGATCAGCAACATACCGACAATCCAGAATAAGGGGCCGAGCAGATACACGCGCCAGCGCGCCAGGGCCAGCGTTTGCCAGAGGCGATGAGATTCCTGGATCTGCCTGTCCTGGCTCACATACGCCGCTTCTGTAAGCAAGCGTTGCATCAGGCGTGTGGTTGAAGCGGATGAAGGACGTGGAACTGGTTGGCTGGCATAGGTGCTGGCGATGGATTGCAATTCTGCGGGCAAGTTTTCTTGCTGCCAGGATGAAGTTGGTGATGAATTGAACGATCGATTATCCATGGTACATTTCTCCTTGCCTGCTCTCGTTCTCGCTCGCCTGTGCCTCAAGGTATGTGCGCAACAAGCGCAGGGCGGTAAAGGTACGACTTTTCACTGTACCAGGTGGAATAGAGAGGATGGCTGAAGTTTCCTGAATGCTCAACTCCTGGCCAAAGCGCAAACTCAGTACCTCGCGCTGCTCATGGCTCAGGTGAGCCAGGGCTTGTCGCAGGCCGTGATGCTGCTCCCAGCGCTCAAACCATTCTGCGGGATCGGGTTCCTGGGCAAATGTCTCAGGGATTTCGGCTCGCAATTCAACGCGGCGCGCGTAGGCGCTGGCGTGATAATTGCAAGCCAGGTGGTGAGCGATGGCATAGAGCCAGGGACGAAATGGGCGCGGATAGCGGTAGCTTTGTGAGTCGCGAACCAGCCTGATGAATGTTTCTTGGGCCAGATCCTCGGCCAGGTGAACATCCGCCAACACGCGATAAAGATGGGCAATCAGAGCGGCATGGTAGCGTTCGACCAACGCTTCCAGTGCTCTAGCCTCGCCGCGCTGCCAGTCGCGGAAGAGATCTTCATCTGTGGGCATAACTCCTCCAGTACCCGCTAAGAAATAGAGAAGAGCAAGTGCTGATTGGCCTTCTCACTCTCTATACAAGGTAGGAGGGGAAAAGGTTCATTTGACAAAAAAGCGATGCACAATGCATCGCCACATGACGGTGAAATACAGAGCGGCTGCTATTGATTCGTGGGTGGGCGGAGTGGAATGGGAGCTTTTTTCGCGCGTGACAGGCGTTTCTTGGGCTTGGAGTCGTTTGTAGGAGTGGTTTGCTGAGATTGGACGCGGGAGACTTTTTCGCGGATCAAGACTATTTGTGAGTGGNNNNCTTCTAATTCACCGTATTTACTGCGTCGGTACTCATTCAGGTCATTGGGCGAGAAAAGCCAGCGATCGACGATGCGCACACCCGGTATTCGTCCCGCTTCCACGAGATGCATAAAATGCCAATAACTCAAATCAAGCTGTTTGGCCGCTTCGTGAGTAGTGAGCATGCCATTTAAATGCTGCAAGTTATAGTGCAGTTCGTCGCTTCTCAGGGCCATGGCTGATGCCTTTCTACGGTGAGCCGTATTACTTATGACAATGATACCCGGTTTGTGTAAGTATACCATGTGGTCGAGGTGATGACAATCCCAAAAACGACGAAGCTGGCCATCTTGCCCACAGGCGATGGCCAGACTTTTCTCCGCGCTTTCCCGCGTATGAGGTGCCTGAGAGGAGGTTAGCGTTTGATCGGGAAAAGTTGCTGAACTTTCATGGCTAGCATCATATCGCCAGCGAGCTTGAGCTTGCCGGTTGCGAAGGCGTTCATGGCATCCAGCTTGCCTTCTGCGATGGCCAGCCAATCTTTGTCGGAGACGGTGAAGGTCACGTCGGCTTTCTCTACGCCGCCGTTAATCAGCTCGCAGGTGCCGTTGGCTACTTTCAACGCGTACTTCCCGGCCTCTTCTCCAGTGATGTTCCACTGAAAAGTTTTGTTTGTGCTGCCCGCAGCGGCAGGGTTAAATAAACTCACCATTGTTTCAAAGCTCTCAGCAATTGTCATGTATCATTTCTCCTTCATGTTCTTACAGGAAAAGCCCCTGTTGGCACTGGGTTAAGTATAACAGTTCAGCGCAAACAGTGTCCAGTTTGCCAGTTAACAGTTTTGGAATTTTTGCGCTCTGGCCCTTGTTTCATCACGCTTTCGATGATATTCTGTCCCTGCATTCACGCTATTTGGGAACAGGTTTTAGATCTGCGATAGAGAGAGGGCTTTGTCATGGAGAATACGACTATTCTGCGTAAAGTCAAGGTGGAGGGCGGCAATCTGCGTTTTAGTTCAGCGCATTTCATTACCTTTGGTGGCAAGTGCGAGCGTTTGCACGGCCATAATTACGGCGTGCTGGTAGAGTTGGAGGGGACACTGGGCGAGGATAAACTGGTCTTCGATTTTACCATCCTCAAGCAGATCACGCGCGAGATCTGTCACCGCTTGAATCATCGCTTTCTGCTGCCGATGCACAATCCGCATCTAGAGTTATCTGAGCAGACCGACGCCTGGGAGATTCGCTTTGGCAAGAAGCGCTATGTGTTTCCGCGCGAGGATGTGGTTGCCTTGCCGATCGATAACTCGACCGCCGAGCGACTCGCTGAGTATATTTGTGAGGAATTGCGTGAAGAACTGGCTACGCATAACATAGCGAATCTCCATACAATTATGGTGGGTGTTGAAGAGGCCCCAACGCAAATGGCCTACTATCGTACAACTTTCCATGACGAGCAATAGGATTTCCTGTTCGCCAGCGTTTTACCTTTTCTCTCTTGCCCTACCCCTGCAAGGAGCGCATGGCGCTGTGCAGGCGTGTCAGGCGACTGGTGGCTGGCTGGGGCGCACGATAGGCAGTTTTGTAGGCAGAGAAGTTCCAGGTTGCGAAGAACTGTTCTGCCGCGGCCTGACCACTGCGGTAGAGCAACTCGATCTGGTTGGCGTCCAGATTGAATTGCGTGCCGCTGATACCCTGGGCTGGGATAGCGATGGTGCGCACATAGGCATGATCTTCCAGGTAGAGGCGATCGTGGGCGGTGAGCATGGTGTTCAGTAGCTCCCGGCCAAACTGCACGAGATTTTCGCGTGCGCGTGGTGTCGTGGCGTGTTCTGATGTTGGCAGCGTATCGACCAGGCGAAAGCCGAGTGTGGGATATGCGGGTGTGCCCGCCACATCAAAGATTCCGATGGGGAAGTTGCTGAGCAGACCGCCATCAACCACGCGATAGAGGCGACCGGCGAAATCGCGCCGGATGACTGGTTTAAAGAAAAATGGAATGCTGGCACTCATACGCACAGCCAGCGCAATGTCCAGTTCGTCGGGATCTTGACCGTAGTAGACGCTATCCCGAGGTAGGCGCAGCATGCGGCCATTGGTGATGTCTGAGGCGATGATCAGCAAGCGGTAGCGAAAGCGCGAGGTTTTTGGCGCATGCTCTTGTCCTGGTATGATTAGATCGCCGAAAGTTCTTTTCCCTCGCGCACTCAACAGGTCGCGAAGAAACGCTTCAAGGTAGCTGCCTGTGTGCAGTCCGCCGCGCAGCAGCAGCCGGGCCAGTTGCATGCCCCAGCTTCCTTTGAGACCCTGATCCTGGGCAAAGCGCGCGAAATCAACCTTGCT
>WNFI01662019.1_pt1 | contig 12264 bp, 14 predicted proteins | sample 5400471 | NCBI WGS metagenome assembly WNFI01 (sample SAMN13153348, study PRJNA577476) | soil metagenome | isolation source: 100 cm saprolite on Douglas fir-dominated hillslope | place: USA:California | collected 2013-09-17 | reverse complement strand
GCAAAGGTTGGCTCGTCCATATCTACTACTATTCCTTATTCCTTATTCCTTGAAGGAAAAAGAGCGGACCGAAAAAAAGGCTGCAAAGGCCGAGAAAGAGAGGAAGGACAAGGAGGCTCAAGAGAAAGCTAGGTCAATAATGGCCAGTTTCTTTGGGAAGCCCAAACCCTCGTCTGCCGCCACTTCCTCATCCAAGGGTCCTGGCCCCTCAGCATCGGACACGCTATCGGAGTTCGACAGAGTATTCAAACCATTTACATCCAAGAAAGATGCAGAGCTTGCGCCTACGAACTGGATCCGGGAAGCGAAGAGAAGGAAACGATTTACAGACGCGGACGTGATTGTCATCGACGACGACGATACTGCCAATGGGGATCGTGATACCGAGATGAGCGAACCTGAGCTTAGCCCAGATGCGAACACAAGACGTAATATCTTCTTCATCAGGCTGTCGGCTATTCTCTGAAATAATGACTCTAGAACACTTACACCACCTATTGGCAAGATGCCCATCTTTGCCTACTGGTGTTTGTTCCACGGACACGGTTCGCTCGTTATTGGCCCAGCTTTCGGAAGCCGAGGTGTCGGATGACACTGCGGCGGTGCGAGCCCTCCTCTCGAGACTGCAAGATCGCACCCGGATACCCGCAAAGGTGCTAATATTCCACGAAGACGAACGGCCCGGCTACTTTGGAACACTCACGAAACGCTCGCGGCTCATTAAACCACGTAGGCCGTTTGCGCGAGATGACATTGCAATCGACTATGCATATGACAGTGGTGCAGAGTGGGGTGAAGAAGACGAGGGGGGAGGAGACGATGTTTTGGGAGATTCGGACGACGAGCGGGACGACGAAGAGGAATCTGATGACCTTGACGGCTGGCTTGTGGATGGCGACGATGAAGAGGTGGCAACACCCGTCGAGGAACGCGAAGGGCCGGACGCATTCCCGTTCCCACCTGTGCCAGAGGGTAGCAAGAGCAAGCGCAAGGCAGGAAAGGAAAAAGAAACGGATACAGAAGGCAAGGCAAAGAAACGAAAGGTCGTTGTGCCGCTCGTCCCCTTCGTTAAAGGCCCATGTGGGGAGACTGCCGCCGGCGATTGCGAGTATGAACCGTTCAATCATTATCGGATCCAACTTTTCAACGGTCGGTTTTCTTATCGATCCTACCTTGTCCGTACTGATGCGCAAATTCAAGATACACCGTATCCCATTGACCCTTTCACCTTTGTCTCAGCACCAGTTGGCGCACGAAGTGCTCCTGGTCCATCCACTGCTTCGTCGTCTGGAACAAAGCATCAGCCGCAATTCGTCGTGCCGGCGCTACCTCCTCATGTCCTTAACTCAAATACACCATCATCTGAACAGCCAGCATCGAATTCTGTCAACGGCCAGCAGCCACAGGCAAAGCGTCCACGAACAGCACCTAAAAATCCGTTTCCCGATGCCCACCTTCCTTTCTTAAAAGAAAAAGTTGCCAGCATGAGCACTAATAGCTTAATTGCCCTTGTCGAAGCCCTACATCTTGATCTGAAGAATCATAGAGTCAAGAAGAATGCAATTGAGGCGAAACTCAGAGAAATCTGCGTCAAGGACCAACGACACATCTGGTCCGTGAAAGCGGACATTGAGGTATGTTATGCCCCTTCGTGGTAAATGGCTGGAACTGACGTGGACACAAGTCACCTAGCCTGGAAGTGTCAGGGCCATCATGAATGCAGAGGAACAATGCAAGGCAGAGGAGGGGCGTTAAGTATATGTATCGATTCGATTGATTCAGACCCGCGCATCACACATGCAGGTATTTTCTTGCCAGATCCACGATAATTTATACATCGTCCCGCAATCCTTAAGATTTATCATCGTAGTACATAAGACAATTAGATCCCAGCATTAGAAAGAGAATCACGCCCTGTCAGGATATACACCACAATCATGACATACTGAGCTTCCAGACTTGTTCGACGAGGACATCGTCTGGGAACACATTACCGAATTTCACTACGTGAATGTCATGAGATGAGTTCTCTGTCCAGGCAAAGGTTAATCCATCACACAAAAAGACAGCCTGAAAAAGGCCACTGACTGATTAGAATGCGGTCGAGCTCCCCGTCGTCGTTTAAGATTGGCTTCATCCCAAGGCCACGGTATATCTGTAAGCGCAGGCTAGTGACCAAAATGCGTCAAATTCGATGGTTGCGCGTGCAAACCAGACCGCCGCATGGGCGGGGAACTCACGCTGTCCCATCAAGTTCATGTTCTGCAGCGGGATCGCTCTCTTCCAGTTGGCGGAGTTCCTCTTTGAGTCGCGTGAGTTCCGCCTGCTTACTCGCGACGGCGCTCTCCGCGTCGTTCAACCCCTTGGCGAGGGATAATCGAGCGCCGTCAAGGTGGTTGAGGTTTTCGGCGTGGCGTTCGGCGGAAGGCACACTAGGAGGGCGCGTAGAGGACGTGCGGGCAGCATCGAGGACATGTGCGAGAGCTGGGATGCCATGAGACCAGATTAGAACGCAATGTCGGGATGGAGAGACCTTTTAAATTTGCGTGAGCTTTTTCGAGCTCCCTCCTTCGCTCGTTTGTCTCCTTGTCTATCCGGTCGTGGACGGCAGTGATTGTGCTGCAGTCATCCTCTGGCTCGACAAGATCGGTGATGCTGTGTACGTTCTCACTGTAACATTGTAATTGTAAGAATAAATTCACGCAGGAGACATGAAATACGGACATAACCTCTCGAAGGGAGTCAAGAGCCATTTCCCACTTTCCCACTCGTTGCAATTGATTGAACAGTGTGCTATCGCCACGTGACTAACGGGTGGGTCTGACGTCACGCGTTATGCCTTATTCGGACGGGATAGTCACGTGTGGGTATGATTGATAAGCGGTGGACTTACAAAGGCTATGCTAGGCCTCAGGGGCCGCACCACGCGCGCTGGGAATTTGTTACATAATCGGCGCCCTGTGCCCCAGAGTAACGGATACCAACGATTGGCAGCACGTTTGCACACCTGTTCATTCTCTCGTCCTCTCTTCCCTTAACCACCCTTATATTTCCCACTCTATCCAGGATCCCTCACCAGTCATGGAGGTGAGTAAATCAATCCCCGTCTGAATCTCCCTTCGTATTCAATACGATCGGCGCAACTTCGCAGGCCCTGCTGGATTTCTCCAGAGAGTTTGACGTTTCTCTCATGGATAATGTCGTCACCGCGCTGTATTCTGGTGTCGGTGGAAAGGAGGTCAGTGATCTCATTTTTGGTTTTGTACCGACGTTTCGTCTGATCGCGTACACTGTTCGCCTTTCGCCTTTGCCTTTTAGCAACATTTGGCACAGCAAGTCCTGACGCAATTCCAAGATTATCTAGATGCTTGGACACGAGTACCAGACATCATGGAACGATCATCATTTCCGCAAACAAAAGTGTGCAATATATCTGTCTTAATATGAACCGAGGATGCGCCACTGACCTTCAATCGACCTAAGTTCATCGGTTTGCAGATCCTTGAGAAACTGGTCAACACACGATGGAAAACACTCCCGGAGGCACAACGACAGGGTGCGTATGACCTTTCCAAACCTCGACCAATTTCAAATTCTGCCTAATCTAGGTGTCCGCAACTTTGTTGTTGGGATCACCGTCAAGATTGCTGCAGACGAGGCGACTATGCGCCGCGAGAAAACATATGTCAATAAGCTCAACCTAGCATTGGTTCAAGTTTGTCAGCGTACTCCCTGATGTCGCGTCGCGCTCACCACCTCTACAGATCTTGAAACAGGAGTGGCCACACAACTGGCCAACGTTCATCCCGGAGCTTGTTGAATCTTGCAAAACGAATCTCACTCTCTGCGAAAACAACATGGTCATCCTCAGGTTACTATCAGAAGAAGTCTTTGACTATTCAGCCGAACAATTGACGCAGACGAAGATCAAAAATTTGAAGAACCAGATGTGTGGCGAGTTCTCGGAAATATTCAAGCTTTGCGCGGAGATTCTAGAAGAGGCTACCAAGACCTCTTTGGTGAAGGGAACTCTTGAAACGTTGCTTCGCTTCCTGAACTGGATCCCATTGGGGTACATCTTCGAGACTACGATCGTGGATGTTCTCATTCAACGCGTAATGACCTATCTATGACTTTACCGCCCCCTGCTAACCAGCCTCCTTTGGATAGTTCCTGGAAGCCCCTGACTTCCGCAATATCACTCTGAAATGCCTCGCGGAAATCGCAGCCCTCAATGTCGGTCCTGAATATGATCCGAAATTTGTTTCTTTATTCGAGATGGTCATGACAGCCATTAACCGGATGGTACCTCCCAACACTAATATCGCCCAAGCCTACGCACACTCGAACGATGCTGGTCAAGAATTCATTCTTAGTCTCGCGTTGTTCCTTAGCAACTTCCTCCAGAATCATCTAAAGACCGTCGAGAACGAGCGGACCCAGGATGTTTTACTGAATGCCCATTTATATATGGTGAAGATATCTCAGGTCGATGAGCGCGAGATATTCAAAATTTGTTTGGAGTACTGGCTGAAACTTGTCGCTGAACTCTACGACGAAATTCAGAGTTTACCGATTGGTGACAGTGGTCTCCTCATGGGTCTCAGTTTGGGTGGAACCAACGGCGCGCACAACATGCTCAACGGCGTATCGTTGCGGAAAAACATATATTCCGACGTACTATCAAACTTGCGACTTGTCGTTATTGAGAAGATGGTCAAGCCTGAGGAGGTTCGGGAAATACTATGTCGTGTCACTGTTCATTCGGCTCACGCTGTCTACAGGTTTTGATTGTTGAGAACGAAGAAGGCGAGATTGTTCGCGAATTCATGAAAGAGTCGGACACCATTGTACTCTACAAGTCGATGCGCGAACTCTTAGTTTATCTCACGCATTTGGACGTCACCGACACCGAAAATATCCTCACCGAGAAGCTCGCAAAGCAAGTGGACGGCACAGAGTGGTCGTGGCAGAATTTGAATACCTTATGTTGGGCTATTGGGTCTATTTCCGGAGCGATGAGTACGTGAACTCACTTTGTCGTCCCGTTGGTTATTCTCAAGTCATCGTAGATGAGGAAACCGAGAAACGTTTCTTGGTGACAGTCATCAAGGATCTCCTCGGTCTCTGCGAAATTAAGCGTGGCAAGGACAACAAGGCCGTCGTTGCGTCTGACATCATGTACATTGTCGGACAGTATCCGCGTTTCCTGAAGGCACACTGGAAGTTCCTCAAGACTGTCGTCAATAAACTTTTTGAGTTCATGCACGAGACACACGAAGGTGTACAAGACATGGCATGCGATACTTTCATTAAGATCGCGCAGAAGTGTCGGCGTCACTTTGTCATGCAACAGAGCCAGGAGCAGGATCCTTTCGTGGATGAAATCCTCAGGCTACTTCACAGGATCACAGTGGACCTCAGTCCACAACAAGTACACACATTCTACGAAGCTGTGGGTTACATGATTTCCGCACAGCCAAACAAGCCCCAGCAAGAAAAACTGATCGCGAAGCTGATGGAGCTTCCTAATGCCGCAGTACGTCGCTTTCCTAACACGCATACAAAGTTCTTATCTTATAGCGACTGACTGTAAACTAGTGGGAGTCGCTAATGGCCCAGGCTGCAGCCAACAAGGACGTCCTCAGTAACCCGGAAAACCTGCGCATATTGTCGAACGTTCTCAAAACTAACGTCGCAGCGTGCACCTCCATCGGCAGTTTCTTCCTCCCGCAGATCGGCCTCATTTACATGGACATGCTGGGACTCTATCGCGCCGTCAGCGGCATTATCAGCGAGACTGTCGCAAAAGATGGTCAGTCCTAGTGGCGTCCCTTCCGCATTGTACTCCTGACTTACTGTGTGTAATAGGGCAAATTGCCACAAAGACACCGAAAATTCGCCAACTGCGGACAGTCAAGAAGGAAATCCTCAAGCTCGTCGAGACTTACATTCGCAAGGCAGAGGACCTTGAGGCTGTAAACAACAGCATGATTCCACCACTGTTAGATGCCATCCTTGGGGATTATCACCGCAACGTGCCTGAGGCTCGTGACGCGGAGGTTTTGAACGTGATGTCGACAATCACTTCGCGGCTGGGCGTAAGTATCCACTTTTCCCCCAAGAGGACGTCGACCTGATTTGTTCTAGAATTTGCTTACGCCCCAAGTCCCTCCGATCCTTGAAGCAGTCTTCGAACCCACGCTTAACATGATCAACCAAGACTTTGCAGAGTTCCCCGAACATCGTGTTGGGTTCTTCAAGCTTCTGCGAACAATCAACTTGAACTGCTTCCCAGGTATGACCGTGCTAGTTTTACAGAGTGAACATTTTGCTCAGTGATCTTAGCGTTACTCGGCCTTCTTCCGCAGCAGTTTAAGCTGTTCATGGATAGCATCGTATGGGCGATCAAACATACAATGCGGGATATTGCCGAGACTGGTCTGAATCGTACGTATTCCTGCTCCCTTGACCTTTGCGTGCCCTATTTACCCGAGCGACAGTGTCCTTGGAGATTATCAACAACTTCTCTTCTGCGGACACTCAAATAGCGAACCAGTTCTTCCAGCAGTACTACCTCAGCATTCTACAGGACACCTTTTTTGTCTTGACCGACGCGGATCACAAAAGTGGCTTCAAGTTGCAAAGCCTGCTGCTTGCTCGCATGGTTCAGCTGGTTGCAACAGACGCAATACATGCGCCTTTATTCGACCCTGCCGTTGTCAATGATTCCAACATGACAAATGCCAAATTTGTCCGTGACTATACAGCAAACCTACTAAAGTCCGCGTTTCCCCATGCAGCTAGGTATGCGGCTTCTATCTCCTTCGTCCTCAAGCTATTCTAACCTTTTGTCGCTGTTAGTTCGGACATCATGGTCTTCGTGCTGAACCTGGCAGAATATCACTCAGACGTGAATCGCTTCAAGCTGGCACTGCGTGATTTCCTCATTCAGCTGAAAGAGTTCTCGGACGACAATGCAGAATTGTTCGTGGATGAAAAGGAGGCTGAGGCGGCACGCAAAGCGCAACAGGAACGCGAAGCCGCGCTAAGGATTCCCGGAATGCTCAAGCCGTCGCAATTAGAGGACAAAGACGAGGACATATAAACCTTCGAGGGAACGTGTATCTCATGACATCTTACGACTCTTTATATTCCTGTTCTCGTTTCCATGAAGCGATCGTATCAACATCATCATAATCCATTTATCCCCTTCCCACCCCTTCCCCCGTCCACCCTCGTCCATCGTTCACCACCTTGCTATTTTCACGTCGCTATTTGCTCTCCTTTGCTTGCGCCTCATATATTGGATGTAACACTAAATGAAAGCTCTCGAATACGGGGGCAAATGTGTACGTAGTGTGTACCCTCGGATGTAGCGACTCGGATAGATTTTTCTGTCTTAGGGTGACAGATGCGACGACTCGGAGTTGCTCACGTGAAACAAAGTCACGCGGTTATGATAACCGCGATTAGACGAGATAATAACTTGGTGGCAAACGCAACAACCATCGAAGGTGTCTTCCTAGCCCTCTCTTCAGAATGTTCAAGAAGTATGTTGCAACGTTGTCACCTCTACGACTGCCAATATCGACCTAAAAGGAAGATTTCAGCCGACCGCTGATATTTCAGGCCAAACGACCGTCAAGTCTTCTATTCAACGAGGCATCCGATCGGCTATCCTTTCTTCATGGAAGATTGATACTGAGACACTAGAGGAAATATGGCCAAAGAAAGAGTCGATCGTGCACGTAAAATGGTGCGTCGCATTTTGTTTCCGGTGATCCATTCATTCATTCGCATGCACCAAATAAACCGTAGCAGAGATCATCTATCAATCTACACATTGCACGGCGAACCCCTCTTCTTCCAGCATTTCGATGGACCATATTTCCCGACTCTACGTCTTCTTCACAAATGCGAGTGTGATGGTTTTAATTTACTGTGTAGCGAGCGAGCCTGATCCGCCTTTCAATTTGGCCTTTGCACCTTGCAGATCCGTTCATCCTTCCGCATGTTCGCATAGACCGCGGCGCGATCCGCTTCCTACTCGCAGGCGCGCATATGATGTGTCCCGGCTTGACGTCTGCGGGAGGGTGGCTCCCGCCTGTAGATGCTGCCTTGCCTGCTGGCACTCCCGTCGCGTTCGATGCGGACACGGCACGGCACGGCGCTGGCCAGGCAGCAGTAAAGTAAAATCATATGTACAGATAGACGCTTGATGGTTGGGATCAGATTCCTGAAGAACAAAATAAAAACCGAATGGAGGAAAACGAAAAACTTCTGTGTAGAGGTTAAACCGTAAGTTGTTTATGCGGATCACCTTCTTGGAGAATGAAGATCGAGGGTGGCCTGCTGTAGAAGGTGAGTTTTTTGTGCGTCTGTCCTGTCTGCCAGTGCGCGGGGGCGGGGACTCAGAAGTCTGAGTCTGAGTCTGGACCTAGACCCGACGGAGACCCCTCTGTTAATCTCAACCGAATCCAGTGCAGGGCAGGACGAGGTCTGCTGATGCGTTTACGGGGCCTTGTGGTATCCTCGCCGTTCTACCTCTCGGGGTACTGTTCGCGTCAGTGCCGTCAATCTCGGTGACATGTGCCAGTGACCGGCATGCAAGTGAGTGCGGAATGTGATGGGTGACCGCCCACATCTAGTACTCTCGCTTGTGGGACCGGGACCGAGGGAGGAGGAAGAGGGGGGGTGTTCTCGTTCGTCGCCAACTTTGGGTACAGAACGTCTACCCGGCCTCACGAGAAAACCCGAGCGCGCGTTTAATCTCGTTCAGTTCATGTAGCGGCCTGCGCCGACATCATCTGACGCACTCGCATACCAGTAATAGATACAGGTTTCAGCTTTCTTCGCACGGTTTTTCAATCCTGTCAAGGTATCCATTCCGTGACTTGTAATGTGATTGTGCACGCAATATCATTCTCCCCCATGTCCCAGCTTTATGGATTGATCGTTGATGGTTCGTTCGAGTCAGATCTTCTATCTACCTGTCCAGACCTAAGATGCTTTTTTTATGAATGCGCCCTGGAGATTCCATTGCAGCCATACCTAAATAGTATCGCTGGCCGCGGGTGCCCCCGCCACTGAGGACTGTGGCGAACAATCGTTGCGTCATATCACTACAGCCCCTCTCGCTGACACCTGACACCAGTCCATAGATAGAAGATGCGCCTATTAAAGGGTGTGTATGCAAAACAGACGTAATTGAATTGGCCAGACAAAGACAAAAATGTGGTGATGGTTCCGTGGATAACCCGATCAAGTCTGGCAGAGTTCCGGGCCAAGGTCATGGGTCCCCCCCAAAAAAGCCACAGTTGCCTTGTCCTTGTAAACAAGTATAGTAGTGGTATCTCATGAGAGCACTCGCGATAAGGAAATGTATCGTCACACCACTTTTTGATTTGCGTGAATATGGCTCTTCCGGTACGAACGAATGAACATGATATCGACAACAAGGACAAGGACAAGGACAAGAGAGGACATCAAATTTACATTTCTTGTGCGTGATTGGCCGCGGGCACGAACCTCAGGGTCGCAAATGAGGAGCATCAAGACAGAAGGGCGAATCATTTCGAGAGACGGGAATAACGCATGCTTGCAGACTCCTGCAGATCTCAACTCAGCTGCTCAAGTAGACAAAGTGATCATCCAAGCCAACAATTTTTTTTTAACTTCCTATCCATCCCTGATAAGCACAGAATGGGAGGAGGCAGAACACTGGTACGGGTGTGCCTGGTCCCCCGAAAGAGGCTTTTTTACTGTTTCCCGTGGCCGTTGGTACGCACGATGCAGCACAAACAATGGGATTCTCATTATCACACACATATTACAATCGCATCCCCCACCTTATCTCCATTCCATTCCGCGAAGCACGCAATTCATCACCACGCTGGTCCTCGCATGTCGTCCCATTCAGTTCTACACGCACGGACACGCGTACCCCGTGCGTACCCCACACACCCCCCCTTCCCCTTTCTCTTCACACTTCTCATCCCTCTCGGTAACTTACTAACTGTAGGTTCTGCGGTCGGAGTGAACGGGATCAACTGAGACAACCCACGAAGCGCCTAGCCTGTACAGAGCACGTAAATTTGACAGCGTCTCTTCTCTTTTACCGCCCGGACGGCGTCAAAAAAAAACAAATTTTTTCCTTCAATTTTGGTTTTGATTCCGGATCAGAACTACCTTGTTACGGTGGTTGAATAAAAATAAAAATAAAAATAAAAAACGAAAAAGAAAACAGACGCCGATTTGGGAATACAAAGTTACTTCCTTTTTGCTTTTTTGTGTCGAGTCAGACTGATTGACTGACTGACTTTGACAAGTCGCGCTTTAGGAACTGAATTGGTACCCGCATGCGGTGACAACGCGATTGGAAGATTAGCCTGTCTGGATGGATGGAAGGTCGTGGGGGAGAAGTGTGTGTGTGAATCCATTGCGTCGTGCCAGTTAATGTCATATCATGTCATGTCGTGTCGTGTAGCCATACGCTACTCTGAAGATCGTCCTCACTCCAACTCCACAAACTCCACACTCCACACTCCACAGCCAGCCAGCCATCCCAACCAGAACCCAACCAATTGGGATTGAGAGTGCCAGCGCAGCGTGACAAGCACGGAAGTTGCCATTTCACGGATTCGTGTAATACACGGGATTCGATGATTCCGAACACGCGCCCTTTGAGCCGGGCCAGAACTTTTCCCCGCGCGCCCCCCAACTCGTCAGTTTCTCGGACCTGACGACCTGACCCACATATACTAAAAAAACATAGCCTAAGAATACTTGTACGGCACCGCCAGCCACTCCAGGACTAGAGCGTTCATCATTCCCTCCCCCCTGAAACGAAACGAATCCAGCTGACTGGTGAACTTTTTGTAATGATGAGTCCGAGGTCGTTTTGCGTAAGGTCATATGAGAGTACGATCGCTCTATTGTTGCCTGTGCATGCGCGGCCAAAGTCACATCTTCATCCCCACCATAGCCACATACGGTCTATTCAACGAACGTAATTTAGCAGCGGCATAACTATGAAACGCGATACGGAGCAGTGTCAATTAAATAAATGAGAGCAAGGCGTTACCCGGTTACCTCTAGCCAATTAAAAACTCCGCACAGTGCCATAAAAGGCGCCCCTAACAGCGGTGGCATGTCCCGCATGCTGTCATCGTTAGTGTGTCATCAAGGAGAGAGGGGCTGTAATGCTTAGTCATACGTGATTTTTAGGTTTGCGAACCGTTGCACCGTCTGAGTACCCGATCCGTTGACTCAAACGGCGTTGCCCGGAAGGGTCCTCACATTTGTTTGAGAATCTTTACTCCCGCGGCTTCGCTATATTCCGATCCCAAGCGGGTAATGGAAGGCTTCGGGTTGCGTCACCACCCGCAATACACCACCATGAAACATGCGGGACTTGTTTTCATTTTCGACCAGACTGGGCTCATAAGCCAAAAGGGCCCCACTTCGTGCCAGGGTGCCAAACTGCAGATCTCAGATCGGAGCCAAACAAAAGTACATCGCCTGTTGCGGCGCATTGATCCGCTGACACAGTAACGACGATCGGCTTCCAGACCGTTTGGGAACCATAATAGCGCACATCGAGTCAGGCAGGCAACACTCATCCAACAGAAAATGATAATTGGCACCTGAGATTTCCCCGGATGAAGCAGAGAATAATAAAAAAACGGCAAGAAAGCAGAGGCAAGAGAGACAGATGGGACACAAACGCAAATGCAAGGCGTAGGGAGGGAAGGGGAGGCATGCAGGTGTGGGATATTTACAGTGGAGACCAAGGCATAAACATCTGGTCCGATACTAGCACTAGCAGTCGTGAGCGTAGACACTTTCAAACATGTGGGAAGGATTAGCGGAATCATGGGCAAATGGAAGGGGGTCGAGCTCTAAACCGTGACGAAAATAGGAACCGTCCGCGTTGACGTACACCCGTGGTACAGCGTGGCGCCGCGCGCGCTCCGAAGACCGCGCACCTGCGTCGACAAGCGACAACGAGGGAGAACGTGTCGCAGGAGTAGGGGAAGAAAGCGAATCAGACTCGTCATCCGACAGATCCTCGACGGCATCTGGCACAGGCAAGTCGTAGATGTCGTCCTCGGCGTTGTAAGGTAGCGCAACATTGAAGGGGGGATAAATAGAGTCGAGAGAAGTATTAAGGGGTTGGAGCTCGAGGGGACTTAACAATGGGGGATTGTATGGTGGATAGACAACAGGGTATGGCATAGAGATAGGAGTATTATTATACAC
>WNFI01174648.1_pt1 | contig 12268 bp, 10 predicted proteins | sample 5400471 | NCBI WGS metagenome assembly WNFI01 (sample SAMN13153348, study PRJNA577476) | soil metagenome | isolation source: 100 cm saprolite on Douglas fir-dominated hillslope | place: USA:California | collected 2013-09-17 | reverse complement strand
CGCGCATCGCCGCTGCGGCCGGCTCGTCGGCAATACCGAGAAAGGCGAAGGCGCCGCGCTCGAGGATGGTCCAGGCAAAGGGCGAGACGGCGCGGACGGCAAGCCCGTCCATCAAAGTCTCGAGGTCGCCCTCGGCGTCGCTGAGCCGTCCCGCCCGGGCGCTCTTGAGCACGCCCGCCGCCGCCAACGGCTCGACCACGATCACGCGCGGGCCGCCGGCGCCCAAAAGCTGCCACAGCCGCCCGACCACGGCAGCGGCGAGGCTGCCGATGCCGGCGGAGACGAAGAGGTGGCTCGGAATGCCGCCCTCTTTCCAGGCAAGCGCGAGCTCGCTCGCCAGCATGGAATAGCCATGCAGCGTATGGCGCGGCACGTCGGGATAGCCGGGCATCGGCAGGTCGGAGATGACGAAGCCGCCCATCGTCTCTGCATCCGCCATGCATCGCCCGAGCGCGTCGTCGAAGCTGCCGGCGACGCGGACAACCGTAGCGCCGAAGGACTCGATCGCCCGCGCCCGGCCGGCAGTGACGCCGTCGCGCATATAGATGCGTGCCTGGCAGCCGAAGCGCCGCGCCGCCCAGGCGAGCGCACGGCCGTGATTGCCCGAGGTCGCCGCCATCAGGAGGATGTCGCTGGTGCGCGCCCGATGCCGTCCAGCCACCAGCTCGGCGGTATCGATGCGGGCGAGCCCGGTCCGGCGCTTCAGCTCCGCCTTGACCAGAGCGAGTGCGGCGTAGGGCGGGCCCAGGGCCTTGAAGCTGCCGACGGCGAAGCGCTGGGCTTCATGCTTGACCCGGAGCCGGACGATGCCGCACGCACCGGCAAGCGAGGCGACCTCGATCTCCGGTGTCGGCCGATAGTCGGGCCAGGAGCGGATCTCATCGGCCGCCGCCTCGGCATCGGCCGCGGAGAGGACCCGACGCTCCGTCGCGCCATAGGCGTCGGCCGCGCGAAAGCGCGGGTTCACGAATAGCTCGACCGCCGGGCTCGTCGCAGTCGTCAAGGGGCGCCTTTTCCGATCGGAACAAGCTTTTACGATAGGGTTGCGAACGAGGGAATAGCTGTCTAGCTTCGCCCCTGAATACGAGCCAGGGGGCCGGCGACTGGACTACACTCGCCCGCCGATCGCCGCGCGCAAGTCCGAGGAATCATGGGTCGTTATCTCGTCTACCGGCTGTTGAGCGCCGTGCCGGTCCTCGCCGTGGTCTCGCTCGTCTCCTTCCTCATCATCTTCCTGGTGCCCGGCGATCCGGCAGCGGAGATCGCCGGGCCCGGAGCGACCGCCGTCGAGGTCGAGCGCATCCGCCACCAGCTCGGCCTCGATGCGCCGATGTGGCAGCAGGTGGCGGGTTATTACCAGCGGCTCGCCCAGGGCGACCTCGGCCGTTCGATCCTGCTCGGCCGCGGCGTCGGTGCCGCCATGATCGAGCGGGCGCCGATCACGCTCTCCTTGACCGTGCTGGCGTTGATGATCTCGCTCAGCCTCGGCCTGGCGCTGGGCATCCTCGCCGCCATCCGCCAGAACAGCTGGGTCGATCAATCCTCGATGACGGTGGCGATGCTCGGGCTGTCGGTGCCGGATTTCTGGCTGGGCCTGGTGATGATCTACGGCTTCGCCGTGCTCTTGGGTTGGTTTCCGACCGGCGGCTATGTCGATACCAGCTTTGCCGGCTGGGCCCGTTCGATGGCGATGCCGGCCTTGGCCTTGGGCATGACCCAGATGGGGCTCTTGGCCCGCATCACCCGCGCCAGCATGCTCGAAGTGCTGCGCCAGGACTATGTGCGCACGGCCCGGGCCAAGGGCCTGCCGGAATTCGCGGTGATCGCCAAGCACGCGCTCGCCAACACCATGGTGCCGGTGGTCACCGTGATCGGCCTCATCGTCGGCATCCTCTTGGGCGGCTCGGTGGTGATCGAGCTGGTGTTCTCGCTCCCCGGCGTCGGCCGGCTCATCATCGGCGCCATCTTGAGGCGCGACTACCCGGTCATCCAGGGCGGCCTGTTGTTGACCGCCACCACCTTCGTCTTCGTCAACATCGTCGTCGACATCCTCTACGCCTATCTCGATCCGAGGGTGCGGTATTGAGCATGTCGTCACGCCGGATACCCCCCTCCCCAACCCTCCCCCTCAAGGGGGGAGGGAGCACGAATGGCGCTTCAGCTCATTCCCCCTCCCTCCTTGAGGGGGAGGGTTGGGGAGGGGGGTACGCGCCATGACCGCCTCTCTGCAAGTCACCGAGCCCAGCCGCGCCGGGCGGCTCCTGGAGCGGGTTCGGCGTTCGACCTTGCCCAGGCGACTGCTGCACCACCGGCTGTTCGTGACTGGCGCCATCCTCTTCCTCCTGGTCGTGCTGATGGCGCTGTTCGCCGATGTGCTGGCGCCGCATGCGCCCAACCAGAACAATGTCCGCTACCGGCTGGGCGCGCCCAACGACGTCTATTGGCTCGGCACCGACAATTACGGCCGCGACATCCTGAGCCGGGTCATCTATGGCAGCCGCGTCTCGTTGCGCATCGGCCTCATGGTGGTGGCGACCAACGCGGTGTTCGGCTCCTTGATCGGCGCCGGTGCCGGCTATTTCCGCGCCCTCGACAATCCGGTGATGCGCATCATGGACGGGCTCATGGCGTTTCCGGCGATCCTGTTGGCGATCGCGCTCGCCGCCGTGCTCGGGCCCTCGGAGGTGAACGCCGCCATCGCCCTCACCGTCGCCTACACGCCGCGCACCGCCCGCATCGTGCGCGCCTCGGTCCTGGTGGTGCGCGAGATGGACTATGTGCAGGCGGCATTGGCGACGGGCGCCGGCCATCTGCGCATCCTCTTTCGCCACATCCTCGCCAACAGCATGGCGCCCTTGATCGTGCAGCTCACCTTCATCTTCGCCATCTCGGTCCTGGCCGAGGCGGTCTTGAGCTTCATCGGCGTCGGCCCGCCGCCGCCGACGCCGACTTGGGGCAACATCATCTCCGAGGGCCGCAACTACATTCGCGAGGCGCCCTGGATCTCGTTGTTCCCGGGGGTCGCGATTGCCGTTACCGTGCTGGGCCTCAACCTCCTGGGCGATGGACTTCGCGACGTCTTGGACCCGCGCATGAAGGTGGAACGATGAGCAAGACGCCGCTGCTCCAGGTGCGCGGCCTTACCACCAGCTTCGGCGGCCCGCCGGTGGTGGACGGCGTCAGCTTCGATCTCGACGCCGGCGAGGTCCTGGGCATCGTCGGCGAGTCCGGCTCGGGCAAGAGCGTGACCGCGCTGTCGATCATGCGCCTCATCTCCCAGCCCGGCCGCATTACCGGCGGGCGCATCCTGTTCGAGGGCGAGGACCTCTTGACCAAGAGCGAAGCCGCGATGCGCAAGATCCGCGGCGAGCGCATCTCCATGATCTTCCAGGAGCCGATGACCTCGCTCAACCCGGTCTTCACCGTCGGCGATCAGATCGTGGAGACGCTCCGCTACCACCAGGGCATGGGCCGTCAGGAAGCGGCGAAGAAGGCGGTCGAGCTGTTGAAGCTGGTGGAGATCCCGACGGCCGAGCGAAGGGTCGACGAATCCCCGCACCAGATGTCGGGCGGGATGCGCCAGCGCGTCATGATCGCGATGGCGCTCGCCTGCCGGCCGAAGCTGCTGATCGCCGACGAGCCGACGACGGCGCTCGACGTCACCATCCAGGCGCAGATCCTCGATCTTCTGCGTCAGCTCCAGCGCGAGCTCAACATGGCGGTGATCCTGATCACCCATGATTTGGGCGTGGTCGCCGAATTCGTGCAGCGCGTCATCGTCATGTACGCCGCCCGCACGGTCGAGCAGGCCTCGGTCGCCGAGCTCTTCAGCACGCCCAAGCACCCCTACACCGAGGGGCTGCTGGAATCGATCCCGCAGCTGGACCAGATCGCCGACCGGCTGCAGGCGATCGAGGGCACCATTCCGAGCCTCAATGACATGCCCACGGGCTGCCGCTTCCATCCGCGCTGCCCCTATGCAAAGCCGCCCTGCGCCGAATTGGATCCGCCGCTGTTCGAGGTCGAGAGCGGCCGCTTCGCCGCTTGCATCAAGCACACCGGCTATCGCTTGCCGGCGATGGCGGAGGCGGCGTCGTGACGGCCAGTCAAGCTGCCCGTCAGGCCAGCCTCCAAGGCCGCCCGTACCTCATGGAGGTCGACGGCCTCATCAAGCACTTCCCGCTCCGCAAGGGCTTCTTTCTTTCGACCGAGATCGGCGCGGTGCGCGCCGTCGACGGCATCAGCTTTGCGGTCGCCCAGGGCGAGACCTTAGGCCTCGTCGGCGAGTCCGGGTGCGGCAAGTCGACCACCGGGAGGCTGCTGCTGCGCTTGATCGAGCCGACCGCGGGCGCCATCCGCTTCGGCGGCGAAGACCTCGCTACCCTGCCGCCGCGCGCGCTGCGCCAGCGCCGGCGCCAGATCCAGATCATCTTCCAGGATCCCTATTCCTCCTTGAATCCGCGCATGACGGTCGAGGACATCGTCGGCGAGCCGTTGATCGTGCACGGCGTCGGCAGCGCACGCGAGCGGGCGACCCGGGTGGCGGAGCTGTTGTCCGTGGTCGGGCTCGCCCGCGAGCATGCCAACCGCTATCCGCACGAGTTCTCCGGCGGCCAGCGCCAGCGCATCGGCATCGCCCGCGCGCTCGCCTTGAATCCGAAGTTCATCGTCTGCGACGAGCCGGTCTCGGCCCTCGACGTGTCGATCCAGGCGCAGATCATCAACCTCATGCAGGATCTGCAGCGGGAATTCGACCTCACCTACCTCTTCATCAGCCACAACCTCGCGGTCGTCCGCCACATCGCACCCGCTGCCCCTATGCCGAGCAGATCTGCCGGGAAAAGGAGCCGCCGCTGATCGAGGTGGTCGGCAATGGGGTGGGGGGCGGCCACCGGGTCGCCTGCCATCTGGTGCAGCCCGAAGCGGCCTGACCGAATTATAATTCCCGGTTCGAGTGTGCGCGTATGCACGCATTGCGGCGAACCGGCGACGACCTAAGTGGGCTCGAACAATCCGGGAGATGACTTCGATGCGCTTGGCCATTCCCATCGCTTTGCTGCTCGCGGCCGCTCTTCCTGCCATCCCGTCGATGGCATGGGCGCAAGCCGCGAAGATGGACATGGTGACCGGCTCGGGTCAGGTGAAATGGGCCCCGGCGCCGCCGAGCTTGCCCAAGGGTGCGATGATCGCCGTCATCTCCGGCGATCCCGCGAAGGACGGGCCCTATGTGGTTCGGCTGAAGCTGCCGGCGAACTACACGGTCCCAGCCCATCGTCATCCGACCGTGGAAAACATCACCGTCATGTCCGGCAGCTTCCATGTCGGCATGGGCACCAAGCGCGATGTGAAGAAGGCAATGTCCTTCGGGTCGGGGGGCTTCGTTTCGCTCCCCGCCCGAACCGATCTTTATGTCTGGACGACCAAGGCAACGGTATTGCAGGTGCACGGCACCGGTCCGCTCGCCGCGCAATATGTCAACCTGGCCGACGACCCCAGCAAGCAATAGAGTCCAACGGGCGCGCGCGGGCGCCCGGCCGCGCCCGCGCCGAGCTCGCAGAGCCTAATCGGCGGCGTGCGCCGTGCGGTCCTCCATGCTGTGAACCCGCGAGCCTGGACCGGCGGTCCTGTCCGTCGCCTCGCCAGTCATCGCGCTCCCGGCTTGGCCGTCGCGGATGTAAAGGCGGAGCCAGTTTTCAGTGAGGCGCCTGTTGTCCTCGATCAGGGCCTGGCTCAGCCGCTGGGCAAGCGTGTAGCCGGCATCGAGGCTCTGGCGCATGGTGCCGAGCCATGCGCGATTGACCGTGTCCATCGCCCGGACGAGGCGGACATAGGATTCGATCGCCGTCTCGGTCGAATGGGCGGCGTCGTTGTCTTGGCCGTCATCATGGCGGCGCTGACCGGCTGAATGCGCTCTCTCTGTGTGCGTGGCTTTTGACATTGCTCGCTCCCTTGCTTCGTGGCTTGCGGGCGAGGGCAGAGAAGTCCCGCGCCCCTGCCCACGGAAACGACAGGCGAGGGTCGCCGTTCCGCCTCGAGAGAGATTTAACGAATCACGCTCAGCGCGGGTCGAACCCGTGGCGCGTCCAATCGGAGGCGGTGGCTTGACGGAAAGGGACACGGCCGACATCATCGGCGCTGTTCGCAACGAGTCTCCCCGATTAACCTCACCCGCACCTTCAACATCGAAGATTTGCGCCGAGCCGCCAAGCGGCGACTGCCGCGCGGACTCTTCGAGTATGTCGACCGCGGCTCCGAAGACGAGGTATCGCTCAGGCGCAACCGCGCCGCCTTCGAGGCGATCGGCTTCAAGCCTCGGGTGCTGTTGGACATGGCGAGGCGCCGCGTCGAGACGACGCTGTTCGGCAAGCGGCAGAAGCTGCCCTTCGCCATCGCGCCGATGAGCCCGACCGGGCTGCTCTGGTTCGAGGGCGAGCTGATGCTGGCCAAGGCTGCCGCCGCCATGGGCATCCCCTTCTCGCTCCCAACCTATTCCCTGACCTCCATGGAGAAGATCGCCAGCGAAGCTGGCGGCAGGCTCTGGTTCCAGCTCTATGTCTGGGAGGACCGCGACTGGTCCGACCAACTGGTCGAGCGGGCGCGGGCGCGCGGCTGCGAGGCTCTCATCGTCACGGTGGATACCTGCGTTGCCCCCAACCGGGAGTACAATTCCCGGAACGGCATGACCGAGCCGTTTCGCCCGGCGTTGCGGCCCCTGCTCGACATGGCGATGCATCCGGGCTGGCTCTTCAGCGTGCTCGGCCGCTATGTGCTGGCGAAGGGCGTGCCGGTGATGGAGCACCATCCGAGCGGGCACCGCCATGCCATCTTCCGCGCCGCGCCCGACAACCGCGCCCGCATCTGCCCCCGGCTCGACTGGGCCGACATCAGACGCTTCAAGGACATCTGGAAAGGGCCGCTCATCGTCAAGGGGATCCTCCGCGCCGACGACGCCAAGCGCGCGATCGATGCCGGCGCCGACGGCATCGTCGTCTCCAATCACGGCGCCCGCAATCTGGACGGAGCACTCGCCACGATCGAGGCACTGCCGGAGATTGCGGAGGCGGTCCGCGGCCGGGCGACCATCCTCTTGGACAGCGGCATCCGCCGCGGCTGAGCGAGATCGGGCCGGATTTGCTGGCCCTACCCCCGGGTCGAGAAGGCACGATGCGCGGAGAAGAGGCCGACCTCCACCTCCTCGACGCCTAGAGAGGCTCCATGCGGCTCACCGACTTCAAGGTTCTGACCTTCGACTGCTACGGCACCCTGATCGACTGGGAAAGCGGCATCCACGCCGCACTCCAGCCGCTGCTCGCCGCCGCCAAGAACGGCTTGTCGCGGGAAGCGGCGTTGGCGGCCTTCGCCCAGCACGAGTCCGATCAGGAGAAGGCGACGCCGAAGATGGTCTATTCGGAGCTGCTGGCGACCGTGCATCGCCGGCTGGCGCGCGACTGGAATGCCGACATCGCCGATGCTGCGCATCTCAGCTTCGGCGAATCCGTCGGCGACTGGCCGGCATTTCCGGATTCGGCGCCGGCGCTCCGCTATCTCAAAGAGCACTACAAGCTGGTGATCCTGTCCAATGTCGACCGCGCCAGCTTCGCCCGCAGCAACAAGAAGCTGGGCGTGGACTTCGATGCGATCTGCACCGCCCAGGACATCGGCTCCTACAAGCCGGACCCGCGCAATTTCGAGTTCATGCTGGAGAAGCTGGCTGTCCTCGGCTTCGGCAAGCGCGACATCCTGCACACGGCGCAGAGCCTGTTCCACGATCACGGGCCCGACGGCGTCCTGAGCCGCGATGCATCGCCGGTAAAATGCCTCGAGCGAGATTTGGGCTACAGTGGCGTTCCCACACCCTACTAGTCCCTGCCCGCCATGATCTTCGCCTCCCCGCCGCCCGAGCGCGATCCTCTCCGCCAGGCCATCTCCGCCCTCACCCGCGCCGACGAGACGCAGGTGGTCGAGCGCCTGATCCAGGAGGCGGCGATGGCGCCGGAGCTGGCCAGGCGCATCGAAGGCCGCGCCCGCCAGCTGGTGAGCGAGGTTCGCCGCGGCCGCCAGGGACAGGGTGGGCTCGACGCTTTCCTGCATGAATACGCGCTCTCGACTCGTGAGGGCGTGGTGCTGATGTGCCTGGCCGAGGCGCTCCTGCGGATTCCCGATGCCGAGACCGCCGACCGGCTCATCCGCGACAAGATCGGCGAGGCCGATTGGCAAGCGCATCTCGGCCAGTCCACCTCGCTGTTCGTCAACGCCTCGACCTGGGCCCTGATGCTGACCGGGCGGGTGATGGCGCTGGGATCGGAGGAGGATGACTGGCCGGGAGTGCTGGGGCGGCTGGTGCGCCGCTCGGGCGAGCCGGTCATCCGCAACAGCTTGACCCAGGCGATGCGGATCCTCGGTCGGCAATTCGTCATGGGCCGCACCATCGAGGAGGCGCTCGAGCGGGCGCTGGGGCCCGAGCGCGAGGGCTATCGCTACTCCTACGACATGCTGGGCGAGGCGGCGCGCACCATGGCCGACGCCGAGCGCTACCGCCTTTCCTATGAGCGGGCGATCCAAGAGATCGGCAAGGCATCGGCGGGGCGCGGGCCGATCGCCGGGCCCGGCATCTCGGTCAAGCTGTCGGCCCTGCATCCGCGCTACGAGTTCGCCCAGATGGACCGGGTCATGGCCGAGCTCGTGCCGGTGCTGAAGGGCTTGGCAGAGAAAGCCAAGGCGCTCGACATCGGCTTCACCGTCGATGCGGAGGAGTCCGAGCGGCTGGAGCCGTCGCTCGACGTCATCGAGCGGCTGGCCCTCGATCCGGACCTTACCGGCTGGAGCGGGCTCGGACTCGCCGTCCAGGCCTATCAGAAGCGCGCGACCGTGGTCATCGATTGGCTGGCCGATCTCGCCCAGCGCAGCCGCCGGCGGCTGATGGTGCGCCTGGTCAAGGGCGCCTATTGGGACACCGAGATCAAGCGCGCCCAGGAGCGGGGCTTCGCGGGCTATCCCGTATTCACCCGCAAGCTCGCGACCGACGTCTCCTACCTCGCTGCCTCCAAACGCCTGCTCGCCCAGCCGGACGCCTTCTATCCACAGTTCGCCACCCACAACGCCCACACGCTGGCGGCGATCCAGGAGCTTGCCGGCAATGCCCAGGAATTCGAGTTCCAGCGGTTGCACGGCATGGGCGAGGCGCTCTACGCCCAAGTGGTCGGCGGCGCCAGTGGACGATTTCCCTGCCGGGTGTATGCGCCAAGTCGTATCCGCGCATTCCGCTCCCCGCCGACCTCTATCGCCCGGAGCGCGCCAACTCCGAGGGCCTCGATCTCAGCGCCGAGACCGAGCTCGCCTCGCTCGCCCGCGCCATGAGCGAGGCCGCCGAACCCGGCTGGAAGGCGGCCCCGATCGTCATCGGCGAGGAGCGCTTGGGCAGAGGCAGGATCGTCTTCGATCCGAGCGACCGCCAGCGCGAGATCGGGCGGGTGGTCGAGGCCTCGGCCGCCGACCTCGACGCCGCTCTCGTCGCCGCTTCCCAGGCCGCCCCCGATTGGGATGCAACGCCGGCCGACCGCCGCGCCGCCATCCTCGAGCGGGCGGCCCAGCTCTATGAGGAACGCAGGCCCGAGCTGATGGCGCTCGCGGTCCGCGAGGCCGGCAAGACCATTCCCGATGCCTTGGCCGAGATCCGCGAGGCGGTCGATTTCTGCCGCTACTACGCCGCGCGCGCACGCGCCGACTTCGCCAAGCCGATCGAGCTGCCGGGGCCCACGGGCGAGCGCAATCGCCTGGAGCTGCATGGCCGCGGGGTCTTTGCCTGCATCAGCCCGTGGAACTTCCCGCTGGCGATCTTCACCGGCCAGGTCGCCGCCGCGCTGGCCGCCGGCAACGCCGTCATCGCCAAGCCGGCCGAGCAAACCCCGCTCATCGCCGCCGCCGCGGTCAAGCTCCTGCACCAGGCCGGCGTGCCCGAGGCGGCCCTCCACCTCCTGCCCGGCGACGGCCCCAGCATCGGCGCGCCCTTGGCCGCCGATCCGAGGGTGGCCGGGATCGCCTTCACCGGTTCCACCGAAACCGCGCGCGCGATCAACCTGGCGCTGGCCAAGCGCGAAGGGCCACTCGCCGCGCTCATCGCCGAGACCGGCGGCCAGAACGCGATGATCGTCGATTCCTCGGCCTTGCCCGAGCAAGTCGTGGGCGATGCGATCACCTCGGCGTTTCAGAGCGCCGGCCAGCGCTGCTCGGCCTTGCGCATCCTCTGCCTGCAGGAGGAGGTGGCCGACCGCGTCATCGCCATGCTCGCCGGCGCCATCGCCGAGCTCAGGGTCGGCGACCCGGCCTTGCTCGCAACCGATGTCGGACCGGTCATCGACCAGGAAGCGCTGGAGCGCCTGGAAGCCCATGCCGAGCGCATGGGAAGGCAAGGCCGCGTGCTCGCCCGCGCAACGCTCGGCCCCGAGACGGCGCACGGCACCTTCATGGCGCCCATCGCGGTCGAGATCGACCGCCTCGATCGCCTCACCGGCGAAGTCTTCGGGCCCGTTCTCCATGTGCTGCGCTACCGCGAGGACCGGCTCGATGCCGTGCTGGATGAGATCCAGCAAACCGGCTACGGCCTCACGCTCGGCATCCACAGCCGTATCGACGAGACCGTCGAGCGGGTGCGTGCCCGCCTCGGCGTCGGCAATACCTATGTCAACCGCAACATGATCGGCGCCGTCGTCGGCGTGCAGCCCTTCGGCGGCGAAAGGCTGTCGGGCACCGGCCCCAAGGCGGGCGGTCCGTTCTATCTCCACCGCTTCGCCGTCGAGCGCACGCTCTCGATCGACACCACGGCGGCCGGCGGCAATGCCAGCCTATTGTCGCTTACGGAATGAGCTGTAACAATCATGTCATATCCTGGCGCTAAGGTCGGCCGCTTTCCCAAATCCGAGCGGAGGTACTGCCCATGTCGGCACGCCGTCTCCTGAGCCTGATTGCACTCTCACCTCTGGTCCTCCCGCTCGCAGCATTGCCTGCAGCGGCGGCCGGCATCGACGACGTCAAGCACCTCATCGTCATCTACGGCGAGAACCGGAGCTTCGACAATCTCTACGGCCTCTTCCCCGGCGCCGACGGGCTCGCCAATGCGGAGAAGACCCAGACCCAGGTCGACAAGGACGGCAAGCCCTACGAGGCGCTGCCGCAACCGATCGACGGCAATCAAAAGCCGCCCGGGCCGGACAAGCGCTTCCCCGCCAATCTGCCGAACAAGCCCTTCGACATCGCCAAATACGTCCCCATCGGCGAGAAGACCGGCGATCTGGTGCATCGCTACTGGCACGAGATCGAGCAGATCGACGGCGGCAAGATGGACAAGTTCGCCGCCTGGTCGGATGCCGCCGGGCTGGTCATGGGCTATTACGACGGCAGCGGCATGGCGCTGTGGAAGGTGGCGCAGAAATACACGCTCGCCGACCACTTCTTCCACGGCGCCTTCGGCGGCTCGTTCCTGAACCACATGTTCCTCGTCTGTGCCTGCGCGCCGCGCTACGAGGGCGCGCCGGAAGCGCTGGTAGCCAAGCTCGACGCTGGCGGCCATCTCCTGCCCGGTCCGGACGTGGTCCGGCCCGACTTCTACGCCGTCAACACCATGCAGACCGTCTATCAGCCGCACATGGCCGCGATCACCGATCAGACCAAGCTGTTGCCGCCGCAGACGGCGCCGACCATCGGCGACCGGCTGACCGCCAAGGGTATCGATTGGGCCTGGTACTCGGGCGGTTGGGACGATGCGCTCGCCGGCAAGCCCGATCCCTTGTTCCAGTTCCATCATCAAGCCTTCGCCATGTTCAAGACTTACGCCGACGGCAGCGAGGCCAAGGCGAAGCACCTCAAGGACTACAAGGATTTCGAAAAGGCGGTCGCCGACGGCTCGTTGCCGCCGGTCGTCTTCTACAAGCCCATCGGCGGCCTGAACCAGCATCCGGGCTATACCGACGTCATGTCCGGCGACAAGCACATCGCCGACGTCATCGCCAAGATCGAGCAGAGCCCGATCTGGAAGGACACGCTGGTGATCGTGACCTATGACGAGCATGGCGGCTTCTGGGACCATGTGGCGCCGCCCAAGGTCGACGAGTGGGGCCCTGGCCTCCGGGTGCCGACCTTGATGATCGGGCCCATGGTCAAGAAGGGCTTCGTCGACCACACCACCTACGAGACCACCTCGATCCTGACCTTCATCGAGAAGAAGTACGGCCTCGAGCCGCTCACCTCGCGCGACCGCACCGCGCCCAATCTG